>PPYE01432708.1_pt1 | contig 34123 bp, 33 predicted proteins | sample 1559881 | NCBI WGS metagenome assembly PPYE01 (sample SAMN08240022, study PRJNA423297) | Human gut metagenome, whole genome shotgun sequencing project.
CAGTCAGACATGCCCACGCAGTGGCATGACGCTGACAGCCCCCTGATACATCGAAGATGTATCGCAGAGAGGGGCCAAGCCTAGGTAGCGCCTTTTTCTACAAGCTGGCAGCAGAGAACCTTCCTGCTGCTTTCTTATTTTCCTCCCATTTCCTCACGGCTGGGGCTGGGTGGCCCGGCGGATGACGATGCCCGGCTCCAGCTTGGTTTCACAGGGCAGCCAGGCCACCATTTCCGCATGGCAGGCGTTGGGGATGGGGTTGCGGTCTTCGTCCTCCAGGGCCGTCACCGGGATGGACAGGAAGTGCTGTCCGGGGATTACCGCTTCCAGGGTCTCCCCCACCGAAAACTTGTTGCGCTGAGCCACCTTCAGCCAGCCTTCCTGCCAGTCCAGAGTCACGGCGGCGGACTCGTAGCCCCGGATGTACCCCACCTTATCGTAATACTGGTCGGGCTTGCCGAAGTAAAAGCCGGTGGAGTACCTTCGGTGGCTCACCTTCCGTACTTCGTCGCCCAGCCATGCCGGGAGGGTCCAGTTTTGGGGATGGGCCAGATAGTCCTCCAGCCCCATCCGGTAGGCGTTGGTCACCACCGCCACATAGTAGGCGGACTTGGCCCGGCCCTCGATTTTCAGGCTGGACACCCCGGCCTGCACCAGTTTATCCAGATGCTCGATCATGCACAGATCCTTGGCGTTGAGGATGTAGGCCCCGCCATCCGGCTCCTCTACAATGGGAAAGTATTCCCCGGGGCGCTTTTCCTCCACCAAATGGTATCTCCACCGGCAGGGCTGGGCGCACTGGCCCCGGTTGGCGTCCCGGTCGGTGAGGTAGTTGGAGATCAGGCACCGCCCGGAGATGGACATACACATGGCTCCATGGACGAACACCTCCAATTCCAGATCGGCGGGGGTTTTGGCCCGGATTTCTGCAATCTCCTCCAGGCTCAGCTCCCTGGCCAGCACCACCCGTTTGGCTCCCAGTTCATAGAAGGCCCGGGCGGTTTGGAAGTTGGTGATACCGGATTGGGTGGAGATGTGCAGCTCCATGCCGGGGGCGTACTGCTTGGTGAGCATCAGCGCCCCCATATCGTTGATAATCACCGCATCCACCCCGATCTGCTGCAAATAGGATACAAACTGGGGATACCGCTGGATTTCGTCGTTGCGCTGCAAGGTATTGGCGGTGACGTACACCTTCGCTCCTTTCCGGTGGGCCAGCTGCACCCCCTGGGCCAGCTGCTCCGGGTCAAAGTTGGGCACGCCGCCCCGCATTCCAAATTCCTTCCCCGCCAGATACACCGCATCGGCGCCGTATTGCAGGGCTGCTTGCAACCGCCCCAGGTCCCCGGCGGGGGCCAGCACTTCCGGGCGGGTTTGAGCTTTTTGTTCCATCTTTCTTCTCCTATCGTACTCTGCCACAAGAAAACCGGAAGCAGGGCTTCCGGTCATCTGAATCTGTTTGCTTTCTTCCTCTGGCTCGGGTCTTACCCGGTGGTGATCCCCACCTGCTCACAGTTGGCCAAGTGGGTGCGGTAATCGCTGGCGTACAGGAAGGTCGCCCCATCGGAGGAGGTGACGAAGTAGGTGTAGTCGGTGTCTGCCGGCTGAGCCGCCGCCAAAATCGCCGCAATGCCGGGATTGTTGATGGCCCCGGCAGGCAGGCCGGAACCGGCGTAGGTGTTATAGCTGTCCAGCAGGGCCTGTTCCGTTTCGTCAATGGCGCCGTCCTCCTGGAGGAAGGGCTTAATCACGTTCTCCGCATAGAGGATGGTGGGGTCGCTTTGCAGGTTGGGGTAGCTGCCGGAATCGGAGAGCCGGTTGTGGTACACGCTGGACACATTGGCCATCTGCTCGGTGTTGCCGGAAGCCTCCGCTTCCACCACCGAGGCCAGCACCACAATCTGGTCTAAACTCATGCCGCTGCTTTCCACCGCCTGCCGGACTTCGCTGGTGTAGTGGTCGGCGAAGTTATCCAGCATGGTCTCCACCACATCGCTGGCGTGCTCGTTGACGTAGAAGTCATAGGTGTCCGGGAACAGGTAGCCTTCCAGCAGGAAATACCGGCTGGTGTTATTCAGCACTTCTTCGGTGAGGAAGGAATACTGATAATCGGTGCGGTTCACGGCGTCGTAGAAGTCCTGCACCGTGCAGACCCGGTTATCCTCCAAAATCCGGGCAATCTCCACCACCGTGCTCCCTTCCGGAATGGTGACCCGCACCACCTGGTCGGAGCGGTTATAGGTGCTGAGCACCTGGATGATCTCGTCATATCCCATGTCGGAGGACAGGTCAAACTCCCCGAACTGGATGGTGACGTTGTCGTCGGCCATAAACCGGACGTAGAACTTAAACAAATCCGGGTAGTCGATGACCCCCGCTTCGTGGAGGGTTTCGCTGACTTCGTTGAGACCGGTGTTTGGCTCCACCGTTACGGTAATGGGGTCGCTGTTGCCGTTGACCCCCATCATATCCCCCAAAAACAGAATCAAGACGGTGCAGACAAATCCCACCACCGCCAGCAGCACCAGGGTGATGGTGACCTTCAGCCAGCCCCATTTCCGTTTGGGCTTGACCGCCTCTGCCGATTGGGGCTCCACCGGCTGGGTGGGCAGCAATTCCCCAAACTCCTCAAAGGCGTCTTCCTGGAAGTTTACCTGAAACACCGGGGGCTTTTCCTTCTGGGGTTCTTCCGGCTGAGAGGAAGCAGCCGGTTCCTGTTCCGGTTGTGTCTCTTTCCCTTCCGGCTGGGAAGGGACGGCTGGTTCCTGTGCTGGTTCCGGGTTGGGGGAGGCAGCCCGGTCCTCCTCTGCCGAGGCGTCCTGCCGGGGCTGCTTTTCTTCTTCCGGAGAACGGTTTTGTTCCACGCAAATCACCTTTCTTTCAGTTTGGGTAAGGGGGCGTCGGGGGGAGCCAGACGCCGCACATAACGCTCGGTAAAGAGATAATCCACCGGCCGGTCGTACCGGCCATGGGGCAGGGACTGGGTGGTGCAGCAGTGATAGCAAGCCCCTGCGGTGACCCCGGAAAACCGGGAGAGGAACCGGTCGTAATAGCCTTTGCCGAAGCCCAACCGGTAGCCCTTGGCGTCAAAGGAAAACCCCGGCACCAGGCAGAAATCAGTGGGCCGGAAGGTTTGAATGCAGGGGCACCGCTCCGGGTCCGGTTCCAGCAAGCCGTACAGGCCGGGCACCAAGTCCTCCCAGCTTTGTATGGCAAAAAACTCCATGTGGCCCTGCTCGTTCAGGCACCTTGGCAGCAGCACCTGCTTGCCCTGCTGCAATGCGGTGCGAATCAGGGAGTGGGTATCAATCTCAATGGGTTTGGAGACAAAAAGCAACACCCGCTTGGCTTTCCGGTAACGGGGAGAGCGGAGCAGATTTGCAGTGATGCGCCGATCCCAGGCAGCTTTCTCCTGGGGGTCCATGGCCAGACGGATTTCCCGGAATTTCTTCCGCAGTCCCCGCTTTACCTGGCGGATGTCGGTGACAGGACGTCCGGCACCCATCACTCCATCCAAACCACCTGCTGCATCAGCTTCTGGGCGGCATCCTTTCCGTAAAGTTCCTCCACCAGGGTAAAGGCAAACTGCTGGGCGCAGCCAGCCCCCCGAGCGGTGATAAAGTTGTCGTCTACCTCCACGGCATCCTTGCTGATTCTTGCTCCCTTGAGTTCCCGTTCAAAGCCGGGATAGCAACAGGCTTTCCGGCCGTCCAGCAGCCCCTTTTTCCCTAAGATGGAGGGGGCGGCGCAGATGGCAGCAATTTTGATGTCATTGTCGGCGCAGTAGTCAATCACATCGTGGAGCTTATCGCTTTTGTCCAGATTTTTGGTGCCGGGCATTCCGCCGGGAAGGATGATCATCTCGATGTCGTCAAAGCTGATCTCATCCATATGCAGATCCGTTTGCAGGGTCACCCCGTGGGAACCAGTGACTTCGGTGTCGTACACGCCAACCGTGTTGATGTTGTGCCCGTCCACCCGGCGCAGGTAGTCCAGGGGCGTCAAGGCTTCCACTTCTTCAAAGCCGTCCGCCAAAAACAAGTAGATCATGTGATTTTCGATTCCTTTCTGCCCGAAACCGGGCAAGTTGCAAAATGAATGCTCTATCTTAACCGGATTCATTGATCCAGCATCAGATTCATATAAGGCTGGGGGTACTTTTCCCCAGGCAGGGCCAGTTTGTCCTCCAGGGGAAGGTACATCCCATAGGGGGAAAGCTCCTGCCGGGCGCCGGCATAACAGGGATGTCCGGTGAGCAGTACCTGTTTGGCCCCAAACCGCTGGGCCAAGGGAGTGATGATGCTGTAAAAACAGGTGGGATCCATGGCGGCTTCCCAGATTTCCATGGTGTCCCGGCGCTGGGTAAACACCACACAGCCATGGCCATAGCGGCACTGGACGGAAATCATCCGGCAGCCCGCATCCTTCAAATCCTGATACAGGATGGTTTGCAGGGTGCCGTCAAACTGCACCGAAAGGTCCAAGCCGGACAGATAGAGCTGCCGCAGCTTGATGTAGTACCCTTCCCCAATCTCCTCCATGGTGCAGAGCACCTGCCGGTCCTCATAATCCAGGGGGTCCAGCTTTTTTTGGGTGCGGTAAAACAAGATTTCATAGCCCAGGCTCCGGTACAGGGAAAACAGCTTTTCCCCCTCCGGCACCAGGCACAAAAACTGCCGGTTCTGGCTTTTGGCTTCCTCTTTGGCCCGCTCCATCAACTGGTGGAAATACCCCTGTCCCCGGAAGTCCGGGTGGGTGCAGACCCCATAGAGGTAGCTGCCCTTATAGATGTTGGTGTTAGTGTGCATCATCACCGGCAGCATGGTGAGCATGGCGGCCAGCCTTCCATTGGGCTGCAAAACCACCAGACCGTATTCCGGCCGCAGCACCTGATCCAAAAACCGAGCCACATCCTCCTGGGCATCGGAAAAGCAGTCGGACCACAACTCAGCCAGCTGAGGGATTTCCTCCCGCCGGGGATGGCGAAGGATCATGAGGCATCACCACCTTGGGAAAACAAGGGGGTGACCAAATCCCAAAGCCGCTGGGTGATCACTTCCATGGGAAGGGCTTTTCCGTCTTGAGAGCAGGTTATCCTGTTCCAATGCCAGTATTCAGCAGCGTACTCAGCACTGATGCGGCACTGCTCCAGATACGCCCGGTCTCGTTCATGGATATCCCGGCGGGACGCATCTCCCTGATAGCGGGCATCCAAAAGCTGTTCCGATACCTTACGGTCCATCTGAAGATAACACACCAGATCCGGCTTAGGCAGGGCCAGTTTTTCATATTCAAAATCTTCCAGCCAGTCCAAAAATCCCTTCCATTCTCCTTGGGGGAGCTTGCCCATTTGGTGAATGGCGTTGGAGGTGGTGTACCGGGCGGCTACAATGAAGTGGCCCTGCCGGTACCACTCCCCCCAGTGGCGGACATAGCCTGCATACCGGTCCACCGCATAGAAGGTGGAGGCGGCGTAGGCGTTGACCCCTTCCGGATGGGCGGAAAAATCCCCGCCCAAGTACATCTTCACCAAGGCGGAAGAGGGGCTGTCATAATCGGGATAGGAAATCAGGTGCACCCGGCCGGGAAAAACCTCTTCCAGCCGTTGGGTCAGCCGCTCTGCCTGGGTGGATTTTCCGCAGCCGTCCAACCCGTCCAGCACCAGCAGTTTTCCTTTCATCAAGGTCCCTCCTTAGGGTTCGGGGGTTTGACGGTTGTGGAGCATCGTGTAAAAAGCCCGCACCTGGGCGGCTTTTTGGCAGCTCATTTTCCCTTCCGAGCAGCTTCCGTGGTAGCAGGAAGGGCCTGCCGCCGCAAACAAGGTGGGGGCCACGGCGCAGACCTGGCGGAGCATTTCGTCCGCCACTGCCTTGATCTCCCACTGGGCCCGGTTGCAGCAGCGCAGCTGAAAGAAGTTCAGCAGGCTGCGGGCGTTCATGGTCAGGATCATCTTGGTGGCGCAGGCGTTGGGCAGCACAAACCGTGCGTCTTCAATGGCCTTCTTTTCCGCCTTGCGCTTGGCTTCCTTTTCCGGCAGTCCGGCTTCCAGGAAGCTCTGTTCATGGCGCTTTTGCAGCAGGTCGGCTAAGGTGTTGTAGTCCTCCACCGCCCGTTCCATGGACTTTAAAAACACTTCATGGGCAGCCGGGTCGGCAGCAATTTCCGGCGGAGTGACAAAGGAAAAATTCGATTCCTTCACATACCGCTGGCTCTGCACGCTAAAGGACGCCAGCCGGTGCCGGGTGATCTGTGCCAGCAGGGAGCGGGACACCCCTTCCAGAGCAAAGGTAAAGCTGGCGTGTTCGATGGGGCTTTCATGGCCGATTTCCGCCAGCATCTGCACAAAATCCGATGCTTTTTCGTTGGTCAGGCCTTCATATAACTGATCTACACCGCTGGCGCTGTAGCAGAGCTTGGCAGCGCAGGCCACGGTTTTCTCCGGCTGCGGGGTGTAGGTGAGCAAAGTCACAGTCATTACATTTCCTCCCGGAACAGTATCGTGCTATGGATATGAAAAGGTTTCCACCGGTGTTCGCCGTCCGGCCAACTACCGCCCTGCTTTTGGCGGCAAGGTGGGAACCACAATTCGCAGCATTTGCTTGATACAAAAGCTGTACTTTCAGCAATCGTTATACTATAAGATATACGATAGTTTCCCTCGGTTTTTGCGAAGCAAAATGGCCGGTGGGTCAGAAAGGTGGAAGACCTTTCGTGGGCAGGCCAAGAGGGGAACTGCAATGGTTGCTTCTAGCAACCATTGTACCATAAAACATCTGATGGGTTTCCACCGGTGTTCGCCGCCCGGCGAACTGCCGCCCTGCTTTTGGCGGCAAGGTGGGAACCACAATGGTTGCTTCTAGCAACTATTGTACCATAGCAAGGCGAAAAAAGCAAATCCTCCGATTTTTCTCCCGTTCTCTCCCATATTTTTTCCGTTTTCACCTTTGTTCTGCCATTTTTTGCCCTTCTGAAATTTTTTTTGAAAAAACTCTTGACATTCCGCCGACTGTCCGGTATAATAGTCAACGTTGTCGAGAGCGGTAAGCTCAACCGACAAGAAAAACTTCATCTGCTGCTATGGCTCAGTAGGCAGAGCACGTCCTTGGTAAGGACGAGGTCACCAGTTCGAATCTGGTTAGCAGCTCCAAAGAAAAGCACCGAAAATCCCAGTATTCATGCGGGTTGACGGTGCTTTTTCTTTTGTAAGAAAACCCTCTGGAAATCCAGGTGCAGCAAGCACTGCTTCACGGCGGTGATTTGAGCGGGATTTTATAGTTTTTCATTGACAGACCCTACTTTTTGTGTCATAATTGTGAAAAAGACACAAAGGAGTGTTTGGTCATGAAAAAGAGGATTTTGTCAGCCGTGGCGTTGCTTTGCATGGTGGTTTGCTTGAGTGGGTGTTCCAACATTGAGTGGGTTGCTCGACGTTATGAGGATTTTACCTTTGAACTGCCTGCCCAGTGGGAACAATCCGAATACTCAGATAATCGCTTTTCCTCTTCTTCCGAAGATGTCCCCGGTTATTTCGTTATCCACACACTGTCTACATTGATTTACGATTCGGAACAGGATTGCGTCGTATCGTTCATGGAAACATCCGACGGCACAGTTGTAGAGGAAAAAGACATCACCATCGCCGGAATTCCCGGATACTACTGCGAAGTCAGCACTACGTGGGAAGGAGGAACTTTTTCCACGTACTACTATGTGATTCTGCACCAAGACCATTATTATAGTTTTACATTTGATGACTGCTCTGAGTCAATACGGAATCATGTCATTCAATCCATCCAAATCAACGAATAATTCCAACGCAACGCAAAGAGCATCTGCTGAACCGGCAGGTGCTTTTTTGCACCCTTTTTGGAGGTGAGTCCTATTTCAATTTCCAATGAAATTTTCACATTTGACGCAGATAATCTGCAAAGTGATCTAACCAAAATCAACCGTTCCCTTAGTTCCATTTCTTCCAGCCTGAATATTCTCAACCGCAACGCTTCCAATGCCGTACGGCAGTGATTTGAGCGGGATTTTATAGTTTTTCATTGACAGACCCTACTTTTTGTGTCATAATTGTGAAAAAGGCATAAAGGAGAGGTTGGTCATGAAAAAGAGGATTTTGTCAGCCGTGGCGTTGCTTTGCATGGTGGTTTGTTTGAGTGGGTGTTCGTCCAATCAAGGAGTCGATGTGAACAGTATCGAGTGGGTGACAGAAGATTATGAAGATTATTTCACTTTTCAGGTCCCACTTGAATGGTCCGGAGAACACGGGATGTACAGCGCAGATGAAGACTCAAGCGTTCCGGGGAGCTTTTATATTAACAACACGTTGTCGTATATATTAAATCCGAATTCTTTTTCTCCATTAGAAGATTTCGTCGAATCAGAGACAACCAACTTGGATTCCAATGAAACTTTAGTCGAACAAGAAAGAATTTCAATCGGTGGACGGAGAGGTTACCGGTATGTTATTGAACGGAGAGGGGAATTAGACAACGAAGAGTATTCCTATCAAAGTGTGTACTACGCATTTGAGGCAAAAGATACCGTGTTTTCACTATGGTTCGGTATCTTCACAGACAATAATGTAAGAAAGTATATTGTCGATTCCATTCAAATCAACAACTAATCCTAAATAATTTTAATAAAGCATCTGCTTTCTCAGCAGGTGCTTTTTTGCACCCTTTTTGGAGGTGAGTCCTATTTCAAATTCCAATGAAATTTTCGAATTTAATGCAGACAATCTGCAAAGCGAACTGTCCAAAATCGGCATCGGCGGAAAGGTAAGGCTTTACTGGGGCGGCACCCTTTTGGCACAGTCTGCCACAGAGCAAGGCGAAACACAAAACAACCAGGAAACAGAATAATCCCCGGCTCCCCTTTGCCGGACAACCGCCGAAAAGCCAGCCCCGAAAAATCTGAAATTTGCATTGACATCCTGCCGGTTTGCAGCTACCATACCCCCTGTAATCACATCTTGCACCGTGATTGAAGGAGGAGTCCCATGAGTGAAACGCAAAATCAAATGGTGATCACCCAAACCTGCGTGGACCTGCAGTTTACCGGTCAAAAGCCGCCGGTACTCCAATGTATGCAGTACGACACCAATCTGCGGCTGCTGGAGATCCGCCTGCAAAAAGACGGCGCCGACTGGCCGGTGCCGGAGGGCTGGGCGGTGAACCTGCGGATGAAAAAATCCGACGGCACCAGCATCTACCAAGCCGCCACCTACGAGGGCTGCCTGGTTTACCTGATCCTCACCGGACAGATGTGCTGCGTGGCGGGAGAACACAGCTTTGTGCTGGAAATTGCAGGAGAGGACCAGGTCATCCAAACCCCGGTGCTGCTGCTGAAGGTCTGGAAAAATCCCATCTCCAGCCGGGAATTTACCAGCCAGTCCGACTACCAGATTCTCCGGGATATGGTGGAGGAAGCCCAGCAGTCCATGGAAGCCGCCCAAAGCTCCGCTCAATCGGCGGCGGAAAGCGCGGCCTCCCTTTCCCAAAGTGCAGCGGCTGCCGCCAACCATGCCGCCGCTGCGGCAGCCAGCGCCGCCGCTGCCCAGGAAGATGCCGGTGAATCCCAAACCAACGCAGACCAGGCCTACAACTGGAATCAAAACTGTATTACCCTCTATCATGCTGTGGAAGAACTCCACACCCAGATCGCCCAGCAGCTTCAGCAGATCCAATCGGTAGACGTCAATCAAAATATGCAGGTGCTTTCCCAAGCCCAGTACGACGCCTTGACGCCCCCCAACCCCAAACGGCTGTACCTGGCGGAAAGCAGCCACCCCAACAACCATCTGGTCAGCTGCTTTCCCTTGCAGGAGGATTGGAAGGACCAGCTCAACCCTACCTTTGCCGCCACTCCGGTGGGCGGGCAGGGTTTGGGCAGCTGGGACGACACCGGCAAAAGCTGCCGCACCCTTCCTGCTGCCGGCGCTGCCATGACCCTGGGGAGCTTGGTAAACCTGACCTCCACCCAGTCCATCCAGCTTTACGACAACGGCTACATTCTTCTTCCCCGCACCGAGGGCAGCAGCGCCTATGTGGCGGTCTCTCTGCGCAGCCCCTCCCCCTTCCAGGCGGGTGTGAGCTATACCTTTGCCATGACCTCCCAAATCCCCACCAGTCAGAACGCCACCCCCTGTTACGGAAACGCCGGACACCTGGCGCTGGCAAAAACAGATGGAACCATCTTGGATTTGGGAACCGCCATTTCCTCTTCCTCCAGCGGGAGCAGCGGTTCCATTGCCTTTACGGCTCCGGAGGACATTGCAGAGTATGCCCAAATCTATTTCTACTACGACAACCCCGCCTACAACCAGTACATCACTCTGAGCATCACCTGCACCGCTTCCCCCACCATCCGGCAAAACTACCTGACCCTCCCTGCCGGATTGTTTGCCGGGAAGGATTTTTCCGGCGGCATTACCTTTGCCTTAGACATCAAGCCGGACAACCTGGCGGACTGGACCCGGATCTTCCAATTCTATGCCCCGGCCGCCCAGGAGACCGGCGAAGGAGATCTGTATGCCACCCAGGGTGTAACGGCCACGGGCTTTTGGGAAAGTCTCACCGTGCAGCAGATGGGATTGGGCAACTACCAGTGCGTCACTCCCGGGGTCTGGCACACCTTTGTCTTTACCGTTTCCCCCACCCAGCTGTGCATCTATCTGGACGGGGCTCTGAAAACCGCCGCCAACGATACCGGTTCCACCCTCAGCGGCCTGCTGTCCCACCTGGACTGCTTTACCCAAAACTATCTGGGGTATTCCCGGTTTGAGGACAACGACTACGCCGGGCTGCTGAAAAACTTCCGCATCTATGACAAGGCCCTTTCCCCTTCCGAAGCCGCCCAGGTGGGCACCACCCCTTCCGCACGGCTTTACTGGGGCAGCCTGCTGTTGGCGGACTCCCAGGAGGAAACATGAACGCAGAAATTGTCATCGCCCTGCTGAGCCTGGCAGGCACCCTCATCGGCAGCTTATCCGGGGTGCTGGCCGCCAACCGCCTCACCAACTACCGCATCCAGGAGCTGGAAAAAAAGGTGGAAAAGCACAACACTATGGTGGAGCGCACCTTTCGCCTGGAGGAAATGATGAAGGTGGCCAACAACCGGCTGTGCGATTTGGAGCGCCACGAAGAACAGGAATGGAAGCAGCGGTAATCGAACCGAAAAAAGGAACGTCCGGCAACGGGCGTTCCTTTCTGCGTATGGGGGTCAGCCGTGGAGGCCTCTTGCCTGACGGTCCATGTCCTCAATGACAATATCGTAGATACTGCCCAAACCGGCGCAGTATTCCAGCACCTTCCAGGGCTGATTGGTATGGAAGTGGATCTTGATCAAGTCCTCATCCCCTACCGCCAGCAGGCAGTCCCCTTGGAAATGCTCCTGAAAATAGTCGTTGATTTCATCTTCATCCAGTCCTTCTCCTTCGATGAGAAGCTGGGTGTCGTATTTGTATTCCAGCATGGTTTCACCTCCTGTCCTTTGGCTTTTAAAAGGGAGTCTCCTGCAAATTGCAGAGCACCACCCCCAGATTCAAGTACCCGGCAAAGGCAGTCCAAACAAGGTAGGGAACCAGCAGCCAGCCCGCCGCCCGGTTCAGCTGGAGAAAACGCAGCAGGGTGGTCAAAATCAGCGCCCACAGCACCACCAGCCAAACAAACGCCCCTAACCGCCATTGCAGGGTAAAGAAAAACAGGGGCCAGAAAAAATTCATGCCCAGCTGCAGCCCGTACAGCCGCAGCGCCCCCCGAACCGCTCCTTTGTCCTTCCCGTAATTCCAAACCAGCCAGCTGGCCAGTCCCATGAGCAGATAAAGGATGGCCCAAGCCACAGCAAACACCCAGTCCGGCGGGGTCAGCGGGGGTTTGGCCAACTGGTCAAAGGCAGCCATCCCCGGCCCATTCACTAAGCCGCTGAGTCCGCCCACCCCCAAAGGGATAAGCAGACAGACCAGCAGCGATTTCCACGGAAACTTCAAGCCCATCACCTCATCCAAAGGATAGGCGAAAACCTTGAAGATTATTCTTCCCCGGCGTCCTTTTCCCGGAAAAAAGTCAGAATCTCCTCCAGCATCCTGGACTGATCGGCTCCGCAAAGGCCATGGTCTAAATCTTCCAGCAGCACCAAACGGCAGTGCTTCAGCTCTTTGGCATAGCGCTTGGAGGCGGACACATCCACGATCCGGTCATGGATGCCGTGGACGTCCAGCACCGGGCCGGGAAACTGTGCAGTGATTTCATAGATAGGCAGGGATCGGGCAATGCGGAAATACTTGCCCCCTACCACATGGAACCCGTCCACGTTCACCGAATCCGGGATGCAGGCCGGGTTGTAGTGGGCCGCCATGCACCGGCCGGTCTGGGCGTCGGTTTTTAAGGTGGCTGCGGGAGCCAGCAGGCAGAGCTTGTGGATCAAATCCGGGCAGTACCCCGCCAGCATCCCGCCGATGACCCCGCCCTGGGAATGGCCCAGAATGGAGATGGTGGTGACAAACTCCAGGGAGCGAACGTAGTCCAGCACCCCAAAGGCATCCTCCAATTCGTTGAAGGGGTCCATCTGGGTAAAATCCCCGTCGCTTTTGCCGTGGCCGTTGAAATCGAAACGCACCACAACCTGCCCCGCCTCCACCAGCATTTCGGCGATGCGCTGGTAGATTTCTCCCGGGCGGTCGCCGATGTCCCCGGCAAAACCGTGAAAGAGGATCACAGCGGGGGCGGGGAGGGCGTGGGGACAGTCTATCCGCCCCCGCAGGGTCAGTCCGTCCCGCCGGATGGAAATTTCCCTGGTGGATGCCATTACGGTTCCTCCTTTGAATTCTGTTCATCCGATCCCGATTTTGAAATGGGATTGCCTTGTTCATCAAACTGCCCCTTTAACGCCCGCTCCACCGGGACAATGGAGCCCAGCAGCACTGCCACCTGGACGCCCAGCAGAATCACCGCAGCCATGCTGCCGGCAGTATCCCCGCCAAGCAGGAACACCGGCGCCAGCACCGCTGCGGAAACTGCCAGCAAAATTGCCCCCAGCCAAGTCCAGAGCCTGCCGCAATAGCGGTGGGCAAAGTCCCAGGCGGCCTGACTTTTCATGGAGCGGGCAGTGCGGTAACCGTACCAGCAGTTGATGGTTTTGGGCGGGTGCTTCCTGGAAATCAGCCCAAACCCCAGCATCAGCAAGGGGCAGAGCAGCCCGGAAACCAGCAGAATGATGCAGATTGCCAGATCCATTTCGTCACTTCCTTATTCCTGCTCCCCCAACACCACCTGCCGGATGATTCGGGTCACCCCGTAGTCCTCGTTGGAGGGAGCGGTGTGGTTTCCGTAGGCGAACATTTCCGGGCGGGCGTTGGCCATGACGTAGCTTTCCCCCGCCTGCCCCAGCAGTTCAATGTCGTTGTAGTAATCCCCAAAGGCCATGGTTTCTTCCTTGGTCACACCCAGATACTGCTGCATCTGCTGCAAAGCCCAGCCCTTGTTCACCTGAGGGTTCATCATGTCCATCCAGTAATCTCCGCTGACCACCACATTCAGCCGGCTGCCGAAGATGGGCTCCAAGGCGGCATGGGTGGTGCGGATGTCCTTCAGATTACAGATGGCTACCTTTAAGATGGGATCGGTGACCTGGTGCAGATCCGTTAACACCTGATGTTGGACGTAATAGCATTGCAGGTGGGGGGTGTACTCCGCCGGGGGCTGCTTATGGTAGGCCCGGTCTTTGCCGCAAAGCACCAGCTGGGCGTCGGGCAGTTTCTCACAGCAGTCAATGATCTCGCTGACCACCGCCGGGTCCAAGGAGTCCATGGAAATGACCTTGCCGCCGCAGGACACAAAGGCCCCGTTTTCGCAGAGGTAATCCAGCCGGTCCTCATAGGGGGCAAAGTTTTCCCGCAGGGTGTAGTAAGCCCGGCCGCTGGCCGCCGCAAACCGAATGCCCCGCTGATGGAGCTGTTCCAGCACCTGAAAAAAGTCCGGGGGCAGGCGTTTGTCGGAAGTGAGCAGGCTGCCGTCCATATCCGAAGCGATGAGTTTAATGGCCATGTTCTTCTTCCTCCAACTGAGACAGGATTTCTTGTTCGGAGGTAGAAGTTTGGGCCTGCTGCCTTAGCAGGTCCCGAATTTCGGTGAGCAGTTCCAACTGGGGGTCCGGCTTGGCCTGCTCTTTTTTCTCCTCCTCTTCCTTTTTGGCACGGGAGCGCAAAAAGTTGACCCCCTTCACCAAAAAGAACACCGCCACGGCGATGATGAGAAAACTCACCACCGCTTCCACCAGGGCGCTGAGTTGAATGGTGCCGTTGAGGAAATGGATGTCCAGAAAGCTGGTGTCCGGTTCCCCCCAGATGTTAAAGCAGCTGATGAGGCTCCGCAAAAAGGACACCAGCGCCGTCACCACGGCGGTGAAGGCACTGCCCACAATCAGGCCTACGGCCATGTCCAGCACATTGCCTTTGGAAATAAACTCTTTAAATTCGGCGATGATTTTTTTCATGCTGCACCCTCCTTTGGTTCCGGTGTGCTTTGAAACATGAGAAATGATTTCTTTCGCAACCAGTGTACCACAAAACCGGCGGCATTTCCACAATTTTCTGGAAAAAGCAGTCAGGCATCCAAACATCCTCCAAAATTTTACCAATTCTTAAATTTCCGTTCCTACGATTGCCTAACCGGTACAAGGGTGGTATACTGGTACTGCATTGAAATTAAGGGAGAGACCAGTATCATGAACCAACAGTCCTACCAGCCGGACCGGCCCAAATCCCGTCCTTTTGACTACGATTTGACTTCCGGCCAGTCCAAACCGGCTCCCAGCCCCGAATTTGAAGAAATTTTCCGCCGGGCCAAGCAGCGCCAGCAGCAAACCCGGCCGTCCCAGCCCCCGACACCTAAATCTGCCGGCGAGCCCACTCGTCCTTATGACCCGCTGCCCTTCCCCGCCGCCACCAAGCGAACCAAGCCGGTCCACCTGGAAACAGGAAAAACCCAGTTGGAGCGGGACACCACCGCAGCCGTGCTGGAAAACGTCCAACGGCGATACGGCGGGGCTTCCCAGACCGAAGAACATTCCCAAAGCGTTTCCGCAGGGATTTCCGCCTATTCCGCCGCCCCTTCCTCCCGGCGAACCTTCCCCCAGCAAAGCAGAGGGGAAGGGCAGCAGCCTCCCCGGCAGCAAACGACAGCTGTCCCAGAGCAGTACCAATACGCCATGGAGCAGTACCAAGCCCAGCAGCAAAAGCAAAACCAAAGCGGCGCCAAAGTGAAAAATCCGGCGGCTGATTCCTGGGAGGAACCGGCAGAGGTTTCCCCCAAGGAAAAAAGCAATAAAAAGAAAAAAAAGAAAAAGCACCGCAAAATCACCTGCTGTTTGATTCCCTTCCTACTTTTGGTGGCGCTGGTGGTGGCGGGAATCTTTGCCTTCCAATACTACTTCGGCGGGCTGCAAACCGACCACACCCAATACACCGACGAAGAACTGGGCATCAACTCCGCCGGGCTGGCGCTGGATGAGCAAAACATCACCAACATCGCTCTGTTCGGGGTAGACAGCCGGGAAGGGGACGACTCCGGCCGCAGCGACGCCACCATTATCCTGTCCATCGACCAGGAGCACGGCAAAATCAAGCTCACCTCCATCGCCCGGGACACCTACTGCCAAGTGCCGGGGCACGGTGAAACCAAAATCTGCCACGCCTATTTCTACGGCGGCCCCCAGCTGGCCATGGAAACCTTAAACAGCAACTTTGATTTGAACATCCGGGACTACGCCACCGTAAACTTCGACCAGATGGCGGACATCATCGACGCCGTGGGCGGGGTGGATATCGAGGTAGACGAAAACGAGCTGTTTTACACCAACTCCCTGCAAAACTACTATGTGGAAACCGAAGGACGTGAGCCCAATCCCATCCAGTCCACCGGATTAGTTACCCTGGACGGGGAACAGGCGGTGTGCTACTCCCGGATCCGGAAGGAAAGCGGCGGGGATGACGCCCGGACCAACCGCCAGCGGGAGGTGCTGGAAGCGCTGCTGGCCAAGATCAAGACCCAGCCCATCTGGACCTGGCCGGATCTCTGCCGCCAGCTGCTGCCTATGATGGAAACCAGCCTGGACTATACCGACATTATGTGGCTGTCCATCTCCCTGCTGGGGGATGTGCAGATGGAGATGACCAGCTTCCCCAACGAAAACTCCGACGCTTCCGGGGAAACCATCAGCGGCACCTGGTATTACGTCTACGACCTGGATGTGGCCAAACAGCAGATCTACGACTTTATCTACAACGACATCCTGCCGGTGCAGCCGGACACGGAAGAATAACAAAGGAAAACGAGGTAAGAGTCCCAAGGGATGGTCTTACCTCGTTTTTTATGACTTATTGCAGCCGGAAATTGCGGGGGAAAAACAGGGGGTTACAGCGCCACGCCGTTGCCCAGCTCGTCCTCAAAAATCACCCGCTTGCGCTTTAAGGTTGCGCTTTTGATCCGCCATTTGCCGTCCAGCTTCTCGTACTCGTCGTAGTAGTAGCCGTACCCTGCGGTGGCAATGACCCCGGGGAGAAGCAGCCGGTCGGAGAAGGGGATGATGCCTTTGGCGGTGGTGTCGGAAAGCAGCTCAATCTCCCCGGTGTGGCCCATATGGCAGCTTTGCAGCGCCGGAGGCAGCCCGTCGATGATTCCCTGAACCACCGCTTCCCTGCCCCGGGAAACAGGGGCGATGGGAAAGCCGGGATACTGCCCCTTAATGGGGTCCTTCACTGCGTCCTGGGAATCAAACCAGGCGTCGGGGGTAAACAGCTCTTCCAGCTGGTCAAATTCCTTGGCGTCGATCACCCGGAAATATTTGGGGCGGAGCTGGCGGATTTCTTCGATGGCCAGCAGCTTTTCCAGATCAGTCATACTAAAACTACCTCCTTGGGTTACTCCATCACCCGAATGGCGTGATAGCCTTCGTGGATGGCATTGAGAATCTTCCGGGGACCTACCGCATCGCCGATGACGGTGACGTTGTCGTAGTTGTCTTCCAGCAGGTCTTCCAACTGGTTGTTGGCCTGAAATCCGGCGGCGTTGAGGATGGTGTCGCAGGGGATGGTGACGGTTTGGCCATCCTTTTCGTAGGTGACGGAATCGGCGGTGATATTGGTGACCTTGGCGCCGGCCGCCACTTTCACCCCCCGGTCACGGACCATGTTCCGCAGCTGCTGGTCGTTGTTCAAGCAGTGGGCTGCGGTGTAGAGGATGTCCGGGAGCATTTCCACAATGGTGACTTCCTCGGCGTTGGGGGCGATGTCGCAGGCCGCTTCGGTACCTGCCAAGCCGCCGCCGATAATCACTACCTTTTTGCCCACTCCCACCTTGTGGGTGAGATAATCCGACACCAGCTGGGCATGTTCAATGCCGGGGATGGGAGGAACGGCAGGAGAAGCGCCGGCCGCCAGAATCACCTTATCGTAGTTGCCGCCCAGCACGTTTTCCGCCGTGGCGGTTTTGTTGCAGCACACCTTCACCCCCAGCTTTTCGCACTGGGTCTTCATGTACTGGATGGATTTGATAATGTCCGCCTTAAAGTCCGGGCCGCCGGCTGCCCAAAGGGTGCCGCCCAGACGGTCGGATTTCTCCCAAAGCTCCACGTCCCAGCCCCGCTGACGGGCGGTGATAGCGGCGCTCATGCCGCCGGGGCCGCCGCCGATGACCAGGATGGACTTCTTGGATCCGTCCGGTTTGGGCAGGGCGTAATCCTTTTCGGCATAGCAGGTGGGGTTCACGGCGCAGTAGTAGTGCTTGCCGGAAAATCCCGCCAGCAGGCATTCGTTGCAGCCGATGCAGGGACGGATGTCCTCGTACCGGCCTTCCTTCATCTTGGTGGGCCAGTAGGGGTCCGCCAGCATTTCGTGGGCCAGGCCCAGATAATCCAGGGTGTCGTCTGCAATGACCTTCTTGGCCAATTCGGGGTCATACAGCTTGCCGTCTCCCAGCACCGGGATGCTCACGGCGTTCTTAATGGCCTGCTGCACGTCCAGCTTGTGGCCGGGCTTGGAATAGATGGTGGTAATGGCCTGGTACCATTCTTCGTAACAGCCGGTGTCCACATGGAGGGCGGTGATGCCGCTCTTTTCCAGAATCTTGGCCATTTCAATGCCTTCGTCCAGGGTGCGGAAGCCCTTCACCCGTTGGTCGGGGGTGAACTTCACCAAAATGGGGAAGCCCTTGGGCACGTTCTGCTGGATGGCCTGGATACATTCCAAGGTGAAGCGCATCCGGTTTTCCAGGCTGCCGCCGTACTCGTCGGTGCGGTTGTTCCACTGCTTGGACTGGAACTGGTCCAGCAGGTAGCCGCCGTAGGCGTGCAGCTCCACGGCGTCCGCTCCGGCGCTGATGGCCAGGCTGGCGGAGTAGCCTACCTTTTCCACCAAATATTGGATGTCCTCTTTGGCAAAGGGCTTGCAGATCAAATCCGGGAACCAGAAAGCCCCCACCGAACCGGCGGAATAAGGAGGGGTGAAGGGGTCGGTGAACTGCTGGCGGCCCAGACCGGGGGAAAGCTGGACACACACCTTGGCGCCGTAATTGTGGCAGCGCTCGATCAGCATATTCAACCGTTCCACATGGTGGAAGTTGGAAAGTTCGGTACAGGGCCGGGGTTCGTATTTGGTGGAAACCACATTGGCGCCGGTGATAATCAGTCCGGCTCCGCCTTTGGCCCGTTCCATGAAATAGTTGATTCCGTCAATGCAGTAGGCGCCGTCCGCTTCCCCGGTGGTGCCCATGGGGGACATGAAGATCCGGTTTTTCAGCTTCATGGTGCCAAGTTGAGTTTTGTCAAACAATCCGTGCATACACATACTCCTTTACCTAAATTTCGACGCAGGGTTGGGGGAAAATTCCCCTATTTACCTAAAACAATTATACCGGACAGCAAAATATCTGTCAATATGTAACAAATTTCTCAAATATTGAACCTTCTTGTCAGTAAAAAAGAAGTCCTATCTTCCCTTTTTCCTGAATTTGAGGAAAATCCCGACCCCTTTTCCATCCTTGCCGCCGAAAATCCCCTCCTATCTTCCAAAACGTCGTTTTAAAGCAGATTTTACGAAGAAAACAGCATGAAAAGACTATTGCAATTTTCAAATTCCATGGTATAATATCTTTGTTCGGCAATCGGCGGATTGCCCTTTGCCCGCTCCAATTTGGAGATGTAGCGAAGTGGTCGTAACGCGAACGACTCGAAATCGTTTGAGGGCTTATAAACCCTCCGTGGGTTCGAATCCCACCATCTCCGCCATATTGCCGTTTGTTGTGATTATGAAGGCGTAGCTCAGTTGGTTAGAGTACCTGCTTGACATGCAGGGGGTCGGTGGTTCAAGTCCACTCGTCTTCACCACGTCGTGACAAGCGACGCAGAACCCTCAGCCTTTGGCTGAGGTTTTTTGTTTTGTCCAACTTTCCCCTGTCCCGGCAAAGCCGGTTGCAATTTCCCGGGCAATGGAGTATACTAAATCTTGTCCGGTGCGGAGCGAGAGGACTCTTTCTCCAAACCCAATTCATTGATTCTTACTGCAAAGAGCGGGAATTCCCTATCTGCACAGCGAGGCCAGAATCTGTCCTGTTTGGTTTTGTCCGTGCCCTTGGGGTGCGGCTTTTTTTGCGCAAGGAAAGGAGCAAAACCATGCAGCAGCGGGTAGCCCTCATCGGAATCCTGGTGGAAAACAAGGATTCGGTAGAAAAGATCAATTCCCTTCTCCACCAGTGGGAGCAGTACATCATCGGACGGATGGGCATTCCCCACCGGGAACGGGGGGTTTCCATCATCAGCATCGCCATGGACGCCCCCCAGGACGCCATCAGCGCCCTGTCCGGCAAGCTGGGAAGCCTCCCCGGCGTCAGCTCCAAAGTCATCTACACCAAAGCATAAAAAGGAAGGAAGCGCTATGTACAATCCAAATTCCATGAAAGCGGAGGAATTTATCGACCACCAGGAAATTTTGGACACCCTGGAGTACGCCGCCGCCCACAAGCACGATGAAGCCCTCATCGACGAAATCTTAAACAAAGCCCGGCTGCGCAAGGGGCTGTCCCACCGGGAAGCCGCGGTGCTGCTGGACTGCGACATCCCGGAAAAGAACAGGGAAATCGAAGAACTGGCCCGCCAGATTAAGCTGGATTTCTACGGCAACCGCATCGTCATGTTCGCCCCCCTGTACCTGTCCAACTACTGCGTCAACGGCTGCGTCTACTGTCCCTACCACCATCAAAACCACCACATCCCCCGAAAAAAATTGACCCAGGAGGAAATCCGCAAAGAGGTCATCGCCTTGCAGGACATGGGCCACAAGCGGCTGGCGCTGGAAACCGGGGAGGACCCGGTGAACAACCCCATTGAGTATGTGCTGGAATCCATCAAGACCATCTATTCCATCAAGCACAAAAACGGGGCTATCCGCCGGGTGAACGTGAACATTGCCGCCACCACCGTGGAAAACTACCGCAAGCTGAAAGAAGCGGGCATCGGCACCTACATCCTGTTCCAGGAAACCTACCACAAGGAAAGCTACGAAAAGCTCCATCCGGTAGGACCCAAGCACAACTACGCCTACCACACCGAAGCCATGGACCGCGCCATGGAGGGCGGCATCGACGACGTGGGGCTGGGAGTGCTGTTCGGCCTGGAGCTGTACCGGTATGAATTTGCCGGGCTGTTGATGCACGCCGAACATCTGGAAGCGGTTCACGGGGTGGGCCCCCACACCATCAGCGTACCCCGCATCCGCCGGGCGGACGACATCGACCCAAGTGCCTTCGACAACGGCATCGACGACGACACCTTCGCCAAAATCGTGGCCTGCATCCGCATTGCGGTGCCCTACACCGGCATGATCGTCTCCACCCGGGAAAACCAGAAGTGCCGGGAACGGGTGCTGGGGCTGGGCATCAGCCAGATCTCCGGGGGCAGCCGCACCAGCGTGGGGGGCTACTGCGAGCCGGAACCGGAAGACGAGGATTCCTCCCAGTTTGAAGTCTCCGACAACCGCACTTTGGACCAGGTGGTGAACTGGCTGATGCGGCTTGGTTACATCCCCTCCTTCTGCACCGCCTGCTACCGGGAAGGCCGCACCGGCGACCGGTTCATGAGCCTGTGCAAAGCGGGACAAATCCAAAACTGCTGCCACCCCAACGCCTTGATGACCTTGCAGGAGTACCTGGAGGACTACGCTTCCCCGGACACCAAGGCCATTGGGGAAGCGCTGATCCACCGGGAAATGGCCAACATCCCCAAGGAAAAGGTGCGCCAAATTGCCTTAGACCACATCAAGCACATCAAAATGGGAGAACGGGATTTCCGATTCTAAACTTAAAGTTTAGGTCAATCCTTTTTAAAGGATTGTGGGGTTGCAAGGGGCGACGCCCCTGCAAGAATTGAATCCGAAAGACGAAGGACACAGTGATTAGGCTGTGTCCTTTTGTTATATCCAGAAAACAAAAGAGACCGGGCAAAGCCGGTCTCGATTACTATAGCAGGGGCTTTGCCCCTAGAATCCACTGTGTGGGATTCGTATCCACTGTGTGGGATTCGTATCCACTGCGTGGGATTCGTATCCACTGCGTGGGATTCGACCCCAGCATCTTTTTGAAGAAAAGCGAAACAAACCTTCGGCATGTTTCTGACTAAAAACTTTAAATTACCCTCTCCAAAACTCCTCCACCGTTTTTTCCACCAACTCTTCCAGCAGGCCCAAGTCGTCCATGAGCTGCAACCCGGTGTACCGGCTGCGGATTTCCTTGGCGTCCCGGAGGATGGCCTTCCACATCTCCTTGCTGTGGGGATAGGGGGCGAAGTCGATGTAGCCGTCCAGGCTCTGCATCAGCTGGGCGCTGCCGGAAAGCTGTTCCAGGGCCTGAGCGATGCCCTGGTTGATTTCGTCCTCATGGGCGAAGTAGGCTTCGATCCGCCGAATGGTAACTTCCGGGGCGTGGCGCTGTTCCTTCTGCTCCAGCTCCAGCACCGCCGGAGCGCCCTTCTGGTACAAAGCTTCCATCCGGGTTTGGTAGTCCTTCCAGTCAAAGGCTTTGGCGTGGGCCATGGCTTTGTCTTTGTCCGGGGTGCAGGCCAAAAAGTTCCGGTACAACGAGCCCATCACCAGAGTACCCAGGCCCACGTTGATGCCGTGGAGTTCCCCGTACTCGCCCCCGAAGATGGACTGCATCTCCAGGCAGTGGGCGATGTGGTGTTCCCCGGAGGAAGCGGGGCGGGAATTTCCTGCAAAGGCCATGGCAATGCCCGCCAGCACCAGGGCTTCCATCAGCTGTTCCAGTGCCTTGCTGTCCCGCTTTTGCAGCCCCGGCACCGCCTGTTTGCACCGGTCCACCGCCTGGTTCATCAAGGCGGCGATTTCGGGGCAGTAGTATTCTCCCAGCAGCTGGTGACTCATCTCCCAGTCGTGGACGCTCCACACCTTGCCCAGCACATCCCCCAGTCCGGCGGCCAGCATCCGGTCAGGGCAGGTGGCCAGCAGGTCGGTGTCCCCGATGATGCAGTCGGCGCAGTGGGCCTCAAAGGTCTGCTTCAAATCGTCCACCACCAGAGGGCTCACCGTGGAGGCAAAACCGTCCATGCTGGGGGCGGTGGCGATGATGTAGTAGGGCAGGGCCTTTTGATAGGAAGCGTACCGGGACAGGTCGTTGACGGTACCGCTGCCCACCGCCAGCAGCAGTCCGGTGACCGGGGTAATGTCCTCCATCAGCTCTTGAGCCAGGGCCATGGTGGCGTGGGGCTGAGACTGGGTAAAGCAGTGCATCCGCACCTTCCAGCCTTCCTGGGTCAGACGCTGGGCCAGAGTGTCCCCGAACACCTTGCGGGTGTTGGGGTCGCAGACGACGAGCAGTTCATCCATGGCTTGTTCCAGCATCCGGCCTTTGGTGGGCTGGGCGGCCAAAAACTCTTCAATCCGGCTGGTAACCCCTTTGCCGATGCAAACCTGGCGGATGTCCGCCAAATGGGTGCGGCCGCAATCGCATACAAAGGGGGTTTGAATCAGCTGCGAAATGGGCAGAGATGCAAATTTCATGATAATCACCTCAAATGAAATGTAACATAATTTCCCTTCTATGGGTATACTACCACGAATCGAGGCGGCTGTAAAGCATCCCTTTCTTGCGCTGATCCACTCCGGTCTGTTATACTAAAACTGATTCTAAAAAAGGAGCCGATCCCAGGCAAACTAACCGCATCGACCATGGAAAGCCCTTCGATTGGGGCCGCACCTCCTCCCTTTACGCCCAATACCGAGACCTCTATTCCCCGGCTTTTTATGAAAAACTGGTGGAACTGGGGGTGGGCCTGCCGGGACAGAGCATTTTGGACCTAGGCACCGGCGTGCTTCCCCGAAACATGGCCCGGTTTGGAGGGGACTGGACGGGGGTGGACAACTCTCCCCAGCAGATTGCCCAAGCCAAACAGCTGGTTCAGCAGCAGGGGTTATCCATCCCCTTTTTCTGCCTTCCTGTGGAAGAAACGGAGTTTCCGCCCCGTTCCTTTGACGTCATCACCGCCTGCCAGTGCTTTCACTACTTTGACCACCAAAAGCTGGCGCCTAAAGTTTCCCAAATGCTGAAGCCCGGCGGACGGATGGCGGTGCTGTATCTCAACTGGCTGCCTTATGAAGATGAAATTGCCCAAAAAACAGAAGAGCTGGTGCTGAAATACAATCCCCAGTGGACCGGCGGCGGGGAAACCCGGCATCCACTGACCATCCCGGAAGCCTATTCCCTCTATTTTGAGGCGGAACCTCAGATTTTGTTTGATCTTCCCGTCCCCTTCACCCGGGAAAGCTGGGCGGGGCGGATTCTGGCCTGCCGGGGCATCGGGGCGTCCCTTTCCCCGGAGGAAATCCGGGCCTTTGACCGAGAGCACCGACTGCTGTTGGAACAGATTGCGCCGGAGCGGTTTACGGTGCTGCATCTGGCGGTGATGGCGTGTTTGAAGAAAAAAGGATAACAAAAAACGGCATGGAACGAGACTCCCATGCCGTCTGACTGTAAAAAAGCCAGCTTTTGCGTTTTATGTGAAAACACTCCGAAAGTTTGTTTCAGGATGAAAAAGCCCGAACCCATGACATTCCCTCTCCGGCCGGCCTATTTCACCCAGCCAGCTTCCTCTCCGGGTCGAGACATCCAACCTTTTGATTCGGTCACCAGCTGCCTTGGGGCAACTGGTGTTTTTTCATTTACTTTTTCTTCTCTCGGCTAAACACCAGCAACATCCCCTCCCCATCCGGGGCGTCCTGCCTTCCCCGGAGGGTCATGCCGCTGCGCAGGGCGGCGGCAATGCCGGGCTGGTCGGTGTCCGGCACCAGGGCGCAGACCTCCTCCACCCCCGGCTGGGAAAAGGCGTAGTCGGTCAGCGCCCGCACCGCTTCGGCAGCGTAGCCCTGATGGAGATACGCGGGGGTCAATTCCCAGGAAATTTCCCACATGGTCTTTTTGTTCCACTGAATTTTCTGCATTCCGCAGCGGCCGCACTCCTCCCCGGTGTCCCGCACTGTTAAGATCCAGCGGTGTTCCCCGGCGGGGTGAAGCTCCATTCGTCCGGTTTCCATATTCTGTCCTTCCCTTCTATGTGAAATCTCTATGTAAAATCGTTGACTTGGTTGTTTTACCCGGCGGCAAAGGCTGCCTTGGCGGCCTGGGCAAGGGTGCGCACCCCCACCACTTCCATGCCGTCGGGGGTATGTTTCAGCTGTTTGGCGCTGTGGGCGGAGACAATGCAGCGGGTGAACCCCAGTCGCCGGGCTTCGCTAATCCGCTGCTCCAAGCGGGTCACCCCCCGGACCTCCCCGGTGAGCCCCACCTCTCCCAGAGCCAGCAGGTCGGCGGGGATAGGCTTGTCCAGCAGCCCGGACAGCAGGGCCAGGCAGACGGAAAGGTCGGCGGAAGGCTCGTCCAGGCGCAGCCCGCCCACCACGTTGATGTAGGCGTCCAGACTGGACATCCGGTAGCCGCAGCGCTTTTCCAACACCGCCAAAAGCAGGTACAGCCGGTTATAGTCAAAGCCGCTGGCGCTGCGCCGGGGCATCTGGAACACCGTCTTGCTCACCAGGGCCTGCACCTCCACCAGAATGGGGCGGCTGCCCTCCATGACGCAGACCACACAGCTGCCGCTCTCCCCTTCGGGACGGCCTTCCAGCAGGGCGGCGGAGGGGTTTTCCACCTGCTCCAAACCCTCTTCCTCCATCCGGAACACCCCGATTTCGTTGGTGGAGCCGAAGCGGTTTTTGATGCTGCGGAGGATGCGGAAGTTCAGGTTCCGGTCCCCCTCAAAGTGAAGCACGGCGTCCACAATGTGCTCCAGCACTTTGGGCCCGGCGATGGCCCCGTCCTTGTTCACATGACCCACCAGCAGAATGGGGATGTCCTCCTCTTTTGCCAGGCGCAGGAAAGCGTTGGTGCATTCCCGCACCTGCTGCACGCTGCCGGGGGCGGAGGAAAACCGGCTCAGGCTCATGGTCTGGATGGAGTCCACCATCACCACCTGGGGCCGGGCGGAACGGATCAGTTCCAGAATCTGCTCCACATCGGTGGCGCAGGCCAGCTTCAGCCCCGGGGCGTTGACCCCCAGCCGGTCGGCACGGAGCCGAATCTGCCGGGGGGACTCTTCCCCGGAAAGGTAAAGCACTTCCATCTTCTGGCCCAGGGTCTGGCAGATTTGCAGCAGCAGGGTGGACTTGCCGATGCCGGGGTCGCCCCCCAGCAGCACCAGGCTGCCCTTGACCAAGCCGCCCCCCAGCACCCGGTCCAGCTCGGAAAAGCCGGTGGCAAAGCGCACTTCTTCCTCCAGGTCAATCTCCCGGATGGTCTGGATTTTGGCGGGGGAAACCGCCGGAGTGCGGGAAGAGGCGGGAGCGGCGGGGACGGTGACCTGTTCCTCAAAGCTGTTCCAGGCCCCGCAGCCGGGACACCGCCCCAGCCACTTGGGGGTCTCGTACCCGCAGTCCCGGCAAACGTAATTGGTTTTGGATTTCATAGGGATACTCCCTTCAAAAACAAAATGCAAATCAATTTCAATGGAGCAAAAGCAGAAGTCTCCGGATAAAGGCTTCCCCTGGAGGGGAAGCTGGCAAGGCGCAGCCTTGTCTGATGAGGTGAAATGACACTCCGCGCTATTCACTCCACCGGCAGATGCACATACTCCTTCACCTTCTCCCAGGGCACAGTAAACCCGGCTCCATGGGAGCAGAAGATGGAGTCCGCCGGATGGTCGATGTCCCGGATGGGGTCGTAGTCCCGCTGCTGCACCACCGAATCGGTGTTGTGACAGGGGGCGTGCCCGGCAAAGGTCGTGGAAGCGCTGCCCCGTCCTGCGGTGAGGGCGGGAAGCTGCTCCAGCAATGGCAGCATCTGCTCCACCGGGGCAGTCCCGGAAAGTTCCGCCCATTCCCGGTCAAACCGGGGCGGGTGGGATTGTCCTGCCAGCGCCGCCAGCAGGCCGTTGACCTTCCCGGCGGCATCCCCCGGCACCAGCAGCTGGTAGCGGTAGATAGGCTCCAGCAGGAGAATCTCCCCCTGCTGCTTGGCCTGCATCAGTCCCTGGCGGATGGCCCGGTAGGTGGCCTGGCGGAAGTCGCCCCCTTCGGTGTGCTTGAGATGGGCACGGGCCGCCACCAGCACAACCTTCAAATCGGTCACCGGGCTGCCGGTGAGCACCCCGGTAGGCACCTGCTCCAGCACATGGGTGCGGATCAAATTCTGCCAGTTCTGCTCCAGCACATCGGTGGGTACCCGGCTTTCAAACACAATGCCGCTGCCCCGTTTGCCCGGTTCCAGCCGCAGGTGCACCTCGGCGTAGTGCCGCAAAGGCTCATAGTGGCCGTAGCCGGTGACCGGGGCTTTCAGGGTCTCTTGATAGAGGATGTCCGGCTTGGTAAAGGACACCTCCGCCCCATCCCTGGCCAGCAGATCCTGCAAAATTTCCAACTGGATGGCTCCCATGCTGCGAAGGGTCAGTTTGTCCCCGGCCAGCTGCACCTTCAGCGAAGGTTCCTCCCGCTCCAGCCGGTGGAACCGCTGGGCCAGTTCCGGCAGAGGACAGTCATCGGGACACACCGCCTGCACCGTCAGCAAAGGGGCGGTCTGGGCCAGTCTCTTGGAAGGTTCTCCCCCAAACCCGGCGCCGCAGGAAAGGGTTTCCGGGGCGGGAAGCATGACAAACACCTCCCCAGCCTGAACCTGCTGGGTGGGGGTTAGTTTTCCCCCCAGGGGAATCTTCAGCTGCCCCGCCTTCACCGTCTCTCCGGTGTCGGTGAGGGTCAGGGGGATGCGGGTTTGAAGGGTCCCCCCGGTGAGCTTGCAGAAGGCCATGGGGGTTTTCTTTTCGTCGTACCGAATCTGATACACCAGCCCCTTTGGCTCCCCCTCAAGAGAATAGCGGGTGGACAGAAGCCCCAGCAGCTCCAGCAGCTCCTTCACCCCTTTTCCCTGCAAGGCGCTGCCGGTGAGGACGGGAAACCAGCTTCCCTGTCCAAACAGCGCCCCGGCCCGGGAAACCCAGAAGGAAGGGTCTTGCTCCCCCGCCAAAAAGGCGTCGCAGAGGGTTTCATCCAGCCCTGCCAGCTCCTCCTGCTGAGCGGGAGAAAAGGTTCCGTCAAAGCCGTCCATGGCCACCAAATCGGGGCTGAGCCGCTCCTTGAGCCGGGCCAGCAGGGCTTTTGGGTCGGCGCCGGGCTGGTCCGCCTTATTGAGAAAGAGGATGGTGGGGATGTTCTGCTGCCGCAGCAGCCGCCACAGGGTGAGGGTGTGGCCCCGGATTCCCTCCGGGATGCTCACCACCAGCACCGCCAAGTCCAAAGCCCAGAGGCAGCGCTCGGTTTGGCCGAAAAAGTCGGTGTGGCCGGGGGTGTCCAGCAGGTAGTACCGGTCTCCCCCGTAGGAAAACCAGGCGCTGTGGGAAAAGATGGTGATGCCCCGACGGCGCTCCATTTCATCTTCGTCCAGCCGGGAAGAAGCGTCGTCCACCTTCCCCAGGGTGCGGACCTGGCCGGACTGGTAGAGCAGCTGTTCGGACAGGGTGGTTTTTCCCCCGTCCACATGGGCCAAAATGCCGATGGTCTTGTTCATGGGCTCCCTCCCGGTGAATCTTTGTCTCATTCTATGGTACCAGAAAAGGGGGAAAAAAGCAAATCGCCGTCTACTGTAATAAAATAAGATTTGCACATCCAATAAATTTCTGCTATACTTATGTATACAATTTTGTAAAGGGGGGTGTACTATGGCAAAAAACAAACTGGTTGTACCAGTTGTCAAATGGGTAGGTGGGAAACGCCAATTATTGGATGAAATTACTCTTTTGCTTCCAAAAAAGTTTTCATCGTATTGTGAACCGTTTATAGGTGGTGGCGCCGTATTATTTTCAATACAACCCTCTAAAGCTATAGTAAACGACTTGAATGAAGATTTAATAACTGTTTATAAAGTTATTAAAAATGATGTAGAAGCTCTCATTCAATCCCTTAAAAAACACAAAAACTCTTCAGAATATTTTTATGCCATAAGGGATCTAGACAGAAATAAAGAAGCCTATCAAGTTATGTCAGATGTTGAAAAAGCATCACGATTGATATATCTCAACAAAACATGCTTCAATGGGTTATTCCGTGTCAACTCAGCTGGTGAATTTAACTCACCATTTGGCCACTATAAAAATCCAAACATTGTGAATGAGCCGGTGCTGCGTGCTGTAAGCAAATACTTTAATGCGAGCAGTATTCGTTTTTATAGCGAAGATTTTTCGGATACCTTATGCCGTGTGAGAAAAGGTGGGTTTGTTTATCTTGATCCACCTTACGATCCTGTTTCTGACACGGCAAGTTTCACCGGTTATAACAAGGGTGGTTTTGATAGAAATGAGCAAATACGGCTAAAAGAATGTTGTGACGCTCTTACCCAACGTGGCGTAAAGTTTTTACTTTCTAATTCTGCAACCACTTTCATTAAAGAGCTATATCAAGACTATGATATTAAAATTGTCACAGCCAAAAGAGCAATCAATTCTGATGCCAGCAAAAGAGGTGCTATAGAGGAGGTGCTTATTAGAAACTATGGGAATGAATGATGCCGCCTGGGAAATCTTATTTGATAAATACTGCATCTTAGATGAAATTAAACAACATGGGCAATTTATTATATCTGCGAGACAAATAAAGGAATTTCGCGAACCGCGATTGATGACAAAATTTGATCATCGGGTTAACTTACCGCAAATTTTTTCGGAGAATGAATTGGCAATCCTCCCAATTTCTCGCGGAGATTATGTGATTTCCTCTTTTTGTGCATATCAGGATTTTGAAATTCCATCCAGTAATGTCAAAAGGATTTCTATCCCAGCGCATATACAGAGTTTAATGCCCCAGTTTTTAGTAAGCGAGGCAATTGTATTGAATTGCGCCAATGCCTGTGGAATTTTAAGTGATTTTCTGGAAGATGAAGCACTTGTACCGACTGTTAGTGGTCGTATGAGTTCCGGTAACTTTGCTTTTGATATTAATACATCTTTTGGAAATCAATATGTGAAAGTTAGCAACTCGCAAATTGAAATTGACGCAGCATACGAGGGGATAGATTATCTTTCCCTTTTTGAAGCAAAAATGGATTTATCGGACGACTTCCTTGTTCGTCAGTTGTATTATCCCTTTCGTGTTTGGAGCAACCGGGTTACCAAAACTGTTAAACCGGTATTCCTTATTTTTTCAAATGGTGTTTTTCATCTTTATCAGTATCAATTTGATGAACCACATAACTATAATTCTTTGCGCTTGGTAAAACAGAAGAATTATGTCATCACAACAGAAATCAGCTTGGCTGATATAGAAAATCTTTTAAGGACAACGCCAACCGTATTGGAACCCGAAATATCTTTCCCGCAGGCAAATAGTATGTCCCGTATCATCAATCTCATAGAACTTTTGAATGAGAAACCCATGACGAAGCAGGATATAACATCGGAGTATGCTTTTGACGAACGGCAGACAAATTATTACACTGATGCCGGCAGGTACTTAGACCTTATAAGCAAGGGTTGGGACGATGATGGAAATATACTGTTTCAACTTTCTTCTTTTGGCCGTCATATTATGTCCCTTGCGTATAAAGAACGCCAGCTTGCAATCGTTACTCAAATTTTAAAACACAAGGCGTTTAAGGAAACCTTAAAGTTACATTTGCAGTGCGGCGAAATGCCCGATACTGAAACTGTCGTTCAAATCATGCGGCAATCTAATCTTTATCATGTTAAGGCAGGAACCACTTATGAGCGGCGTTCCTCAACTATTGTCGGATGGATCAACTGGATTTTAAGCATTATCGAAGAATAATCATTAAGGTAGGTAAGCTTTTTAACTTGCCTACTTTTATTTTTATTCTAGTCAGAAAACCAAAGCTGCTTGCCCTTTAACAACATAACCCCACTGATTCCAAGTATCATTTCCTATTTCAACACCTCCGTCCATTCCCGGTACCTGGGGCAGCGCAGCAGCAGCTGCCGGTAGAATGCCTGGGAATGGTCGGGGCAGAGAAGGTGGGTGACTTCGTGGTACAGCACCGCCAGCAGGGCGGTGGGAGGGTACTCCGCCAGCCGGGTGTTCAGGGTAATCTGCCGGGACTTGGTGTTGCAGCTGCCCCAGCGGGAGGTCATCCGGCGGTAGCGCAGCTCCGGCGGGAAAAGAATCGCATCCTCAAACTTTTTCATGACTTCCGGCAAAAATTCCTCCGCTTGTTTTCGACATTCCTGTCTGCAAAACTCCCGCCAAGCGGATTCCACCCCTTCCGGGGTTTTGGTGCGCACCAAAAGCATCCCCTCTTCCCGATATACTTCCGGTTCCCCTTCCAGCCGGTGCAGAGTCAGAGGAACGCCCCAAACCGAAACCTGACTTCCCGGCTCTTTGGGGAGGGTAAGCTCATGAAGGTGCTGCCTGTTCTTGGCTTTTTCCAAAGCCCCCAAAATAAATTCCGCCTTGGCCTGCAAAAATTCCTCCGCCTGGGCCTGGCTCACCCACCGGGGGATGGAAAGGCTCACCTTCCCCTCCCGGCTGATGCGCAGGTTCAGGTTTTTCACCGCCTTCCGGGTGAGGGTATAGCTCACCCGCTCCCCCAGCAGGGAGACGGTTTTTTGCTGGGGTTTTCCGTACTGCTTGGGGCTCATGGCTGGGCCTCCAGGTAAAACAGGCGGCAGGAAAAGTCCCCCTGGGCGGGTTCCGGTTGGCCGGACCGGCCGGAGGTGGAATCGGTGGTCACCAGCCCTGCCTGCATCAGCTCGTCCCCGTACCGGGGATTTTCTCCATTGACGGCATAGAGGGCGTGGGGGTCCAGCCCCGCCAGCTTCAACCGGCGGCAGGGGGCGTTGGCCTGGGTGAGAATCTTGCATTCCAAGGCGATGGCTTGGGTTTTGTCCGGACTCACCACCATCCACCCGGCAATGTTCCCGACAAAGGGGCTTTTCAGCCGGTAGAAGGCGCCGAATTGCAGCAGGCTGCGGTGCTCCTTGAAAAAGGCGATTTGCTGTTTGATTTCCTCCCGCTGCTGGTCCGGCAGCTTGGTCACATCCAGCTCGTACCCAAAAGCCCCGAAAATAGCCACCCCAAACCGGGTTTCCAGGGGGGTGGTGCGGAACACCTGATGGTTGGGGCAGACCGACACATGGCTGCCCATACTGGAAAGGGGATAGCAATAGCTGGTGCCGTACTGGATTTGCAGCCGGGCAACGGCGTCGGTGTTGTCACTGCACCAGGCCTGGGGGGCGTAGTACAGCATACCGGGGTCGAACCGGTTGCCCCCGCTGGCGCAGGATTCAAAGAGGATGTGGGGGAAGCGGTGAGTCAACCGTTCATACAACGAATAGACCCCCAGGATGTACCGGTGGTAAAACTCCCCCTGCCGGTGGGGCGGCAGGGCGGCGCTGTAGGGCTGGGTGATGCAGCGGTTCATGTCCCACTTCACATAGTCCACCTTCCCCTGGGCCAGCACCTGCTCCATCTGCCCGTAAAGGTTGTCCACCACCTCCTGCCGGGAAAAGTCCAGCACATACTGGTTTCGGCCCACGCCCCGCATCCGGCCGGGGGTCTGGACCACCCAATCGGGATGGGCACGATACAAATCCGAATCCTCATTGACCATCTCCGGCTCGAACCACAGCCCGAACAGCATCCCCAGCCGGTGTACCTCTGCCGACAGGGCGGCAATGCCACCGGGGAGCTTTTGGGGGTTGGGGAACCAGTCCCCCAGGCTGGCGTGGTCGTCATCCCGATGGTGGCCGAACCAGCCGTCGTCCAGCACAAACAGCTCCACCCCCAGCTGGGCGGCGGACCGGGCCAGGCGCAGCAGGTCCTCTTGGTCAAAGTCCATGTAAAAGGCTTCCCAGCTGTTGAGCAGCACCGGCCGGGGCTTGTCCCGCCATTCTCCCCGTGCAAGCCGGGAGCGGTAAAGGGCATGGTAGGTCTGGCTGAGATCATTTAGGCCGGACTGGGTGTAGGCCAGCACCGCTTCCGGGGTGGTGAAGGTATCCCCTGGATACAGCACCCAACCGAACCCTTCCGGATGGATGCCCCCCAAAATCCGGGTATTGTCCCAGCTGTCCACCTGGGCTTGCAGCAAAAAATTCCCGCTGTACACCAAAGAAAAGCCCAAAGCCTCCCCGGCAAACTCGGTGGTTTCCTTTCGTTTCAGGATAGCAAAGGGGTTCTCCTGAGCGGAGGAGCAGCCCTGGACGCTCTCAATGGAGGTGACCCCCGGGGCAAGGTCCCGGAGCACCGGGGTGCGCTCCTTGCCCCAGCCGCCGATAAATTCCATCCACTGGTAATCGCTCTCCGGCAGGTCCAGACAGAAGCTCATGGCCCGGGTCAGGGTCAGGGGGGCGGCGCCGGTGTTTTGAAAGCTGACACTCCGGGCCAGGGCGGCATGATTGGCAAATACGGTGTACCGTAAGGTGATTTGCAGGCCGGTGGGCTCATCCAGCAGCAGCAGGGAGAGGGTGTCCGCTTCGGAACCCTCCTCCACATAGGTGGCGGGCAGGCCGGGAAGTTGGGGCTTGCCGGGGGTGATGGCATGGCTCTGGTAGCGGGGCTCCAGGGTGCGGCTGCCGTCGGGGAGGGCGGCTTCCAGGGCGGTGCGGCGAAAGTCGGTGGTTCCGGCGCAGGGGTACTCCAGCTTCACCGAATCCAGGCTGAAGCAGTCCCATTCCGGGGAACAGTTTACCTGCAAGGGGCGGTCCCGCAGCTCCAGCAGGGAATCGAAGTCCTCCCGGTGGGTGAGGGGCGGGCCGAAGTACAGCTGTCCCGGGGTGCCGTCGGGGAGGAGCTTGATTATATAGCTGTAATAAGGGTTATAGAGATGGAAGGTCTGACTGGCGGAATGATAGATCACAGGCATGGCAAAATCTCCTTTTTGTTTTCTCTTGCAGCAGGGCTTAGCCGTCTGTTTTTTGTAGTCTATCACAGTTTTCCGCCAACTGCAAGCAAAAGAAAACAGGAGCGACCCGGGTTGGCGGAATCGCTCCTGTTTCTTGTCATGATGTTTTATGTTTCCGCCACGGTGACGGTAATATCCACCCAATGGGGCAGCAGGGCGGCAATCCTGGTTTTTAACCCTTCCGGGTCGGGGGCGATGTCCGAATCCGGCTGCACCGTCACGGTCAGGGTGTTCTGCTCCAGGTCTTCTGCAAAGGAAAGGGTGCAGCCCCAGCTTTCCCCGGCTTGCTGCAAATCACCGGCGGCGGCGTACTGCCGGGAGACGGCCAGCCGCTTTTGGCTGGCGGCGATGATCTTTTCCCGCCGGGCCAGGGAGGAGCCGGTATAGGGGGTGTCCCCGCTGCCGTTTTCCGGGGTGGGGTCAAAGCCAAACAGCTGCTCCTGCTGCCGGGCATAGGGGCACTGGGGCAGATGGAAAAAAGCGCCGTACCGCAGTTTTTGGATTTCCTGCAAAAGCAGCTCAAACCCGGCGGCATAGGCCTTCACTTCGGCGTACACCCAGCTGTCCTCCTCCAACCGGTACAGGCCGGTGGAAGCCAGCTGGGACAAAAGCCGCTGCAAACAGGTCATGGGCATTCCTCCTTACTGTTGGGACACGGTGACGGTGAGGGT
>PPYE01320075.1_pt1 | contig 34113 bp, 40 predicted proteins | sample 1559881 | NCBI WGS metagenome assembly PPYE01 (sample SAMN08240022, study PRJNA423297) | Human gut metagenome, whole genome shotgun sequencing project.
GAGTGTTTTATTATACAAATAAAGAGAATTCTTTCCTTTTTATATTCAATAGGCAAATATAAGGTACGGTTATGCATGACCTCGCCCCTGCGGGGCTTATCACCTGATCTCCACCCCGCCAAACGTAGCAGACCCCTGCACAACCAACCTCGAACTATCATTCCAGATGCCACTGCCATTTATCCGTTTATCCTCCATTCCGGCACACACCAGCGACAGTTTATTAACTACCACCCACGTTTCGGGCACGTAGAGTTTCACCTCGCCGAAGTTCGTCTCCAGGTCGATCACCGTATCACCCGGTTTCAATGAGGTACGCCGGAGATCGATCACCGTGCTGCCGAAGTTATTCTCAATCTTTGCACCTGTAAAAAACTCGTCCATGACGATTTGCTCCAACGAACCGAAATTATTTTCCGACTTCACAAAACCATCCGCGCTGCTGTAAACCGAGTTTGTAGCCTTACCCGTGCAATGGCCGCTGTAACGGTGCTTCCACCGTTTGGGCAACACCAGGTAAACCAGGAATTGTACGCCCACGATCACAAACACAAACGGCCAGTATGTCTGCATCCATCCCGCACCCGCTCCGGTAATAAGCGGTATCAGGAAAAACGCCCCGATGCTTGTGGTCAGTATGCCCCATTGGTAACTCTTGTGTGCAATTGTCCACACCCCCAACACAACGAGCAGCATCGGCCACGATATGAGGATGTTCGCTATATACGAATCTACATACCCCAGGTTGCGAAACAACATAAATACACCTGCTGCGATAAAGATAACCCCCGCTGCGATTACATCTTTAGAAAGATGACGTTTGTAACTGCTTTCGTGTTTAATAACTTGCATACTTTTTTCCATTTTTATGATGATTAATTTGTTTGTTGACTCTGATGCAAAAGTACAGCCCCCGGCAACCCCACACAACGCCAAACAGCCCGGTAAAGGGGATAAATCTGTGAAACAGGGAATTTTCCCGATGAAAACAGAAGCCCGTTCCGAAAAAAACGATAGATTTGCATATACTAAATGATCAATAATTTTTAATCTGAATGCAATATGAGAAAACTTGGTTTATTTTTTCTTCTCCTGATCTTTTTACTACCGGCAACAGCACAGGAAACTGTTACTATTTCCGGCAGGGTAACTGATTTCGATGGCATGCCTATGGACAGCGCAACCGTATCGATAAAGTACACCGATTTCAGTGATGCTTATCAAACACTCACAGATAAAGACGGTTATTATACACTCAATAATGTTGAAAAAGGCAGCTACATAGCCATGTTTGCCATGCGTATGAAAGAATATCCGAAGATGAATGCCGTTGCCCCCGAAGACATGCGGCTCGAATTCTGGGCATGGAATCTCATTGCCGACCGCGACCTGACGATCAACCCCCGCTATCATCGTGTAGAAGTATACGGAGTGAATATATTTAAGGTAGAAGGTGCTTATCCGGGACTGATGATCTATTTCCGCCCAATGAGTACAGGAAGGCTTATTGATGGGATAAACAGTATGTCTGCCAACGGGGTAGAATCCGGTACAATGCCCGATGTTTCCATACGACAGGAACACATGGAAGTGAAAGTATTTGCCGATGATATTCCGCAGAAAATCAACACCATACAGAAAATAGATGAGTATAGCGGCACACCCGGCCAACCTGTGGCAGGCTATCTTTTACATGTAGATAAGCCCGCTTCCAATCCGGGAAAATCTTATATTGTTTACCGCATAGAAGTGACCAATCGCGAACATAACGAAAAAGGAGAGTGCATTTATTTTTATGAGCCGAAAGATTATAAAGAGAATATAAATTAGTTTTATTCAAAATATTAAAAATAAGGATCAATGGAACCAATAAAACCCATCAAACGCCCCACTATCAACTCAATCAACCTCGTCATTGACTGTGCCGACGCGGGTGTACTTGCCGAATTTTACAGCAAACTCCTCGGTTATGAGTGGACACATCCCCGCGCCAACGGGTGGGCAGCCATCACCGCACCGTCCGGCAGCGTAATCGCCTTTCAGGAGGTAGAAGATTACCAGCCGCCCGTATGGCCCTGGCAACCGGGTAAACAGGGACAAATGCTGCACCTCGATTTCTATGTCGACAACTTGCAGGAAGGTGTGGAGTATGCCCTGCAATGCGGTGCAACGTTGGCCGGTGAGCAGTATTTCAAAACTTCACGGACGATGTTCGACCCTGCCGGACATCCTTTTTGCATCGATACGAATGAACCCGAAGATTGATGGTTGCCACCCGGAAAATCATTACCTTTGTACTACGTAACAAAACACCTTATTATATATATGTCACAAACAAAATTCACAGGTTTCACACCGAAAACATTTAAGTTTTTCCACGACCTGCAACGAAACAATAATAAAGAATGGTTTGATGCCAATAAACACGTTTACGAAGCCGAACTGCTGAATCCGCTGAAAGCGCTTTTTCATGCCCTTTACCCGGCTATGTACAGCATCGACCCCGATTTTGAAACACGTGCACACCGTTCGATGTCGCGCATTTACAGGGATACCCGCTTTTCACAAAACAAGCTGCCTTACAAAGATTTTATGTGGATGACTTTCCAGATACCCGTCAGCGGCGAAGTGTGGAAAGACTACCCCGGCTACTTCCTCGACCTGCGCGAAGAACAATATACTCTCGGCCTCGGCCTGTTCCAACCCAAAAAGAAGGTGATGGACAACTTCCGCGATGCCATTATCTACCAGCCCGAAGAGTTCAGGCGCATTACGCAGGAAACCGTTCTCGACAATGGATACGAGGTAATGGGCGATATGTACAAACGTCCCATACCGAACGACCTGCCGGAGTACTTCCAGCCCTGGATACAACGTAAAGGAATATGGATTGAAAAAACAAGGCCGGTAAGTAAGGAACTCTATTCAAGCAGCTTTGCCGATATGATTATCAAAGACTTTATGGCGCTGGAGTGGATGTATAAGTTTATGAAGGAGGCGACGGATATGTAAGTCGCCTCTACCTTTCCGCTGCCTCCCAGCCGATAATTGCCGTTTTGCGTGCTGCTCCCCACATATACCCGCCAAACGTGCCTGTAGACTGTATCACGCGGTGGCACGGAATAAGATAAGCTACGGGGTTACGTCCAATCGCCGTTCCTACTGCCCGGTTAGCTTCCGGGTTGCCGATCTGCCGGGCTACATCGCCATACGTTGCCAGCCGCCCCTGCGGTATTTTGAGCAGTGTTTCCCACACTTTGAGTTGAAAATCAGTACCTTTGATGTGTAGTTTCATCTGCTCAGGATAATTCCAGTCGCTTGTAAAAACAGAAGCCGCCCGCCGGTGCATCTCATTGGCCTCGTGGCGGAAAGACGCATTTGGAAAACACTTTATCAACCCTTCCGGCCCGTCTGCCGGGCTATCTGCAAAAGCCATATAGCAAATCCCTTTCCCTGTCGATGCAATAAGCAGCTTTCCGAAAGGACTATCTGCAAAACTGTAACTGATGCAAAGTGCCCCGCCACCGTTTTTATACTCGCCCGGCGTCATGCCTTCAATCTTTATAAAGAGATCGTGCAGGCGGCCTGTACCCGACAGTCCCACCTCGTATGCTGTATCGAACAGACTGGTGCGGCTCTCCTTCAACAACCGTTTGGCATGTTCGATGCTGATGTAACCCAGAAATTGCTTCGGGCTTACCCCGCACCACTCTGTAAACATCCGCTGAAAATGATAGGGACTCAACCCGATGTGTGCGGCCACTTCATCGAGTGCGGGCTGGCGGCGGTAATTGCGGTCGATGTATTCAATCGCTTCTTTGATGCGGTAGAAGTTGATATTTTCCTGCTTTTCCATCTGCTTGTTTCTTTTAAAAGATCAAAGGTAGATGTTTTATTTGGAGGGTGAAACCCGTTTGTTGCTTTTTGTAGGGGGGTGATGAAACTCTAGTATAAAAGTTGCCTGACTTTTATATAAAAGTCACCCCTACTTATATATAAAAGTCGGCCTTCTTTTATACTAGAGTTTCTGTCGGCTATAAAGACACAGAGTTTCCATGGCTCATATAGAGCGCCTTCAGCGCTCTTGGCGACCGTTGATTCAGTACTTTCGGCGAGTTATTAAACTGACGGATATATCCGGACTGCGTAACTGTAAATGTAGTGAAAATACACCTTACATCCGAGCCTGGTGCATTTTACAAAAAAATCCCTACCTTTGTTTCACCAACATCAAAAAACAAACCCTATACCAAAGATATGCAAAACTCCCTCACTATACGCCCAATCACCCCCGCCGAGCTTCCTATACTCGAAGATATACTGTACGAAGCTATTTACCAACCCGACCCTGACAACCTCATACCCCGCAGTGTGCTCGACATTCCCGAAGTTAATGCCTATATAAAAGATTTCGGACAGTGGCCGCACGATTACTGCCTGGTAGCCGAAGCCGGTCAGCAAATAGCCGGGGCAGTGTGGGTGAGAATTATTGCCGGCCCGGTAACCGGATACGGCAATATAGATGCAGACACCCCTGAATTCTCCATTGCCCTCTTTCCCCAATACCGAAACCGGGGAATAGGTACAAAGTTGATGGAGGAAATGCTGCATTACCTTAAAAAACACGGTTATGCACAAACCTCGCTGAGTGTACACAAAGGCAACGTTGCCATACACATGTACGAAAGGGTGGGGTTCAGGGTGATCGAAGATCGTGAAGAAGATTACCTGATGGTTTGCAAGTTATGACTTTATAAAATAGTAGCTTATGAAAGACTTTAATAAATGCGTTGCCCTATACAGAGAACAACTGGAGAAAGGGGAGATACAAAAAGCGTACGAAGGATTGGTTAAATTCCTTATGAATTTAAAAGCTGATATGTCAAAAACTTATGAAGATAAATACTCTTTTGGTAATATCTCGCCCGGTTATTTGGATTATACCTATTTCCCTTTCTTCGATAATTTTTTAAGGGAGAGGAAACTACGTTTCGGAATAGTCTTGAATCATCAAAAAACAAGGTTTGAACTTTGGTTAATGGGGCAAAATAGCGACGTACAGCAAAAATACTGGGATATATTAAAGTCGACAAAATGGAATGAGCACCAACTAAGCATGCCCAAATACTCTGTACTTGAAGTTATATTAGTGGATAATCCCGATTTTAATGATTTAAAATCTCTGACTCTAGCGTTAGAGTCAGAAACAATCCGCCACTCCGAAGAGATAACAAACTGGCTCAAAGAGCATGCGGCTGATTAAGGAGTTATGTTTTCTGTCAATAGCCTCAAGTTATTGAATTAATATATTACGGAAGAGAGTCGGAATTTGGGGAAGACAGATTTTTTGTTTATAAATGGCATCCTCACGTTCCTGAGCGAAAAATACAAATCAAATATATCACTAATTAAAACAGTTTATCAATCAAATAAACTCATACGATTGCAAAAATGAACTACTGGAGGGACTCGGGAGCGCTGAAAGCGCTCCCGGAAAACTATCTTGCCTTGACAAATAATATCATCGACTCCCTTTAACCGGGCATCACAAAAGACCAATGGGTATGGGTGATATTCCATTTGTCTGCCGTGCCCAATCTGTAAACCTCTGTGCAGTGCATCTTAAATACCTGTCCGTCCCGGTGGGCTTCATAATCATATATCAATACAGCCATTTCTGCCGATACCTGCACAACAGGATTTATCATTTTGTAGTTTTCGATATGAATCTTTCCGCGGACTTTGTTGTAATACTCTTCCACAGCCTTTTTACCCACAAGCTTACTTTCGAAAGCAGGGTCGACGTAGACTACATCGTCAGATGATAACTCAATAAATCCGTCAGGGTTTCCATTGTTCCAAAGCTCTAAAGCATGTTTTTCCAGGCCTATGATGGTGGCTTTGATGTCTTCAATTTGTTTCATGGTTGATGTATATTGTTTTATGGTTAACGGGGTGTTGGTTGTGTTGTGTTATGAAGGCAAATTTAGTGAATATTGGGGAATATAAGCAAGATATGGTGAAATTTGTTTACTGTTAATTATCTTTGAAAACCAAAGTTATCCATGCAAATTCAAAACTTAATTGTTGTATTTACATGGATAATTTATTTTGCTCTCATCTCACATACAACTCCTCCCTCATCTCCACCAACACCCTTTCTATCCTTTCCCTGTCCGGGCTGTCCGGCAGGGGGCTTACCTCAGTATATCCCTCTATCCGTTCCATAAGCCCGGTAGCCATTTCAAGAAGTTCGTCATACTCCAGATTTCCTGTCTTGATGGCCAGTAATTCATCACGGTTGGCACGCCTTACATTCAAACAGCCGTCGCGCACAATCTCTTCGGCTACCTGCAACAACCGTATGGTGTGCATCATGTTTTTGGCGTCATAGTCCTTGCCGTGTTCGCGGTTGCCGAGGTATCGCGTTTCGTTGCGCATGGCTACCCAATCCCAATAATCTTTATATTCTTTGCAATACATGGAATAAGCCTCCAGGTTGAAAGAAAGATAAGCTGTAGGCTTTTGGCCTTTCGGGATGGATGACAAGGAAACTTCATTGGCATCTGCTTTGCGTACAATTCCTTTGTAACCCGGCAAGCCGTCGGCATCATAAAAAAGGGCGTACATGCCTTTGGTATGCGGTATGGAACTTAATCCGCACCGTTCCTGTACATAGCCCCTGGCAGCCAGCCATTGCCTGACGGGAACTGAAGAGTGATTATCAAGGATATAGCAGAAATCAAGCACATCCCTGCGCTCCTTTTCCATTGGGTTTACCACTTTCTTTTTATAACCGCGAGCCTTTTTGATCTGTGAGATGGCATATCCCGCAAACGTATCTTTGCAGAGTTTAGACAAGAACATGTCGAGCTGCAACCTCTCCATAAGAGGGTGTTTGTAGAGAATACACTCTCCGGGAGAAGCCAGCAATTCAAGTATATTGGGGTTGTTTTTGTACAACAATTCCACAAACCGCCCCAGTTCGTAATATACCTCGTCGTTGGTGTCATTGCTTACCTGCGGGGTATAACCGAGGCCGAAAAACACGTTGCGCGGCAGGTAAAACACACCTTTCAGGTCGGTGTCCGAAGTTGCCGTGTCCAGTCCGTAAGCCTTGCTGCCGCTGATACACTCGAACAGCAGCAGCCCTTTATCTTTTAATTCATCTATCGTCATAACGCTCTATTGTTTCCCTGAAAAATACATCTGCTGCGGCTGTGTCGAAAGTAAGGCGGTCGAGTTCCCCGCACACACGGTTGCAATATGCAAAAGTATCTTCTATCCAGGTTTTTAGTTTACTGTCTACCTCTATTATAAAACCTTCGTTCGCTGTTTTTTTCAGTTCGATGCAAGATACGACTTTTTCCCGTAAATCTTCCGGCATCCCTTGCAGGAGGGGGGAAATGTGCATCGGTGCTATGCTTCGCTTTTCGGCACACCACAGCGCAGAAAGCAATGGGCGCAGGATATAAAAAAGTTTCTTTATTCCTATCTGCCCGTCGTATATGCTGTTCATCGCCATTTTACTTATTCCCAGGTAGTGGCGTATGTTGCTGTGGGGGCAGAAATACTGCCTGCATACATTCCATGCATCTTCTCTGAAATTATCTTCACGGCGGTACACTACCGGCGATTGCAACCATTCGAAAGGGGTTGTATTCGACTTGCAGGCGAGGGAAAGAAGTTTGCGTATATCCCAGCCGTTTATGTCGAGTTCGCCCGTGATGGGGAAATTCATATTGTCTTTGTAAGTCTTTACGGAGAGATAGGTGGCCGCAGGTCTTATGTAGATAAACCGTACATCGTAGTCGCTGTCGGGAGACGGGAAACCCCATCCGCGGCTGCCGGACTCGCAACTGTATAGTATTTTTATACCGCGTGCGGCTTCTATCTCTTTTAGTTTTTGAAGTATGATGGGTTTCATTATTGGTTTATTTGTAGAGACGCATATTTGCGTTCTCTTTTTGGTTAATATTATAAGGGGCATGAGACGCAAATATGCGTCTCTGCATAGGGTTACAACTCCATCCCCCTCACTTCCTGTAAAGCATCGCCGCCATTATCCAGCGCTGCCAATATATCAAATACTTTGTCGGACCATCCTGCGATGAGGTGAACGTCTTCCTGCAAAATATTTAACGGCGTGTTGCCATAACCGGACAAGTCGAACAGATATAATTTACTATCCGGCGAAAATGCTTTGTACCGCTTCCATGCGTTCGCAATCGTATTATTGCCTCGTGTATTCCACAACTGGCAGTCGGTAAACAACATCACCTTATCTATCCGTTCGTGACGTGCGATCAGGTCTTCGATTACCAGATGCCCATTGGTTGCATAACCCACTTCACCCTCTCGTTTGTAGAACAGGTTTACATTCTGCAAGATACCGCTTCTTGGTACGTTGATAATCTTCCACCGGTCTCCGAACATACCCGTTACCGCATTGCGGCAGCGCGATTTCAACAACATAGTCAGCATCAAACCGATGTCATACGCCAGTATCTTGCTTCGCGGTGACACTGCACGCTGCATAGAGCCTGATACGTCGCAGGCGATAAGTACGCTTGTGTCTTCATCAAATCCCCTGATGTTTTCGGCAGACACGGCAACTGCTGATTCCAACGCCTCCAACACCCGGCCGGAGTACTTTGACTTCACAGCAGTTATTTCCCTGTAAGCCGCCAGAAAACGGAACGGTAATTGTTTCGACCTGCGTACTTCGTGTGCACCGGCCAGCGTTTCGCACACCTTTTTGATATGTTTTTTCGATACATCTGCGTCCAGTATGTTACGCAGGTTACGCATTAAAGCCATATAGCCTACTTTTCCGCTGTCTATCAATTCTTCCCATTTGGCGCATACGGCCGCTTTCCTTTCCTTCTCGGAAGCAAACTTTGTTTGTCCCAATGCAGAGAGTTCGGTTTCCCAGGTATACGGAGTTTCCAACTCATTATTTACGATCTTGTTAAAGATAAGCTGCTGACTCTCGTCTTTTGCTTTCGGGTGAACCAGAAACAATGCATCGCGCAACCTTACCTCTGTTTCGCGGTTGTACTTCGCAAACTGATACTCATCGAAACGGTTAAATGCATCCTGCAATCCACTTTGTAACTGCTTCGACAGGCGGTTCAGTTTCTTTGTGCCTTTCCGTCCGTTGGCCAACTGGTAGTAGGCCAATAGTTCGGTGATTTCATCGGCACGCTGCACTACCTGCGACACCATTTTACGAACAGTATCATCTCCGCTATGCACCTTTGCCAGTTCTACAGCCATCACCAGCGCAACCGAACGCATATTCATCCGGCGGCGTGTGTATGCAGCCAGCTTGGCAACAAATTCCGGGTCATTCAATGCAATCAGTTCGCGCAACCTTTTCAGGCGGTCTGAGGCAGTTTCGTAAAAACCGTCACTCAATGCAGAGGTAACCGCAGTTGTGTAAAGTTCCCATTCGGGTGATAACCTGTATGCCGCAGCACCTTCGTAGTTTATCACCTCATTCTTCTTTTTTGTAGATAAATTAAATTTCATAACGACACTCTTTAATTGGTTGACGTTACAAAGATTTGCACAAGGTTGCGCAGACTTTTTGCGTAATTAAAATTATTTTTCGTAGATTTGGAAAAAACTTAATCACCCCATGCCAGTAAACCGCAACGCCCTGATCCGTTACAAAACCATAGATACCTGTCTGCGCAACCGATACCGCCGCTGGACACTGGAAGACCTTATTGATGCCTGTTCCGATGCCCTTTATGAATATGAGGGAATTGACAAAGGCATCAGCCGCCGCACCGTACAAATGGACATACAGATGATGCGTAGCGAAAAAATCGGTTACAATGCCCCCATCATCGTTTACGACAACAAATATTATAAATACGAAGACCCTGACTACAGCATCACCAACACTCCGCTTAGCGAACAAGACCTCAAAGTAATGTCCGAAGCCGTCGAAGTGCTCCGCCAGTTTAAAGGTTTTTCCTACTTTGCAGAGATGGGCGATATTGTGAGCCGCCTCGAAGACCACGTAACTTCTGTGAAGCAGAAAACCATTCCCGTAATCGACTTCGAAAAGAACGAAAGCCTCAAAGGATTGAATCACCTCGACGTGGTCTACAATGCCATTGTCGGCAAGCAACCTCTCCAGATGAAGTATCGCTCTTTCAAAGCCCGTTCGGCCTCCAGCTTTATTTTTTATCCTTACCTGCTCAAAGAATACCGCAACCGCTGGTTTGTGTTCGGCAAAAAGAAGGGAGTAAACAATCTGCTTAACCTTGCACTCGACCGTATCCACTGGCTCGAACCTGCCAAAGATGAGCGTTATGTAGAAAATACGTTGTTCGACCCTACCACTTTTTTCGATGATGTAGTAGGAGTTACCAAATCACTCAGCCAGCAACCGCAAACCGTCCGCTTCTGGGTAAATTCTTATAACGCTCCTTATGTGGAAACGAAGCCTATCCATAAAAGTCAGCAAGTGATTGAAAGGCGCGATGATGGGTCGATGGTATTTGAAATAAATGTGATTATTAATTTTGAGTTGGAACGGGAACTTTTCGGGTATGCTAATACGCTGAAAGTACTTTCGCCGCCTGCACTTATTGATTTGATGAGGGATAAGTACCGCAGGGCGGTGGATTTGTATAAGGGGGAGTGGTAGAACAGTGCTGCAAAGAACAAAATATACAATAATATGAAAATATTGCTTGCTGTACCGATTATTAAACGTACCTTTGCAGGCGAAACATTCCGTGAAGGTTCAACACCACAGTTAATCCCACTACATGTTCGGAAACTTTTTTGATGCTTTATGCAATAAGCCTTACGTATGTTTATTACCCTTTAGAAGTCAAAAACAGTTTCGCCCCAAGTATTAATTAAAACAGGCTGCTGCGTAAGCAGTCTAAAAGCATTACATGACATTTAAAGAATTAAACATTATAGAGCCGATATTAAAAGCTCTGAAAGAAAAAGAGTATTCCATTCCTACCCCGATACAACAAAAAGCCATTCCGGTAGCATTAACCAAAAAAGATTTGTTAGGCTGTGCGCAAACAGGCACAGGAAAGACGGCAGCATTTGCCATCCCCATCATACAACAGTTGTACCTGTCACGCGAGAAAGGAAAACGCAGGGAGATCAAAACCCTTATCCTTACCCCGACACGCGAACTGGCTATACAGATCAGCGATTGCTTTACGGACTATGGAAAATATACGGGATTGCGCCACTGCGTTATCTTCGGAGGAACCAAACAAAAACCACAGACCGACCAGCTTAGCCGCGGTGTTGATATTCTTATCGCTACTCCCGGCCGACTGCTTGACCTGATGCAACAGGGATTTATCTCCCTCAACCACATCAGCCACTTCGTTCTCGACGAGGCCGACCGTATGCTGGATATGGGTTTTGTGCACGACATCAAACGTCTGTTGCCCAAGCTGCCTAAAGAGAAACAAACTCTTTTCTTTTCGGCTACCATGCCTGCTACCATTGCATCACTGGCTCGTTCTATCTTGCGCAATCCTGCAAAAGTAGAAGTGGCCCCTGTATCGTCTGTAGTAGATACGATTCGCCAATACATATATTATGTAGAGAAGCCGCAGAAAAAAGACTTGCTTCTCAACTTGCTTAAGAAAGATAATCAGGAGCAGTCTGTACTTGTATTCTCGCGCACCAAGCACGGAGCGGACAAGATTGCCCGCATCCTTTGCAAAGCCGGAATCAACAGCGAGGCCATCCATGGGAATAAGACTCAGGTAGCCCGCCAGCGTGCCCTTACCAACTTTAAGGCAAACAAAACCCGTGTGCTTATCGCCACTGATATTGCTGCCCGCGGCATCGACATCAATCAACTGGAACTCGTGATCAATTACGACCTTCCCGATGTGCCGGAAACGTATGTACACCGCATCGGCCGTACAGGCAGGGCAGGTAATGCCGGAACTGCTCTTTCGTTTTGTGCCCAGGATGAGAGAGGTATGCTTAAAGATATTCAGAAGTTGACGGGTAAGCAGCTTCCTGTTTTGCAAGAAAAGATTTTAAGTTAAAAAAAAGATACTATCAACCTTTATTGACGTATATCTAGTACCGGTTCAGGGGCAGTCTGGGAAGAGGGCTGTCTCTGGGCGAAACACATGGAAGAATAATTATCGTAAGGAAAATATCTATTAAATTTAAGGTGTAAACTAAATTAGAAACTAAGATTTACAACGTAAAGTTAAAGAAGAGTTAAGAATAGAAATGTAAACTAACTAACACGCCTATCTACAAATAGAACCTCTAATGAGTAAAATACTACATCTTTATTTTTCTTCTACCCCCAAACACCCAATGCTCCATCACAAACACCACAATCACCCCCATCACAAATCCATTACCAATAATCGGTCGTAATATTGAAGGCAATTGGGCCATTGCTTCAGATGGAGCAAAAGACACCAGCAGCGTCACCATTACCGGAAGAGCGATTGTCAGTCCACTTTCATAATCCATCGCCACCTTTTCACGAACCAGCATTTGCAAGCTCGCAGCCATCTGTGAAGCCATAATATAAAGCAACAGTGTACCCATCACTACACCTGGGATATATAGCAAACCAGATGCAACGTTGGGAAAGAAAGCGCATATTACCAGCCCTACACCTGCAGGTATCAGCGGATAACGTGAAGCACAACCCGTTGCCGAAATAATGCCCGGGCTCGTAGAATAATCAATCGGCCCGATTACACCTAGGAAACCTGCAAGGACATTCATCAATCCCGTAATACCTACGCCGCGCGAAGTGCGGCCTTCAATACCTTTTGCATCAAGCATGTGCCCTACAGCCTGTATAGAGCCTAGCTCGTTAACGATCAGTGCCAGCGAGCAGAATACAAACGACAAGATTACCCCGGCATCGAACTCAAGCGGGATAAACAAGCGTAGATGGTCGGGGTTGGAGACCACTGGATTTTCTTCGTGTACAGGTAAGCCTGTTACAAGTATGCAGATGGCTGTACCGATAAGGATACCCCACACAAGTGTAGTTGCTTTCCAGATTCCTTTCAGAAATTTATTTGCCCCAATCAGCGCAAGAACAAAAATCAACGAGAAAGTAAGATTAAACATTTGGTGCTGCGCATCGCTAAATACAAGGGAGATAATAACAGGAGAAAGGGTAATAGCCACCAGCAACAGTATCACCGTGATAATACGTGGTGTAAATACAGCCTGCAATCGCCCCAGCATACCGCTGAAAGCAATTACAGCCACAAGAATACCACCAATCAAAATGGCTGTATAAATGGCAGATACACCTGAAGAGATGGATGACAGCACACCGATGAGCAGTACCGAAGCCGGGCCAATCATAAGCGGAAGCTGGTGACCCCAGAAAATTTGTATGATAAGGGAGAGTCCGATAATGCCAAACAATTTTTGCATATATAAGGTTTGTGCGGCCACATCTGCTCCGAAGTGCAATTTGGCAACCAAAAGTCCCATCACAATAATGCTTGGAATGGCAACAACCCACCATTGCAGACCGTACATTAGCATTGGAAGGGGTTTTAATTTAGTATCTAAGCCATATTTCATAAGCGAACGCAATCTCAAAGAACAACTTTTTTGTAAACCCCTGCAAAGATAATATAAAGTTTGAAGGCCACAAGCCCTACTTTTTCGTAAATACCGTAGCTCCTATACTCGCCATGATTACACAAAAGATAGAAGCCCACTGATTGAAAGTAAGGTATTCCCTAAGGAAAACCAGCCCCGAAAGCGCAGCAAAAGCTGGTTGAAGACTCATAAGAATACTAAATGTTTTAGGAGGTAATTTACCAAGTGCAATCAGATCGAGAGTAAAAGGAATAGCACTCGAAAGCAGGGCGACTCCCAAACCAAGTAACAACAGATGTCCGTTCAAAGCATTTAAATCGCCTGTAAGAATACCCACAGGCAAGATAACCAGCGTAGCCACGCACATCCCCACACTAAGCGCATCACCCTTCTTCACTGCTTTAGACACCTTGCCGCCCATAATAATGTAAAACGCCCAAAATAACCCTGCAAGCATCGCCAGTGTCAGCCCCAATATATCCACACCATTACTTTGCCAGGGTACAATAAGGATAATACCCGTACAGGCCAGTAACGCCCAAACCACATCCAGCAGCTTGCGCGAAGAGATCAGGGCCAGTCCGAGCGGACCGATAAACTCCACCGCAACCCCCAACCCAAGGGGAATACGCTGTATGGCATAATAAAAGATAAGGTTCATCGCACTCAGGCACACTCCGTATCCTATGCAGTAAAGCCACTGGCGGGAAGTAAGCCTCCACACCTTTGGCCGATTTACGATACACATAATTAAAGCAGAGAGGCCGATGCGCAAACTGGACGTTCCGGCCGCACCGAGCACGGGAAACAAACTTTTTGCAATCGACGCACCCCCTTGCACACTTATCATGGACAAGAGTACGGCAGGGATGGCGGGAAATGATCTTTTCCCGCATCCGGTATCAGCAGAGGGAGTTGAGTTCATTATTGATATTGTGAAGATTGAACACCCAAATCGCCTGCAAAATTAACCAAAATCAGCAGATTCGTGCTCAATCTTCGTCAAAACATCTTTAATATTTTGCGGAATATCCAGCTTATCAAATAGCTCACGGCTCAATACCAACGATTTGCCGAAGCCTGCTTTCAACTCCTTCTCATTCAGTGCCGGAGTACACTGCCTGTATCTTTCAAACCACTCTGCCGGAAGGTCATCTTCCAGTTTCTTGGTCGGTGCCTCCCAGTGAGCCGTAGCAGAAGCATTCAACCTGACCAGCCAAAGCAGGAAGCGCTGGATAAACCAGAACAGGTTGTGTGCATGTGCATACTCGCCACGCTTGAGCAGGTTCATCACAAAAATAAGATTATTGATAAGTTGCAAAGCAATCCATTCCCGTTGCTCGGGTGTATCGTACACCGGGCGGTAAGGCGGTTGGATGGAAGACAGTACTTCTCCCAATCGGCCATCTTTGTCAACGAGGTTCATCCGGTCGATAAACTCAAAAGTAGTCATTCCCTGCCAGGTACGCACCACCTCTACCTCATCAACATGATGAAAATGAAATTCCCCACGGATGAGGTTGCTGAATACGGCAACATCTGTGCCGAACTCATTGGTAAAAAACAAATCAAGCGCGGCAATCCGGGATATCCATTGCTGCTTATCAAAACCCTCTTCATTACGCAGGAAGATGTAAAACTCAATATCAGAATACCGGTCGCCTTCTCCTTTTATGAAAGACCCATACATAAGCACGGCAGAAACAGCTTCGGTTTCCAAAGCCAACTGCTTAACTCTCTCTATCATTTGTAACTGTACCATGACTGTAGATTTTTGTTGTAATCAGACGCATAACAAGCCTCTGTATTACAGGTTTTATCAGTAGGTGTCCTTTTCTCGGACTTCCCTTTATTTGTTATATATAATGAGATGTAATAATGACATCAACCCTGTGTAATATCTATAAATCTTTTACACCAGATGACGGCTTTCCTGTGGAGAAAAGTCTTGCGGATGATATGTATTGCAGTTTTTATCGCATGATATAGCAAAGATAATAGTTTTTGAGTTGAACACCAAGAAACAATAGATAATTTCCTGACTTTTTTGAACAAAGACTCTTATCTTTACGTTCGAATAAGTTAAAACAATATGACTGGGATATGGAAAAGTTAAAAACAACACTGGGAATTAATTTCCGTCTTTCCCGTCTTGGGCTGGGATGTGAAGGAGTACGGGATGCTGAAGGAGTAAGAACCATTCATACCGCTTTAAGAGGAGGAATCAACTACCTGAACACTGCCGATTTCTATGGTCATGGCGAAAGTGAAATAACCATCCGCGAAGCTCTGAAAACAGTAAGACGCGAAGATGTATTTATCTCCGTGAAGTTTGGCGGACTTATCGCACCGGATGGCCGCTTTTATGGTATCGACGTACGTCCACAGATTGTAAAAAGCTATTTAAGTTACACCTTGAAACGTCTGGGTACGGACTATGTAGACCTGTACCAGCCTTCGCGCATCGATAACAATATTCCCGTAGAAGAAACCATTGGAGCAGTTGCCGATATGATTAGTGCAGGATATGTACGTAGTGTCGGTATATCCGAAGTAGATGCCGATACGTTGCGGAAAGCACATGCGGTACATCCGATCAGCCTTGTAGAAATGGAATACTCCATACTTAATCGCGGCATCGAAGAGAGCCTTATTCCCACAGCCCGCGAACTGGGTATCGGTATCGTAGCTTTCGGAACCCTGTTTCATGGAGTAATAGGAGGGAGTAATCCCGCTGGAAAAGTAGAAATATTAAGTAAAAGGATGCCTCCCCAAATCGTCGAAAAATTGAAAAAGGCCCTTCCCCGCCTGAATATGCTGAAAAAAATAGCAGATGAAAAAGGAATTACCCTTTCTCAACTTGCCATTGCATGGGTACTGGCACAAGGTGATGATATACTAAGCTTGGTTGGCTCACGAACAGTAGATCAGTTGAACAGTACATTGGAGACGATTGATATTAAACTCACCCAAGAGGATCTGCAACAGATTGAACAAGCGATACCGAAAGAATATGCATCTAACTCGGCAATGTTGCCCGTTAAACTGGATAAGCGAGGATTGTTTGCCTTTGGTGGATAAGTGGGCTATCGTTTCTTTATAGTTCATAATGAGAGTGAAAGAGTGAATGTTAATGTAGCTGGTTTAAGGATTTTCTTTGCGTTTTCAATCCGGGGCATAAATGCCAATGACGTCAATTTAAGCTTTTTATCCCGAGGCATAAATGCTCTCGGCAAAGGAGTACTCGGGATAAATTCCTTATCTTGCGGCATTGGGGCTGAACCAACGGTCGACGAAGTCAATTATCAAGCCTTTTTCTTTACGAGAGCATTTATGCCTCGAATATAAAGCAGAGAAAATTATTAATCCAGCAACATTGGCACAAATGTCCCAGATTCAAACCAATAATCTAAGCCAAACCCTTAAATTCATAATGTCATATTGCCCTCATATTAATCAATCGTCAAAATCAATTTCTACTAAATCATTCCCACTTTTATCTTCACTTTTATTCATTCAACTTTTCATAAAATACATCATTTCCTACTAAAATTGCATTATTTTATCAATAAATCTAAACTTAAGTTTAATTATATTTATTTATTTTTGAATATTATTAATCTGTTTCTTATATTTGTGGAAAATATAAAGCAATTATGAATGAAATAATAAAAAAACTCCCGTTAAAGTGTCCAAGTTGCGACTCCTCACTCAATGTGAGGAAAATGCACTGCACCTGTTGTGACACAGAAGTTACAGGTAGCTTTAAGCTTCCCGCACTGGCAAGGCTCACTGAAAAAGAGCAGGCGTTTATGCTAGATTTCGTCAAAAGTAGCGGTAGCCTCAAAGATATGGCTAAGAATATGGGTATCAGTTACCCAACCGTACGTAACATACTCGATGACCTGATTGTGAAACTGAATAATTTGGAGGAATAAGATATGAAACAGCAACAACTAAAACTTTTATGGAATCCCTTTGAAAAGATTGCAGGCGTAGAAGCGCTCCTGTGGGGATTGTTGGGAATCGCAATATCTACCGTAGTATCCTGGTTTTCGCATACACACTATCATGGATTGATGAGTTTTGGTCCTAATTCGAACAATGATTTTATGATTTTTGTAATAGAACATGTTGTTGTATGGCTTGTACCTGCGATACTGTTTCTGCTGGGTGGACTAATCTTTTCCAAATCGCGCATCCGCATTGTTGACGTATTCGGCACGGTAGCTTTTGCACAACTACCCTTTGTATTGATGAGCCTCTTTTCGTTACTGCCACCCATGCAGTACATAAATAATATGGTGCTCGACCTTCCCCCGATGGAACTCATATCCCAGCCCGGATTTATCACGGCAGTGTGGTTTGCCATGTTCTCTGTTATATTCCTGATATGGACACTAATATGGATGTTCCAGGCCCTGAAAGTATCGTGCAACCTCAAAGGGGTAAAGCTTGGTGTGATTTATGCCGTTGCCATATTGGGAGGTGATGTACTTTGCCGCATCATTATTAATGCATTGCGGTAAAAATTTAGAGACACATATATAAATATCTAAAACTATACAACCATGAACAAGTTATTCTCTTTTCTAGCTTTACTGATAATCGTTACCAGTCCCGCCCTGGCACAGGATATTACCGGCAAATGGTATGGCAGAGCCGATGCAGGTGCTATGAAGCTGCGCATTGAGTTCGATATATGGCAGGATGCCGGAAGTTATTCGGGCGTTATGATCAGTCCCGACCAGTCATCGGCAGAACTTCCGTTTACTTCTGTTCGTTTTGAAAAAGATACGCTGGGGCTGACAATTGACCCGATCCGTTTTACCTACAAAGGTGTATTGAAGCCCGATAATACCATTGAAGGCAATTTTACCCAAATGGGAGCTACTTTCAAACTCGACCTGTCTCGTCAGGAAATCACCGTAAACCGTCCGCAGGAACCTAAGCGCCCCTTTCCTTATAAAGAAGAGAACGTGATCTTTCGAAATGATAAAGCAGGTATTAACCTGGGAGGCACACTTACCCTGCCGCAGGAAACAGGAAAATACCCCGCCGTCATCCTTGTTTCCGGCAGTGGAGCACAAAACAGGGATGAAGAACTGATGGCACACAAACCCTTCCTGGTGTTATCCGACTACCTTACCGGTCGTGGAATTGCCGTACTTCGCTATGACGACCGGGGAGTAGGAGAGTCACAGGGTGAATACTCTACAGCCACTGTTCAAGATTTTGCTACAGATGCATCTGCGGCCTTGGCTTATTTGAAAACCCGAAAGGAAATCGACCCAACCAAAACCGGTATTATCGGACATAGTGAGGGTGGAATGATCGCATTTATACTTGCTGCCCGTGGAGAACCTGCATTTATCGTATCAATGGCCGGAGCCGGAATAAGTGGAAAAGAATTGCTGAATCTGCAACGTGAAGCTTTGGGAAGACAGTCTGGCCTTAGCGACGAATACATCAAACAATCTAACCAGCAATCAACCGAAGCCATGGAACTGGCTGCGCAGCTTAATGATATTGATGCACTGGAAAAAGAGCTCATAAGTCGTTTCCCACTACTTGCTCCCCAGGCAAAAGCGGTTGCCCGGCAAATTAGCTCGCCCGAAATAATAAGTATTTTCCAGTTCAACCCCGATGATTATTACAAAGATATCAAATGCCCTGTGTTGGCACTCAACGGCGATAAAGATGTACAGGTTATTGCAGATCCTAATCTCGATAATATCAGGCATCAACTCACTTCCCATGGTAATAAGCAGGTAACTGTAAAGAAATACCCTGGACTTAACCACCTGTTCCAAACGTCTACAACAGGTATGCCTGACGAATACGGTCAGATAGAAGAAACGATGAGCCTTGTGGTGCTGAGCGATATTGGTGACTGGATATTGAAGGTGACTAAATAAAAGAAACGCTCCTGTTTCCACACAGGACAAAGAGGCTATCCCTCAATAAGATCCCGGCTTAGTTTTGGGTCTTGATTAAATCGAGGGATAGTTTTTTAGTTATCGTTATCGTAAATCGACTTCACTATTACTATCGGCTTTATCGCTTCGTGTATTTATTAATAATTCTTACTGGGTCGTTATATTTTCAGAAGAACTTTTATTTGCGGGCACAGGATAGCTTTCAGGCAGAAAATAGCTATCAATGCTTTCGGCGAATTCATCCGCAAACTTAATTTCAAGAAAGTCATAACCACTACGTGCAGTATCATATTTGTACTTCCATATCTCATAATCACGCTCGATGTTCCTGTAGTGAGGATTTCCGTAAAGCTTGGTAATTTGTTGTTTACTCATGCCGACTCTTAGAGATATTAATTTATCCCGGTTCAAATAAAAATCTTCTGACGTTGCACAACTTCCGCACAAAAGAGTCAATGAGATAAGGAGAATAAATACCTTGTTCATACGAATTGATTTTAAAGGTTTAGTAATAGTATGATGTCTGTCACAAATATAGAAAAGGAAAATCCTACTACACGGTGAATTTTCCTATTTGGTTGGAGTGATTTTCCTATAAAAAGTATATTTGTTAATAGTATAAAGATTCCAATATAATTATCGTGGTATTTGACAATATCAACATCCTGACAGTGCGTCCCTTAAAAAACACTTTTCAATTCTCAATTTAAATCGTGATCAATTCATAATCCATTGTCCCCATCCCCAGTTTCTCGGCATGTTTCAAGCCCGAAAGCCAATCTGTTTCAGGGTGTAGCAGCTTAAACTTATCCTTTCCTTCCAAGTGTTCATGCGGATGCTTGGCTGTTAAAATATTACTGCTTTGTGCTGCCGGAGCATTAGTCACAATGTCTGCACACGCCTTATCGAGTGCAACAGGATCAAAGGATGCGGCAATACCCAAGTCAGGTACGATTGGAGCATCGTTATGTGCCCAGCAATCACACTCGGGCGAAACATTCATAATAAAACTGATATGGAAATTCGGTTTATTGCAAAGGATAGCATATGTATATTCAGCAATCTTACAGTTGAGCCGTTCAGAAGTATCTTCGTCACCCATTACCGCAGCATCATACTGGCATAGGGCAACACACTGACCACAACCGATACAATTGTTATAATCGATCTCCGCAATGCGGCTTGTATTTAGATGAATAGCATCGTGGGCACAGTTGCGCACGCAGATGTTACAACCCGTACAGTTTTCCGCATCTACCACAGGCTGTGAAGCCGAATGTAATTCCAGTTTGCCCGGAACGCTTGCAGCTCCCATGCCAAGGTTTTTAAACGTACCTCCGAAACCTGACTGCTCATGACCTTTAAAATGTGTCATAGAGATAATTATATCGGCATTGGCAACTGCCGCTCCTATCTTAGGGGCGCGGCAATACTCGCCGTCAATCTCAATTTCGCGGTAGTCAGTTCCTTTCAGTCCGTCGCCAATAATTACCTGGCACTGTGCCGATATAGGGTTAAAACCATTCTCCATCGCACTTTGCAGGTGGTCGACCGCATTAGCACGCCGACCTGAATAAAGTGTATTGCAATCCGTCAGAAAAGGACGAGCCCCAAAGCTACGCAATAGATTTGCCAGCCGTGCAGCATAGTTGGGACGGATATAAGCCAGGTTGCCCGGTTCGCCAAAGTGAATCTTAATAGCGGTAAACTGGTTTTTGAAGTCGATTGTGGCAATGCCGGCTGTACGCACAAGCCGTTCCATCTTGTCTAGCAGATTGGCAGTAGGTTTGGTACGCAGATTGGTAAAATACACTTTTGCTTTTTCCATATCGTGACTGATGAGTTGGGTTTTTGTTTTTCAAGATGCAATATTAATATATTTTGACGGGATAAGCAAGGAAGAGAAATGTCCTTTATAATTTTGTATCTTATCCGTCATGAGTCGGGTAAAAGTGTGGGTGACGGGAGAAATAAGACACCGGAAAAGAATGTAATTATTATTTAATATAAAAATCCTTTTCAAGAATATGAATTTCCCAACTGCAGCGGTTGACTTTGGTGAACTGCTGCAGTTTGAAGTTGCCGACTGCAGCAGTTGACAACACCCAACTGCTGCAGTTGGGAAATGTAAACTGCTGCGGTTCAAAAAAGCGGGTTTTAAGCCGTTGTGAAGCGGTATTTATAAATGTAAGAATGGAAAATAACAGGCTTGTCGTTTTTATCGGCCTGTATCATATTTTCGCTATAACTCCTACCTCAGCACGGGGTTTATATCACGGGGTTTTTTATCTCAAATTAAGCAATAGAGAAATTTCTAATTTTTAATCCGGATTTAATGAAAACTTAGTTTAATGAGGTGCTTAATGAAATTAATACAACAAACTAAATAACTTACATAAGGAAGGTAATGAATAAACATTATCTTCCTTACGCAGTACCATTACTGCTTGCTCCCGGATTTTCAGATAGCAAGATTAAACTCTTCTTCAGTAATATCAATTATCTTATGGTAGAATTTACCTTTTAACCATCCCTCTAAACTCCCTGCACTTCTCAGAACACTCCTTACACTTCTCAGCACACTGCTGGCAATGATCTTCAGTAAATTTACTACATTCCTCCGCACAAGCTTCGCATACCATTTCACATAGTTCGAGATACTTGTCTACAAATTTGTTGTGGTGAAACATAAGGATGGTGAAACTGCACACTTCGGCACATTCCCTGTCCAGGCGGATACATTGCTCCATCATCTTCACATCATCTTCGCGTAAACAAGCGCTGAAGCAGTGGTTACATGCGTTTACACACTCACTGAGTATACGTAATAATTCTTTCTTTTTTTCTTTTCCTTCTTGACCTAACATATCGGTAAATTTTAATATTAGTAATGTTATTATCAACTTAAGAACACACCCTCAGTTGAAAAGTTTATCACTTGCAGTCTTTTAAAATTTCTTCGCAGATATGCTGATTTTATCAGAGAAAAAGAAAAGAGTCAGGTATCCGCCTACTTTCCGTTGAATTTTATTGATTAATAATTAAATGTTATAGTGACTTACATAAAACCGTTATTCTACACCATTATTGTGCGTATTCAATTGCAGATTCCGGTTTCAAGCTCACAGCTTAGTCCTCCTAGACGTACTTTACTCACAAAATAACTGTTGCCTGCAGGTTTAATTACAACTTTATCTTCCATTTCGAGACGTTTCACCCATTCGTCTACTTCGGTGAGGTCGACAAGGTTATAGGCCATACGTATTTCTTCGGCAGCCAGTCGTGGGTGAAGTTCAAGGAAATTGAGTAGCTCTTCATCATTTGCAGTGGGTTCTTTGGGCCACATCTTATTATGGGTAATTACATTGATTACAGATACAAACGTGTTAAAATCATTGTAACCGCGTAGCATTACTTGTTGTGTATTGAATTTGATCAGGAAAGTAGGGAAACCGCTTACACTCAATGATCGTGTCAAAGCCAGATCACCACGGAAAGCCTGATCTGCTGAACCGTCATGCAAATGGGTTATGAATTTTGCTACATCAAGCCCGACTTCGCTTGCAAGTGATATAAGAACATCTTCGTGAGAAGTCAGGAGGTTTTCGACGGCAGTTGCCTCACGTATACGTCTTAAGAACTTATCTGCTTTGACTTTATCGGTCAATTGTGCTGCTTTATAAGCAATATTTTGCGGGTAAGAGGATGGATATTCGGCTGAAAAGAGTTGAAATCCTTCCTTTGCTACGGGCATTTTATGCCGTTCGGAGGCTTCGAGCCAGTGCTGGGCAATTTCTTTGTTGGCGGTTTCAGCTCCGCTTCCCCCGATATGGTTGCGTGGATCAGTAAATTTATTAATATCTTCGACCAGACCACCCATTACGTAACGGAATTCTATTTCTCCGTTGTAATAGGTTTCAAGACGGCGGAATAAAGGTTCCGTTCCCCAACACCAGGTGCAGACGGGATCGGTAAAGTTGGTTATGATTAGTTTATCAGTTGCCATATAGTTATTGGTATTAGGGTAAATATTTCCTGTAGAGATGTATATTTACATCTCATGACCAGAATTGTTCCCGAATGGGAATCATTCCTAAAAATTGTGCAGATAATCAGGTTGATTGGGAAACGCAAATATGCATCTCTACCTGTATACAAGGCTTCTCGTTTCCAGAGGATGGAACTCTTTTTCGCCCGGAGTATCTATGGCTATACCGAAAGGCATCTGGGCAATGAGTTTCCAGTTTGGATCAATATTCCACTCTTCTGCTACTTTAGAGTCGATCAGTGGATTATAATGTTGCAGAGAAGCTCCCATGCCTGCCTCTTCCAGAAGCAACCATACGGCATACTGGTGCATGGCAGACGATTGATTAGACCAAACAGGGAAGTTGTCGCTGTATGTAGGGAAATTTTCCTGTAAATCTCTTATAATACTCTGATCTTCATAAAAAAGTACTGTACCATAGCCGCAGGCAAAGCAGTTGTTTATTTTGGTACGGGTTTTCTCGAAAGCTTCGGCGGGTACTACTTCGGACAAAACATTTTCAACTATCTTCCATAGTTTACGGTGTTCGTCGTTAAGTAGTAAAACGGTACGTGCCGATTGCGAATTGAAAGCTGAGGGTACGTGTGTTACTGCATAATCGATCAATTCTTTAAGCTGATCATTTGTTAAGGAATTTTCGGCAGCCAAGCTGTATCGCGATCTTCTCTGTTTCAATAAATCTTTTAAATTATCCATAATTGTTGGTTTTTGGGTTTACTACTTATTTAAAATATTTATCCTGTCATAAGTTCGGTTACGCATCTGGTAGGCGGTGATGGCAGTTTGCAAATTTTTCTTTAAGTTAGTAAATATGAAATAAAACAAAGATACCATTTTCTATTAAGAAAAGACAGATTTATTATAAAAGTATTAAAGCAACCCGGAAAATAATATTAGGGTGATATGCATACGAGGATTTAGGGTACACAGGATAAAGTTTAGGGTAGTACCTGTGCAGAGGGTGTTGAGGCAGAAGGTGTTGAAAGTATTATTCTTTTTGTCCATTATTATCCATCTTTTGAAGTAATAAAGTTTAAACGTGAAGGGGGTGGGGATTGTTTTTAGAGAATGTAAAGATACTGCCCCAACAAACCCACACCTCCAAACGTTATATCCCTAAAATTACACTTAAACAAACTATTTATGGAGGAGCTTGAAAACGGAAAAGTGAGAAGTAAAATAGTAATTACACTCTAATAATATAGCCGCTGTATGAACATATTAGACTGGCTCATTGCCTTTATACCCGTTATATCCTTCGGTCTGGTTCCCGTCATCGGGACACTGATCGGAGGCAAACCCACCGAGCAATCAATGGGGATTGCTCTCGGAGGCTTTGTATTTGCCCTTGTTGTGCTCATCATCCGTAAGCCCGAAATAACCCCGTATATATTCCTCATCAGTTTCTTGTCGGGTGTATTCTGGTCGATAGGTTCTATCGGGCAATTTATGGGAATAAATACTCTGGGAGTATCTCGCGCAACCCCCATGCTCAACGGCGGGCAGATTATCGGAACTTCCCTGCTAGGTGTGATGCTGGGTGACTGGGCATCGTCTACAGCCAAAATATATGGCTTTATCGCCCTCTCCCTTATTATAATAGGTATACTCTTTACCTCTTACAAACAGCAAAACAGTAGCGGGGCTAAACCCCAATGGGTCCGAGGCATCATCATCAACTTGATAGCCGTATTAGGTTTTACCGCCTATGTAGGCATACTCAAATATTATCAGATAGGCGGTTGGAGCAGCATCTTTCCCCAATCCATAGGGCAGATCACAGCTATATTTTTTATCGGGCTGTTGATGTTCAAATCGCAGTCGTTTACCAAGTTTTCGTTCCGCAACAGTATAATCGGTGTTATCTGGGGAGTCGGCAATATTGCTCTGTTGCTGTCGCAAGCAAGCTTGGGGCTTGCCATAGCCTATCCTGTGAGTCAGGCAGCCGTTATCGTGTCCGTGTTTGGAGGAGTACTCATCAACAAAGAACGCAAAACACGTAAAGAGTGGATATCTGCTACAATAGGTATAGTCATTATCTGTGCCGGGTTGTTTATGATCTATCTTTCAGGCAAACATTAACCCGCGCTATGGAAGCAAACGATAATAAACCATTCAGGGTAACGGTGATCGGTAACGGTGCAGCCATTCCTTCAGCTGGAAAATACCACTCTGCTCAGGTCGTAAATGTACATGGGCAGATGTTTCTGATGGATTGCGGCGAAGGCAGTCAAAAAGCCATGCTCGAGAGCGGGCTCAACCCGCAAAAACTGAAAGCCATTTTTATCTCACATCTGCATGGAGATCATATTTACGGGCTCTTCCCGCTACTCGATACCCTGGGGCTGTCGCAGCGTTCCCAACCACTGCAAGTGTATGCACCGCCGGGATTGTCGGAATTGCTCAACTGCGTCAGCAACACAATGTACCGGGGATATACATACAATATCGTCTACCGGGAGGTAGACACTAACACTCACCGCCTCATCTACGAAAGCAAAGAGATAGAAATATGGTCGCTGCCCTTGCAACACCGCGTACCTTCCAGCGGTTACTTAGTGCGCGAAAAAGCCCCCGGACCCAATATCCGCAGAGAGGCCATAGAACTGTATGCGCCCAGTGTTGACGAAATACTGAATATCAAAAAAGGAGGTGATCTGCTGAGAAATGGCTCTACCATTGCCAACCATGAGCTCACTTATACGCCCTACGTGCCCCGCAGCTATGCCTACTGTACCGATACTGTGTTTTCCGAATCGCTTATCGATATGGTAAAGGGCACCGACCTGCTTTATCACGAAGCTTCTTTTGCTGCAAAAGATAAAAAACTGGCAACGCTCAATGGACACTCTACAACTACTCAGGCTGCCGAAATAGCATTGCGTGCCGGGGTAAGAAAACTGCTGATAGGGCATTTTTCGTTAAGGTACAAAGACCCTTTGATACTAGTAGAAGAGGCCCGGACAGCGTTTCCCCGGACAGAAGAAGCCGTAGAAGGCAAAACCTATGAAATCGTAAAACTAAGAAATAAAATATGATAGAAATTATTATCAGAGCCCTGCTATCCATTATCTTTTTACTTAGCTTTCTGGCTGGTCCACACCATGACTTTAACAGAGATCAGGTAACCGTGCTCAACCGCATCGTAATGCTCTATGCACCCCCCTCAGTCTCTTTGCCAGGTTGGTAATCACACTTCTGAACGAACTTATTAGAGAAGAAAAACTTGTGCTGACCCTCTTTATCGGGATGGTTGGCTTTTACTTTTTGGTGTATTTTGCAGCGAAGTATTTGTTTAAATTTGGCAGGAATATGTCGGCTCTGTTGGCACTTGCTATCACAGGGCCGGCAGTTCCTTTTGTTGGTGTATCGATGCTGATGCAGATGTATAGCCCATCAACAGCAATATGACAAATAGGACTTTTACGGTGAATCGCAGCCGGGAGAGGGAAGAGTTATTTATGGGAAGGGAGGCGGATAAAATTGTTGATCACCGGCTTTGAGATTATCTGTAAATTGATTATTATTTTCCTGAATACCGCTTGCCAATCATTTGCCTATATCTATCTTTGCGCTGCTAAATTCAGAAGATATGAACAACAAGGTTAAAGGTTACACGCTGGCAACAATTGCCGCCGCTACTTATGGTATGAATCCGCTGTTTGCACTGCCTCTTTATCAGGCGGGCATGGACCCGGATTCTGTGCTGTTTTTCCGTTACCTGTTTGCCATCCCGATATTGGGAATCATGCTAAAGGTAAGAGGACGAAATTTTAAATTACCACGGAAGGCGATCTTTCCGCTTATCCTTATGGGGCTGATGGTTTCTTTGTCATCACTTACTTTGTTCCAGAGTTATAATTATATGGATGCGGGTATCGCGTCGACCTTGCTGTTTGTGTATCCGATTATCGTTGCGTTGATTATGTCTATCGGGTTCAAGGAGAAACTTACTGTACAAACCATATTGTGTATTTTACTGGCACTGGGTGGTATCGCCATGCTGTACCAGGGAGATGAGGGTTCTACTCTTAGCCTTACGGGAACGATCTTTGTACTGGTTTCGGCTCTTACTTATGCAATATATATTGTAGGGATAAATAAATCGGTGTTGAAGGATATTGCTACGTTAAAACTCACTTTCTATGTCCTGCTGTTTGGCTTCTCTCTTTTCTTTGTGCGCGTAGATTTCGGCCAGAGCCTTATTATTGTGAATAAATGGTATCTGTGGGGCAATTTACTGGCACTGGCTGTATTTCCGACTACTATATCGTTTTTGTGTACGACGAGCGCTATTGGGTATATCGGCTCTACCCCAACAGCGATACTTGGGGCACTGGAACCGGTAACGGCAGTGTTCTTTGGAGTTACTATCTTTGGTGAAGTGCTTACCGGTAGGATTGTAAGTGGAATATTGTTGATTATTGTAGCTGTTACATTAATTGTGGCCGGAGGGAATTTGACAGAGTATTTGGTACGGTTGAGAAAATTATTCCCGAGAGTGAAAAGTAAGAAAGATGCTGCAAGTAATAATTAAGGAAGATGGGCTAACTGATTGTAGCTGCTTTAAAAGAGGGATATATTTATTTCTGATGTTTCGAATAGTAAAGATGGAGCATGTCTAAAAAGTTATTTGTCATTGCGGACTTGATCCGCAATCTGTTGCTCTATAATTCACAGGGGAGATCCCGGGTCTGACCCGGGATGACAATTATACTTTTGGGATACTTTCTATAAATTATATATCTTTATAAATCATTTTTTAGACTCAGCAACTCTTTGATCACTCCAGATAAATATCTCTCAACTTCTCCATATCAACTTCTATTACCTCTGTTAAATATCTTTCTACCGTACTATAATCATCTTTCATTTGTTGTATTCCGGCTTACGTTACACTTCACTTTTTACACCTTTCTCAATTCTTTAATCATCTCAAATTGTTTGCCTCTCATTATAATATTATGTGATTGGAGGAAACAGGTAATTGATTCGCATCCGATTTCTGTGTTAATTGCTTTGAGGGAAGGGTATTTATTTGCTTCCAGCATCCGACTGAGGAGTAAGGAGGCAAAGCCTTTTCTGCGATACTCTTTATCAACAGCTATCTGGGTAATATCTCCGTTGGCAGGTTCGAAAACAGAATATGCGATAAGTTGGTTTACGGTGAAGATACCCAGGGTGATAAAGTCAGCCGGAGCTCTGTTGATGGACTCAAGGCTATTTTGCCAGGAAGGAGTGAAGTCCCAGAAACTTGGTATGATGGTTTTGAAATCTTCGATCTGTATCGGTTTTATCTGATAGGGTATAGAGGGTACGGTGGTTTTATTTTCGATGAGGTTATTGTCTTGTCTGAAATAGTTGAATTCACGGCTCACCTGGAAACCGAGGTTGCGGTAGACGGAAACGGCTTTTGTGTTATGCTGCAAAACTTCGAGAATATATCGGGTGATGCCGTTTGCCCGGAGGTGGGGAATTGAATATTCGAATATCCGTGTAGCCAAGCCCTTACCTCTGTATTCTTTGAGTGTGCCTGTCCCGGTGTCGTAGGCGGTGGGTATACCTTCGAAATATCCTATGCCGTTGCAGGTAAAGGCCACGATCTTTTCGCCTTCGAAAGCGGCAAATGAAAGGTTGGCATCAAAACCGCGTCTTGTAAACATGGCCTGGAGTTGTTGCTTATCCAATTGCATTTCGTAGTCGGCAAATGCTTCGGAGAAAGCGTGGAAAATAGTATCAAAGTCTGTATGGGCAAGGGACTTAATTTCCATATTAATGGTGTTTTGGGTGTACTGTAATTTGGTAAACCTGATGTAACCTGATTGTTTCCGTTTAAGAAGTTAGTAAGAACTTTTGATTAGGTTACGGCTCAACCCGGTAACTCACAAAAGCCAGCCGTTTACTATCCGGTGCCCATGAATTCACATTGATTGTTCCCTGCCCTCCAAATAGTTTTACCAGGGTTTGCGCTTCACCACCTGATGCAGGCATAATTCGTAATTCAACATTTTTATTAGCCAGGTGCTGATCGGGGTTAAGATCGCCTTTATAATAGGTAAGGAAAACAACCTGCTTACCATCGGGAGAAGGGTGGGGAAACCAGGCATTGCGGGTTTCGTCGAAGGTCATTTGGGTTTGTTCGGAACCGTCTGCTTTCATTTGCCATATTTGCATCAAGCCGCTTCTTACGGAGTTGAACCAGATATATTTGCCATCGGGCGAGTATTCGGGACCATCGTCAAGACCTTCTGTATGAGTGAGACGAATTTCTTCTCCGCCTTTGGCAGGAATGATGTAAATATCATAGTTGCCTTTACGATCGGCACAGTAGGCAAGGTATTTTTTGTCAGGACTCCATCCGTGGAGGTAGCTGGGAGCCAGAGGAGTGATGAGTGTGGGATTGCCGCCCTCGATAGGTAGTGTATAGATGCGGGACTGTCCGTCTTCTTTGGTTCCGTGGCTGATAGCTATATGCTTGCCGTCAGCCGAAAGTACATGGTCGTTGTTGCAATTAGTAGCAAAGCCCGTATTAAGTTCAATAGGCTGGTCGGGTGTTTCGGGAGATATTTTATAGAGTTTCCCACCGCTGTTGTAAATGAGCCATTTGCCATCGGGAGTCCAGTTGGGTGCTTCGATGAGGTAGGGAAATTCTTTTACGGTGGTTCTTTGAGCTGTCTTTATATCTACTATTTCGAGAATGCTGGTTATTTTTTTAGGTTGTGCACATAGCATGGATATCGTATATACAAAGAGTAGTAACATGTTACAGGCTCGTTTCATAATGGTATGATTTTAGGTATTTACGATGTAAAGTTAAGAATATTAATGGTGATTAGCAAAAAAACGGCTACAACAACCCATGCGCTCATTTATAGATATGAGTTTATCAGTCTTCTTTTTTTTCTATATCTATCTCATCTATCTTGTTTACTTCCCCCTTTTTGTTTTTGTTCATGATATTACCTTCCATGTCGATGATATAAAATCCTCTTTTAGGAGTATATTCGGCACAGAATATTTCTTTTAATTCGGTATAGCCTAGATCATTCATGTTTTTTTTGAGCCATTCTTCATCATGGCCGGAGTCTTCGAGTTCGGTTTTCACAATTTCGCCGTTGCTTATCAGGAGATAGGCTTCGGAACCTTCTCTTTTTTGGATGATGGTAAATTCGCCGTCTGTTTCAAAGACTACTTCTTCAACATCTAAAAGAGAAAATATCTCGCTTTCCCTTAGTTTAGCACGAAACTGATCTATACCCAGATTGTTTCTTTTCAACACTTCGAGGTTAATTTTGCCGTCTTTAATAAGGGTCTCGGGTTCGCCGTGGATTAGTTTGCTGAAATAATTGTTTCTGAGTACCAACCTTACCAGAATGTTAAGTACAAACCATACTGCCAGAGCAAATAAGAGTATCCACACTTGTGTTTCGGGCATGTAGATAATACTACCTACGAGGGCACCGAGTACAATGGTATTTACTGTGTCGAGGGGAGTGAGATTGGCCATTTGGGTTTTACCTGTCATTCGCAGGAAAAAGAGTACACCGATCATACCAATTATTAATTTTATAACAATAGACCAATACATAGTTATATCTTTTATGGATTTTCTTAATGGTTTATTTTAATAACAGTTGGAGAATAGGATTGGTTTAACCGGGCAAATACAGGCTTTTATAAGAAATAAATTGAAAACTACCTGCGAAATCAATCAATCTTCATGTGATTTTGTTATATTAGAAACAAAATCAAACTATATAAATTATGATAACAAAATTAGTTTTTAGAATATCATTAATTGCTTTCGGGCTTGTACTGTTCATGTCATGCGGTTCGTCACGCAATGTATCTACAACTGATCCTGGTGGCAACAGATTGGGAGTTCAGATGCAGGTTACTCCCGAAAGAAATGGGGGAGCTCCTGAAACATTACAGCTTATGGTTCGTAATAATACGCAGGAAATAATTCAATTTGGTGCCGGCTACAGCATCGAACGCCGTGCAGGTAACGGATGGGTTGGGGTAGATCTTGGTAATTTTGCGGTTATAGCTATCATGTATATGCTTCAACCGGGTGAATCGGGTGAGTATGCAATTAATCTTTTCACTGATAGGGTAACTTATCCTGAGGGTGAGTACAGGGTTGTGAAACAGATTGCCGTAGGCGAAAGAGATATGCAAGCTTATTATGCGAATTTCAGGATTATTGAGCCGCGGTGAAATGCGTTATCACATCAGGGTTTCTGTTGTATGAGACGTATGTTTGTTTCTTGTAAATATATAAACCAGTGGAGACGCAAATATGCGTCTCTACATAAATACAACAATCTTAACCCACTCCCAACTCTCTAATTCAATAATGCTTTATTTTCTTCATTAATCCTCACATACAACATCACTCCATTGAGTACACTAAATACAATTGCTGTAATATACAAGTGAAATATTAACGGTATAAGAAGTATCTCGGCTATCACTATCACATAATTGGGATGTTTTATAAACTTGTACGGGCCTTTTTTTACCAGTGGATAGCCCGGAATACGGAATATCTTTGTGCTCCAGAATTTACCCAGTGAAAAGATAACCCATGCTTTAAAAGCAAGAAGCAGGAAGTAGAGTACAAGCAAAGGAGTGCTATAATATCCTGTTGAGGTAAGGGTATATTCTGTAATAAGCGAAATAAAAAATAGCACATGCAACATTACGATATAGTGGTAATGTTTCTGACCGTATTCTACGCCACCATGCTGTAATATCCATTTTTCATTTCTGCGTGCCAGTAGCAACTCTCCCAGGCGGAGCAGTATTAAAAAGATAATGAAGATTGCAAATACCATATTGCTGTCGGTTAATTCATGTCCAGTAAAACCATTTCACTTGAAAAGCCGGGTCCCATGGACATCATCAGGCCGTAACCTTGGTTATATCCGTATGCCAGGAAGCGTTCGAGTACATACAGCACTGTAGAACTCGACATATTGCCGTACTCTTTCATTACTTCGCGCGATGTCCGGAGGAAATCTCCTTCGGCTACAAGTGCTTCTTCGTAGGCTCCCAACACTTTTTTGCCGCCGGGGTGGAAAATAAAGTTTTTAACGGAATCCAGGTTGAGGTTGTGTTTGGAAAGGAAAGAGGTAACATCATTTCTTACATTGGCTGCAATCAGGGCAGGGATTCCCGAAGAGAACAATACTTTGAAACCTTTGTCGGTAAAGTCCCATCCCATAATGTCGAGCGTATCGTAATAGAGTTTGCTTTCGGAAGCTACAAAGCTGATTTTCGGTGTGGGTAGAGTGTTGTAATTATCACCTGTGATGAGGCATGCTGCTACGCCGTCGGCAAAGAGACTTGAACCGATAAAGTTGCTTTTGCTGTAGTCGTTGCGCAGGAAGGTGAGCGAACATAATTCTACGGCAACGAGCAATACTACGGCCTGAGGATTTGCCTTAGCAAGTGTACAAGCTTTTGCAAAGCCCGACACACCGCCACCACAACCGAGACCGAATATAGACATACGGTTTATGCTTTGATTCAACCGCATTTTATTGATGATAAGGGCGTCGAGGCTCGGAGTAGCAAGTCCGGTGGTAGAGATAAATACAAGGTCGGTTATATCGTTTTGAGAGATACCGGCACGCGAAAGGCACTCCTCTATGGCTTTCACAGAGTATTCGAGGGCAAGCCGTATGAACTCATTATTCTGTTCTTCAAATGAATGAAGCTGTAAATAATAACCCAGGGGTTTACAGAGGTTACGGGTGACAATCTCTGTATTTTCGAAGGCTGGAAGCATCCTGTGGATTTCAGGAAAAGACGAAGAAAATATACCCTCAGCAAACTCTTTCACTGTTTGCTGAGGTACTTTGTAAGGAAAATCTATTTTAGAAACGGAAATTAATGATGGCATCTTTATCTGTATTTTATCTAACTGCCATATAACAAGTTTCAGATAACGATTGTTTTTTCTGACAGTTGTTTCTACATAATTACTTTTCGTGTCAATTTATTTAGGTTCATCAATTAGATAATAAATATGGATATCAGAAATCCGATTATTGATATAAAAATAATCTGAACTGGAGTGGTATAAGGATAAATGTATATACGAAGTTATACCCTATGTGTGCAAAAATAAAGCGACAAATTAAAATGCTATGGATAAGAGAAGCAGCTTTGGATATTGCGGCATACTTTTTTACGTTTATTTTCTGTACAATTAACGTAGACCAGGAAAGTTATCACCGTAGGCAGTATATAATAACCGGACGAAAGTAAGGAATAAGACGAAAGATAAGGAAACGTTTGATAGGAAGTGGCGAAGATTTAAGAGTGATTTATAGAATGAAAAGAAGTGTTTTTGGTAAATCAGTTAAACACAAACGAATGAAACTCTTATTTTAAATAATTACAAAAGTATACTTGACAGCTTTTCTGTTTATAATTTATATCTGATATCAAATGACATAAAATAGAATTTTTATAAAACAGATAGCCTCTGTATATTGGTTATTAGTGTAT
>PPYE01384526.1_pt1 | contig 34085 bp, 26 predicted proteins | sample 1559881 | NCBI WGS metagenome assembly PPYE01 (sample SAMN08240022, study PRJNA423297) | Human gut metagenome, whole genome shotgun sequencing project.
ATGTCTAATTTTCAACCTGTATAAAATTTTCAAAGTTCTTTCATTTTAGCCTTGACTTTTTATTTGCAGGCTGTGTTATAATGGGCGACTCTGCAAAGTAATGTTGGCAGCGGTTAGAGATGCATTTGTAAGAACGTATAATTTGCGAGCTTATATATTTACTATATGAAGGTGTTGTATGCTTTTACTCCAAAAAATGATAATGTTTTTCTTGATTATGCTCATCGGATATATCTGTCGGAAAATCGGTGTGTTTAAAGATACTACAGGCAAAACAATTTCAAGTATAGTAATCAATATTGGAAATCCTGCGCTGATTATTGCCTCTGGTATGAATCCTGAGAGACTGGAGAATAAAGGAAAATTGTTGTTTACTCTGGGTGTTGCGCTGATCTATTTTGCAATTATGTTTGCTGTCGCGGAACTATTGCCCAGATTGCTTCATGCAGACAGAGAGGACTACGGCGCTTATCAGGTCATGACGCTTTTTTCCAATATTGGATTTATGGGTTATCCCTTGCTGGATGTCATGTATGGCAGCAATGCAATAATTCACGCTGTAATCTTCAACTTGTTATATAATGTCTTGATCTATACTTATGGCATCCACAAAATGCAGATTGGTGGTTGTCAGAAAAATATAAATTGGAAACAACTCGTGAATATAGGCGTAGGCTCTTGCATTATTGCGATAATTCTGTATATCACCAATCTTCCGGTCCCATTGATCCTTGAAGATACAGCAACTTTCACTGGTGCCATCACAGGTCCGTTAAGCATGTTGGTCATTGGTGACTCTTTGGCGCAGACCCGGTTAAGAGATTTGTTTACAGATGTGCGCCTACTCGTTTTCTCTGTAGTAAAACTGGTACTATTGCCGGCATTGCTTCTGTGGGGACTGTGCTTTTTTATCAAGGATCCGATATTCCGAGGCGTTTGTCTGGTAATGATGGCAACACCGGTAGGCAGCATGACAGTAATGTTGGCACAGCAGTACAATGGCGATTATCGGTTGACATCCAGGGGCGTGGCTCTGACCACATTGCTTTCCGTGATCACAATGCCGTTTTTGTTCTGGGCGCTGAAGCTATAGCTACCAATTTTCTGAGTGTAGTTCTATTCTGAATGTAAATATTCGTTTTTGCGTTATCAAGATGTCGGGAGCAAAAGCTCCCGATTTTACTGTGTTGTCTATATAAACTTTTTTGTAGAAATTATCGCCATTGGAACCTAAAACAATGTCTGCTGCACGTATCTCTCGGGGAATTCATTCAGGTAAGCGAAGCATTCCTTCGGTGAGCATAGAATACTATTGGCTGAGCAGGTATTGCGAATTAAGGCCATAAGTTCTTTGGCGTGAGGACTGGGAATATCATAGGCATTTCCGTAAGTATGGACATATTTTTGCCGAATGCCGGGAAAATCACGATCCAGAGCCTGATAGAAAAATTCCCGATCTCCTTCCCGCAACGTGACTCCTACATCGAACAGCAGGATTCCCTGAACTCCTGCCTGCAGGCAATAATCAAGCAAGCCTTCTATATTCTCCCTGGTATCGTTAATAAAAGGAAGAATCGGTGTCATCCACACAAGAGTCGGTATTCCTAACTCTTTACATCTCATCAACACTTCAAAACGCTCTCCCGTAGTAGACACATTCGGTTCAAGCTTCCGGCACAGATACTCATCATAAGTAGTGAGCGTCATCTGTACGACTGCCTTGGTCTTCTTATTGATAGATTGCAGCAGATCGAGATCCCGAAGCACCAGATTGGATTTTGTGAGTACCGTGACACCATATTCATACCGATCGATCAGTTCCAGACATCTTCTGGTCAGTTGCAGCTCTTTTTCAGCAGGAAGATAAGGGTCACACATGGCGCCCGTACCGATCATACATTTGTGTCTCTTTGAACGTAATGCCTGCTCCAGCAGTTCCGGCGCATTATCTTTCACTTCGACGTCTTCAAAGGCATGCGTAAAACCGTAACATTTGCTGCGGCTGTCACAATAAATGCAGCCGTGGGAGCATCCACGGTAAATATTCATTCCATTATTCTGAGATAAAATCCCCTTCGCCTGGACAAAATGCATGGCAATATTCCCCTCATTTGATCGTATAACTTTGTTTTTATGTTAACATAGGAAAAGTGAGAAAACAAAAAATAATTTTAACTAAAAATAAGCTAAAATAACTAGCTAAATAAAGATAATAATGATACAATACAAGAACAGGGATCGGCAAAGCTTTATGATAAAACAATTATGGAAAGGAAAACTATTGATGCAGAAATTTGATACAGAAAAATTTCATGGGGTGAATTTTGCGGTTTTTCCGCACAAAGGATTACTGGAATCTGGAGAAGCCAGAAAAAGTATGGAGGAAATGATACATAAGACCCACGCTAACTGGGTGATACTCACTCCTTCGGGGATGCAGGAGACCCCTTATAGCGAAGAAATTCGTTTCGATGGGGAGAAAAGCTGCACGGATGAGGAACTGTGTGATATGATCCGATATGCACAGAGTCTGGGATTAAAGGTGGCATTAAAGCCTACCGTGAATTGTGACAATGGTGTCTGGAGAGCAAGGATAAGCTTTTTTGATCATGATGTTCCTTGCGAACCGAAGTGGGGCAACTGGTTTGAAAGCCATATTGCTTTTCAGAAGCATTATGCACAGATCGCACAGCGGACAGGGTGTGAATTATTTCTTACAGGCTGCGAGATGACGATGACAGAGCACCGGGAGACGGAGTGGAGAATGCTGATCGCAGAGGTCCGCACAATATATGACGGGCCTGTCGGTTATAATTGTGACAAATACGGGGAAGATCATATTACATGGTGGGATGCAGTGGATGTGATCGCTTCCAGCGGATATTATCCTATCGATGATTGGGAGAATCAGTTGGATCGTATTGAGAAAGTGGTTCGAAAATATCAAAAGCCTTTTCTGTTCGCGGAAGCAGGATGCATGAATATTCATGGTTCCGCGCAGGTGCCAAATAACTGGGAACTGCAGGGTAAAGAGGATGATGCGGAACAGGCAGACTGGTACCGGGCAATATTTTCTGCCTGCCAAAAACGTGACTGGGTGAAAGGCTTCGGAATCTGGGACTGGCCGGGAAGTATGGAATGGAAGAGTCCTTATGCGGTCTGTGGTCGCCCTGCGGAGGCTGTGATCGCCGAAGAATACAGCCGTTGTGCCAAGAACCGGTGATAAGAAGGCGGGACAGCGAAAATCAGAACGACAGATAAGACAATGCACAGAGAGGTGTGGGAGAAAAGATGGAGCAAAAAAGGACAGTCAGTGTGGCAGCATTGCCGCAGGTACGGGTGTTGGGACGCACCACGGGAACGGACGTGGTGAATTTATTCTGGACAGGCAGCGGAATAGAATTTATCTATACCGGAAGTGAACTTCAGGTGGAGGTAAATGCCGATTACGACGCTTATGAACCTTGGCTTGCGGTGGAACTGAACGGCGTGCAGATCAGTAGAGTTCCATTAAATAAAGGGAAAAACGAAGTGTGCCTGTTCCGGGGGATGACGGTAGGAAAACCGAAGCATGTACGGATACTGAAGGAAGTACAGGCAATGCATCAGGATCCCGGGCATCTGTTACAGATTGTGGGATTGCAATATGCAGACGGTGAATTCCTGCAGTTGCCGGAGCCGAAGTACCGGCTGGAATTCGTGGGAGACAGCATTACCAGTGGGGAAGGTACGGTGGGAGCCGCCTGCGAAGAGGATTGGATCAGCGCTTTTTTCTCAGCAGTGAATACTTATCCCTGTGTGGTGGCAGACGCGCTTTCTGCGGAGTATCGTGTGGTATCCCAGAGCGGCTGGGGAATTGTCACCGGATGGGATGGAAATGTGGAGAATAAGATTCCTCCGTTTTACACACAGGTCTGTGGATTACTCACCGGGGAGAGGAATGCTTCCTTGGGAGCGTTGGAAGACTATGATTTCGAAGCATGGCAGCCAGATGCGGTCATTATCAATCTGGGAACCAATGATGCCACAGCGATTCAGTCCGCAGCGGAACTGGGGCAGGAATGGGCAGGAACACGGGACATAGAAGAAGTTAAAGAGATTCTGACAACAGCTATCTGCGATTTCCTGAAAGTAGTGCGGAACAGCAACCCCACAGCACAGATCATCTGGGGTTACGGCATGCTGGGAGACAACTTTCTGTCCGTCATCCGGGAAGCTGTGGAAGGCTATGCGAAGCAGACCGCCGATTCCCGGATTCACTTTTTACATCTCCCCGACACGACACCGGATACCGTTGGCAGCCGCCTGCATCCCGGAGTGAAAGCTCATCAAATCACCGCGAAAGAGATCGAAACATATCTGCAAGCACTGTTATAGAAGAAATTTATAATTTCTTAAGAAAAATGTGACGTAAAATGTGACAACTCCGCGCTATATTGAAACCCATAGAAAGTAATTCATTTGGAGGGGCTGGCAATATGACGCAGGAAAATCGTTCAAGCAGACAGGCAGAGATCCATATAACGCAGATGCGGAGGAATCCGTATCTGGTGGATTATCAAACCGGGAAAAATATGGGCAGACATATGGGAAGGCGCACAGAACGGTCACAACACAGCACACCTGCAATGCCGCAGGAGGGCACAAGGACAAGAACATATCCTCAGCACAGTGTAGCACCCCGGCAGGAAAATAGAACCCACCAGCAGAAGCAGCGAACTGCGGATGCGGTATATGGGGAAAATGTATACAAAGACAATACCTACAATACCCGTGCCAGGCACCGTCTGGCGAGGGCGGAGAGACAGCGCCGCCGCAGACGGGCAAGAATCCGCAGATATATTCGGCTGACTCTGCTTAGTGCAGGAATTCTGGTAGGAATCATTGCGTTGACAAAGCTTCTGAATGTGCCTGCCGGTACTGCGGAAGCCAGCACACCGATGGAAGCAATAGACATGGCGCAGCAGGTGGAAAAAGGGATTGAGAATACTATAGGAACCCGGATTCAGGGACTGTCGGCGGAGACTTACGCAGCGCACCCTGACTGGACAGAGGATTTCCTCACGGTAAATGAATATTCCAGACCGGGAGATCCTTTGACGGAGGTGAATAATATTTTCGTGCATTATACTGCCAACCCCGGCACCAGTGCAGCACAGAACCGCAGTTATTTCGAACAGCTTAAGGACAATCATGAGCGCAGTGCCAGTGCGCATTTTATCATCGGCTATAACGGGGAGATCCTCCAGTGCGTTCCTCTGGATGAGATCGCTTATGCGGTGCAGACCCGTAACGAGGATTCCATCTCTATCGAATGCTGCTATAAGGCGGACAACGGACAGTTCACGCAGGAAACCTACGACTCCCTGATCAGGCTGTTGAGATGGCTGATCGACGCCTATGAACTGGAACCGGAGGATATTCTCCGCCATTATGACTGCGGTGGGAAAAAATGTCCCATATATTATACGGAACACGAGGATGCCTGGGACCGGTTAAAAGAGGATGTCAAAAATCTATAGAAAAGAGGAACTTTTCCCGAAAGGAAAGGTTCCTTTTAGTTTGTCTTGTTTTAAGAATGCAAGTTTGTTAGAATAGACGCATATGGAATACGATTTCCTATTCATTGGGAAAAGTGCTGCAGACAAAGCCCGAAAGGGCAGAAATGAGGAGTATCATGAATATTTTATCACCTTCAATTCTTTCGGCGGATTTCTGGAAGCTGGGAGAAGATATCAAAGCTGTGGAAGGAGCCGGCGTGCCCTGGCTGCATGTAGACGTGATGGACGGACTGTTTGTGCCTTCGATCTCTTACGGAATGCCTGTTTTGAAGGCAGTAAGACCTCACACAGATATGTTTCTCGATGTACATCTGATGATCGAGAAGCCGGAGCGTTATGTGGAAGAGTTCGCTGCCTGCGGCGCGGATCTGGTGAATTTCCATCTGGAAGCCACAGAAGATGTGAAGGGATGCATTGATAAAATACGTGCCACCGGCAAAAAGGTCGGCATCACCATCAAACCCGCCACTCCGGCAGAGGCAGTGGAGCCTTATCTGGAACTGGTGGATATGGTGCTGGTGATGACTGTAGAACCTGGCTTCGGCGGACAGAAGCTGATTCCGGAATGCCTGGATAAGGTAATGGTGATCCGTAAAATGATCACGGACAGAGGGCTTGCTACTGATCTGGAAGTAGACGGCGGCATTCATCTGGACAATGTAGCGCTGGCACTGGAGAAGGGAGCAAATGTTATCGTGGCAGGCTCTGCTGTATTCAAGGATGACATTGCAGCCAATGCGAAGGCTTTTCTTGCGAAGATGCAGTGACATCGCTATAGGCAGGAACGAGGCGGGGAACATCTTATGGAAGGCGCAGACTGCCGGCAGACGGTGACGGAAGGACAGACAGTTGTCTGCGGAATGGAGATTGATATGGAGTTACAGATATTACACGCAATACAAGAAATTCATCAGGGATGGCTGACGGACGTCATGCGTCTTTTTACCACCATAGGAGAAAGCGGGCTTGTATGGATTGCCATCGCCATCGTCCTGACATGTATACCGAAGACCAGAAAATGCGGTCTGACTATGATGATCGCAATGGCTATTACCTATCTGGTGGGGAATCTGTTTCTGAAAAATGTGATCGCCAGACCCAGACCCTGCGCAGTCGACAACAGTGTCATATTGAAGATCCCGTTTCCTTCTGAATATTCGTTCCCTTCGGGACACAGCTCCAATGGATTCGCCGGTGCAGTGACGATCTTCTGCTATTATCGCAGAGCAGGACTCTTAAGTCTGCTCATGGCGGCACTTATTGCATTTTCCAGACTTTACTTCTTCGTGCATTACCCGACGGATATCCTGGGTGGAATCCTGCTGGGAACGCTGGATGCACTATTGGCGGTCTGGCTTGTGAAACATCTGGAGAACCGGGCGGATGCGCAGTCTGCATCGAACGCAGATAAATCCGAACACGTGCAGGAAAAATAAAATAATGGGACAGAAACCGGGATCAGACAGAAAGGGCAAAAACGGTGATGAACAGCAGAACGTTATGGAATGATAATTGGTATTTTGCCAAAACGGAATTAGGTGTGAACTGGGAAGACAGGCAGATCTGGGAAGCCAAAATGCAGCCGGTGGATCTGCCCCATGACTGGCTGATCTATGATACGAAGAATCTCTATGAAGACAGCATCGGCTGGTATCGGAAGAACTTTGCCTATGCCCCGGATAAAACAGAAAATGATGACCGTGTCATCCTCCGCTTTGAAGGTGTCTACATGGATTCTTCTATTTACGTAAATGGTGAGCACCTTGGTGACTGGAAATACGGCTATTCTACCTTTGACTGGGATATTACGGATGCTTTACATGAGGGAGACAATGAAATCATTCTGCGCGTCGTATTTCAGGCGCCCAACAGCAGATGGTACAGCGGTGCCGGAATCTACCGGAATGTGTGGATGATCCGGCTGCCGGAGACACATATTCCTCTGGACGGTATTTACACATCTTCTGTTGAGACAAAAAAGGGTTATGACCTGACCATCGACACGGAACTGGAATGGGGAACCGATAGTGGAAACTATGAACTGGAATACTGTCTGCGAGATACTGATAACAGCAAAAGTCCCATAGGAACAGAAACCCAGGAGCTTTTCCGGGTAAAACAGCCTCTCACCCGTGGACAGAACAAGATATCCATGACGATTCCTGTGGATAATCCTAGGAAATGGGATATTACGGATCCTTACTTGTATGATCTGCAGGTATGCCTGTGGAGAGAGCAGGAGACCAACAGCCGGGAACTATGTCAGCAGGAACATCTTCGCATCGGTTTCCGCACCATGCAATTTGATCCTGCCAGGGGCTTTTTATTAAACGGCAGAAAAGTGCGCCTGAACGGTGCCTGCGATCACCATGACCTCGGAGCACTGGGAGCGGCTTTTCACAAAGAAGCCATGCGCCGGAAATTTGAACTCATGCGTTCCATGGGTGTCAATGCTGTGCGGACTTCCCACAATATGCCCGCTGTGGAACTGATGGAACTGGCGGATGAGATGGGATTTCTGATCGTATCCGAAGCGTTCGATATGTGGGAGATGGCAAAGAATCCTTATGATTATGCCAGATTTTTCAAGGAGTGGATGGAGAAGGATGTACGCAGCTGGATCCGCAGAGACCGCAATCATCCTTCCGTTATCATGTGGAGCATTGGCAACGAGATTCCGGATACCCATGCGGATGCCCATGGACAGGAGATCACCCGTAGCCTCCTTGCAGTAGTCAGAAAGTGGGATTACCGGAAGGTGGCACCGGTGACGATCGGTTCCAATTACATGCCCTGGGAAAATGCCCAGAAATGTGCGGATATCGTGAAAGTGGCGGGCTATAACTACGCGGAAAAATATTATGCGGAACACCATGAAAAGCATCCGGACTGGGTCATCTACGGAAGCGAGACTTCTTCTGTCGTACAGAGCCGCGGCATCTATCATTTTCCGCTGGATCGGGCGACCTTGATCGAAGCGGATGAGCAGTGCTCCGCACTGGGTAACAGTACCACCAGCTGGGCAGCGAAAAATACGGAATACTGTATCACTATGGACAGAGATACCCCTTATTCCTGTGGTCAGTTCATCTGGACAGCCATTGACTATATCGGTGAGCCGACGCCTTATCAGACGAAAAACAGCTATTTCGGACAGATGGATACGGCGGTTTTCCCGAAGGATTCCTACTATCTCTTCCGCTCAGAGTGGACAGATGTGAAAAAAGATCCCATGATTCATGTCTACCCTTACTGGGATTTTAATCCGGGACAGCAGGTGGACGTGCGGATCACCAGCAATGCTCCGGAGGTGGAACTGTTCGTAAACGGAGCGTCACAGGGAAAACAGCAGATCGATCATCAGAAAGGAACGGTATTGCAGCCTTCCTGGAAAGTACCGTATGCGCCCGGCAGTATCTGTGCCGTGGCATACGACGAAACGGGTAGGGAGATAGCCAGACAGGAGAGACATTCCTTCGGCAACACAGATCATTATATAGTAAAAGCCAATAAATCTACCATGTGCGCCAACGGCGAGGATATGATCTTCGTGGAGATCTCTGCGGAGGACCGGGATGGATACCCTGTGGAAAATGCTTCCGATTATGTGAGAGTGACCGTGGAAGGCGCCGGACGTCTCATAGGCTTGGACAATGGTGACAGCGCCGATTACGATGCCTACAAGGGAACCGTACGTAAGTTGTTCCAGGGGAAATTACTGGCTATGATCGCAGCAAAAACTACGCCGGGGGAGATTCGTGTGACTGTGGAGGATGCATGGGCAGCCACAGTGAACAGCATGACCAATGAAACCGGCACTGGAACAGCAACGGCAGCTGCCGGACACCGCACGGCGACAGTGACGTTACAGGCAGTCGAAGCACCGATTCGTCCCGGTGTCTGCGCAACAGAAGAAAACAGAGAATATCCGCCCGCCTTTGTGGATCCCGGATTTGTTCCGGTGCGGAAACTGGAAATGAGCGCTCCCTATATGAGATTGACACCGGAGAAGCCGTATGTATTGCTACATACCCGTATCTATCCCATGGAAGCCACAGACCGTAAGCTTCTCTGGAGCATTACTGACGCTTCCGGTATCCCCAGCCCTGTGGCAAAGCTGGAGGAACTGGAAGACGGCGAGAGCATCCGGATCACAGGCGTCAGTGATGGCAGTTTTCAGGTAAGGTGTATGACCTGTAACGGAACAACCAATATTAAAATGATTTCCCAACTTGACTTTGCAGTGGAGGGCATGGGACGGACGTTCCATTCTCCGTATGAGCCGGTGGCGGGTATTTCTTATGTCGGAAGTTTTGGCGGAGACGTAAGCCGCGGAGTGGAGAACAGTGCCGGAACGGACAAGGCACAGCCTACCGGACTGGTCTATGAAGCGTTAGACTTTGGTGAATTCGGAAGTGACGAGATCACGCTGTCCATTTTTGCCAACGATAATGATCCCCACCGGATTCAGATATGGAAGGGAGAGCCCGAAGAGAGCGGTTCCGGGACACAGGGAACACTGGTGGGTGAAATAACCTATCAGAAGCCGGGCATCTGGGAAGTCTTCCAGCCGGATACCTTCGTATTGCCCCGGAGATTAAAGGGTGTAACAAAACTGACAATAGTGTCAGAAGATAAAATTTTCCTGAAAGAGTTTCATTTCACCAGACAGGAAAAAGCTTATGCAAGACTGAGTGCTCTCACGGACGGAGTTACTTATGGTGACAGCTTTGTGAGAACCGGGGATGCCGTTGAACAGATCGGCAATAATGTCTCTTTCGAATTTACGGATATGAACTTTGGAGAAGCGGGAACCGATAGCATTGTCATCTGCGGAAGAACTCCTTTACAGCAGAATACGATCCAGCTTAGGTTTACCGATGGAGCTACACAGGTACTTCCCTTCCCGCACAGCGAGGAATATAGGGAACTGCGTTTCCCTCTGGAAAGAGTGACAGGAGAGCAGAATGTGACCTTCGTTTTCCTGCCGGGATGCAATTTTGATTTCAAATGGTTCCGGTTTGAAAAAAGCGGATCTGAGGAGTAAGTGATAACTATGAGCAAATGGAACAGAAAAATATGGGCAGCAATACTGGTGGTGGGAATGACAGCGTCTCTGACTGCCTGTGGAGGCAGCAAAGGAGAAAACAGCAATGCGTCTGCTGCCGGTACACAGAATGAGACTGCCACCGTACAGGATGAGAGCACGGACAGTAACACTGACAGCACCGGCAGTACCACGTCTCTGGTGCAGGACAACCGGGTACTGCAGATCCCGGACGACAACTACCGTACCTACTATGAGCTTTTCGTATATTCCTTCTATGACAGCGACGGTGATGGCATTGGAGATCTACAGGGCGTACTGGAAAAGCTGGATTATCTGAATGACGGAGATGATACCACGGATATGGATCTGGGAATCAATGGTATCTGGCTCATGCCGGTGATGCCCTCCGTCACCTATCATAAATACGATACCACGGATTATGAGAATATCGATCCGCAGTACGGCACTCTGGAAACGTTTCAGGAGTTGCTGACGGCCTGTCATGACCGTGGGATCCGTGTGATCCTGGATCTGGCGATGAACCATTCGTCCAGTAAACATCCCTGGTTTTTGCAGGCTGTAGAATATCTGAAAAATCTGCCGGAAGGCACTGAGCCTGACTCCTCAGAATGTCCTTATGTGGATTATTACCATTTTTCAAGGGAAGCCCTGAGCGGATATGCACAGGTAAATGGGACAGACTGGTATTATGAAGCGAGATTCTGGGACGGAATGCCGGATCTGAATCTGGAGAATGAGGCGGTACGCCGGGAATTTGAGCAGATCGCGGACTTCTGGCTGGATATGGGTGTGGATGGCTTCCGACTGGATGCGGTGAAAGAGTATGTTACCGGATCCACAGAGGACAATGTGGAAATTCTAAGCTGGTTCGCGGATTATGTTCATGGCAAAGATCCGGAGAATTATCTGGTGTGTGAATGCTGGACGGATCAGAATACCTATGCCAAATATTATGAGAGCGGCGTGGACAGCATGTTTGATTTTGCTTTTGCCGACAAGTCCGGTATCATTGCCAATGTGATGAACGGTAAGGCATCGGCAACATCTTATGCAAAGAATCTGGAAACAGAGCAGGGCATGTATGCGCAGTACAATCCGGATTATATCAATGCTCCCTTCTACACCAATCATGATATGGGACGCAGTGCAGGTTACTATGCCGGGGAGAATAGCGAAGCTCAGACGAAAATGGGCAATGCCCTTAATCTCTTAATGAATGGCAATGTATTCCTCTATTATGGGGAAGAACTGGGCATGAAGGGCTCCGGCAAAGACGAGAACAAACGGGCCCCCATGTACTGGAACAAGGACGGCAATGCGGAAGGCATGTGTAAGGGCCCGGCAGATATGGATGATTTCCGGATGAAATTTGACAGTCTGGAAGAACAGCAGGAGGATCCCGATTCCATCTATAATTATGTGAAACAGGTGATCCGTGTCCGCAACCAGAACCCGGTGATCGCCAGAGGCACCACCGCTTATCTGGAGCAGTATTCCGGTGAACAATGCTTTGCCCTGACAAGAAGTGACGAGAACAGCAGCTTATTGATGTTAGGCAATACTTCTGCGGAGACCGCAACAGTAGATCTGAGCGGACTTACGATAGGAAAGACGGCAGCGGAGGAGCTGGTACTGCTTGGGGAGCTTTATACCGGAGAAGAGACTGCGGAGCGTACCGGTGCAGAAATCACGCTTCCGGCCTGGTCGATCCTGATCCTGGGAGAAGAATGATACAGAAAAAAGAATACAGAAATAAAAAACAGGTCTGTGGGCGAACCCTACAGACCTGTATGCTTTCTTACAAAATCTTCAAATTCGTTTACCGGTAACGGCTTCGAGAAGTAGTAACCCTGAATATCATCACAGTGAAGATTCTTCAGAAACTCTACCTGATCCGAAGTTTCTACCCCCTCTGCGGTAATAGTCATACCGAAGCTCTGCAGCAGCTGCGTGATGTGCAACAGCAGCTTTTCACCGTTCCGGTCACCAATGTAATCGATCAGACTCTTATCCAGCTTGATTGTATCGAAATGCATGACATTCAGCGAAGACAGAGAAGAATATCCGCTTCCGAAATCATCCAGCAGTAGAGTAAATCCCGCTTCATGGAACTGCTCGATCAGGGAGGAGATATCACTGTTATTAATGGTAGCACTCTCGGTGATCTCCAGCGGAACATATTTCGGATCCAGCTGGAAAGAATTCAAAAGCTCCCGGTACTTATCTACCACATTGCTGTAGTATAGGCTGACTCTGGAAATATTTACAGAAATCGGATACAATTTTGCTCCAGCCTGCAGCCATCTCTGCTGTTGTGCGCACACCGTGCGGAACACATATTCGTCCAGTGTTGTGATATTACCGTTTTTCTCAAATAATGGAATGAACTTGCCGGGAGAGAGCATGGTGCCGTCGGGGCGCTTCCAACGGATCAGAGCCTCCGCTCCCAGAATGTTTCCGGTGACGGGGTCTACCTTCGGCTGATACCACAGCTGGAATTCTCCGTTCTTCAGGGCATCTTCGAAGACATCTTCCATCAGACGATCCTCGGAGAGCTGTTTGATATCCAGCTCATCATAAAAAGCATAATGCCTGGTACGTTTTCCTTTTATCGGATACATGGCCTGTACAGCCTTGCCGTAATTCTGTTCGATTTCCTTATGATCGGCGGTCTCATAGATGCCGCACAGTGGGAACAGTTTCGGAATATTAAGCTTTGTGGACAAATTGGAAATATCCTGACACAGGCACTCCAATCTGGGTTCTAAGGTACACCGGTCATTATCCCGCAGGAACAGGATGAACCGGTCTGCATTGATGTGGGCAGAAAATTCACCCAGATGTGTACCGGTTTGCAGGATCTTCCATACTTCCAACAGTGTTTCGTCACCCTTGGCCACACCACAGGTATTATTGATCAGCTTGAAATCCTGAAGATCCAGGGCAACATAGAAGCCACTGTCTCCGCCTCGGTGGGATAATTTCTCCTTGAAGCAGGCAAAATTATCACCATTCGTCAGAGGATCCACATAGGCCAGACGATATAACTGTCTGCGCTGTATCCGGATACTGTGGACAAAAGCAAAAGTACCGCCTCCGGCAATCACAATGATCAGCAGGATCAGCAGCCGCACCTGGAGCAATATCGGGGCAGAACGACTGGAAAGTACCTGATCGGGAACAATAGTCAGGACGAACCACTGCCTGTCGCTGCGGAGATTGTCCATTGCTGCCGCATAGTAATAATACTTCTGGCTGTCTCCGTAGAAATGACCACCGCTGGAAGAAGAACTCTGAAGCAGCGTATGCAGATCCTGCAAGGGCTGGTCGTTACGGGCATCCTGAGTCAGATAATCGGATATCCGGTCGGCTTCCTGCAGGGAAGCCGGTGCATTGGAAGATGTGGCGATCAGGTCACCGTCCTGATTTACCAGACAGCTGAAGCCCTGATTATTAAAGGATTGTACGCTTAAAACTTCTTCAAAATGCTGGTTCCGATAGGTGGCAAATAAAACACCGATAATGGAATCACTCTGATCATACACAGGAATGCTGAATACATTGATGGGTTCCGGAGTACCGAGGCGATCCTGGAGGGTATTGGTAATACCAGGAAGTCCCTGCATACCATCCTTAAAAAAATCTCTGCTGGACAGATCCTGTACATAGCCATCGGTGCTTATCACCTGACCGTCCGGTGAGACGAAACCGATCCGTTTAAACTCATAGGTGGAGACAAAAGATCCCAACTGTGCAGCAATGGATTTTGCATTGACTGCATCCGGGGAAACGCTGATCGCATCGGCAAGGCTGTATAATAAGTTGAAGTTTTCACGGAGCTCCTGTTGTACGATCAGGGCGTTCTGCGTGGCAACATCCCGGAGAGTGGACTGTACTTCTTCCTCTGTATCCTGTGTGATCTGGGCAGAACTCCACATAACTGTGGAAATTACCAGCACCAGAGCAATGCTCAGAATGATCAAGGCCTGTTTTGGTAATTTACTTTTTTTCATTTTATATCCTCCTATGTATGTTATAAAAATTACCTTATATAATATACCATTATACACATTTACGATTGCATGGCAACAAAAACTGCATTGACAGTCCGGATTTCCTGTGCTACTGTAAGAATACGCAAATGCAATGAGGAAGAGAGTATTTATCATAGAAGTTTTACAGAGAACATTCCGTAAGGCTGAGAGGAATGGAACGGACAGATAGAGAAGATGGCTTCTGAGCGGCGCACCGAACGGATACCGGGGAGAATAGGAACGGTGGAAGCAAGGCTGCGACAGGATCCGCCTGTTACAGCGGATAGGGTTACGGACCCGAAGAGGTCTGTGTTGCGAAACGCAGACGAAGAGAAGTGGTAACACGAGACAACGCTCGTCTTCTTGAAGAACATAAGGTTCTTTGAGGAGACTTTTTTATTGCAACAAGGTCACAAGTCAAAAATTACGATGTGCTTGCACAAGAGTAATTTTATGACTTGATGACCTGCCCCGATATGAGCATAAAAGTGGAGCGTAAGCTTCACGATATGCGAATATTGGGTTGGATTGTGAGAGTGCGGAGCACGGAACGATCCGTTGGAATTAAAATAAATAAGAAAAGGAGAATGTGATTTATGGAAAGCAAAGGAAAATATTATCTTACCACAGCGATTGCCTATACATCTGCGAAGCCCCATATCGGCAACAACTACGAGATCGTACTGGCTGACAGCATCGCGCGTTTCAAGAGAAAGGAGGGCTATGATGTCTTCTTCCAGACCGGTACTGACGAGCATGGACAGAAGATCGAACTGAAGGCTGAGGCAGCCGGCATCACACCCAAGGAGCATGTGGACAAGATCGCCGGTGTGATCCGCGGACTGTGCGACCTGTTAAATATTTCCTATGATAAGTTCATCCGTACCACGGATGAGGATCATGAGAAGCAGGTACAGAAGATCTTCAAGCGTCTCTATGATCAGGGAGATATTTACAAGGGGGCCTATGAGGGAATGTACTGTACCCCATGTGAATCTTTCTGGACGGAGTCCCAGCTGGTAGACGGCAAGTGTCCGGACTGCGGCGGTGTCGTAAAGCCTGCCAAGGAGGAGGCTTATTTCTTCCGCATGAGCAAATATGCAGACAAACTGATCAAGCACATTAATGAGCATCCCGAGTTCATTCAGCCCGTTTCCCGTAAGAACGAGATGATGAACAACTTCCTGCTCCCCGGACTGCAGGATCTGTGCGTATCCCGTACCTCCTTTACCTGGGGCATTCCGGTGACCTTCGATCCCAAGCATGTCATCTACGTGTGGCTGGATGCACTGACCAACTACATCACCGGTATCGGCTACGATGCAGATGGCAACAGCACCGAGCAGTACAAGAAACTGTGGCCCGCAGACCTGCACCTGATCGGCAAGGATATCATCCGGTTCCATACGATCTACTGGCCTATTTTCCTGATGGCACTGGGCGAGCCTCTGCCGAAGCAGGTATTCGGACATCCCTGGCTTCTTATGGGCGGTGGCAAGATGAGCAAATCCAAGGGAAATGTGGTCTATGCGGATGATCTGGTAGATTATTTCGGCGTAGATGCAGTACGTTACTATGTACTGCATGAGATGCCTTTTGAAAATGACGGTAATCTGACCTGGGAACTGGTAGCAGAGCGTACCAATTCCGATCTGGCCAACACCCTGGGCAACCTGGTGAACCGTACCATTTCCATGAGCAACAAGTATTTTGGCGGTGTAGTAGAGAATAGGAATGTACAGCTGACCGAGAACGATGCAGCAGTGGATGCCGATCTGAAACAGACTGTGACCGGCACTTATGCAAAAGTAGTAGCCAAAATGGAAGAACTGCGAGTAGCAGATGCCCTGACCGAGATCTTCGGCATCTTCAAACGCTGTAATAAATACATCGATGAGACCGAACCCTGGGTACTGGCCAAGGACGAAGCCAAGGCAGATCGTCTGGCTACCGTTCTGTACAATCTGGTGGAAGGTATTATCATTGGCGCATCCCTGTTAGAGCCTTATATGCCCGAAACCGCAGAGAAGATCGCAAAACAGCTGAATACCTCCCTGCGTGACTTTGATCAGTTAGAGCAGTTCGGCCTGTATGAGAGCGGCAACAGGGTGACAGATCAGCCTGAGATCCTCTTCGCCCGTCTGGATATGAAGGATGTAGCAAAAAAAGAGGCAGAGCTGGAAGAAGCCATGATCAAGGCAGCAGCGGAGCATGAAGCGGAAGAGGCAAATGCCGAGGCAGAAAAGGCAGAGCAGGAAGCCATCGATATTGAGCCCAAGACAGAGATCGAATATGACGACTTCGCAAAAATGCAGTTCCAGGTAGGTGAGATCATTTCCTGTGAGGCAGTGCCCAAGTCCAAGAAGCTGCTGTGCAGCCAGGTGAAGATCGGCAGCCAGGTACGTCAGATCGTCTCTGGCATCAAAGCACATTACAGCCCGGAGGAAATGGTGGGCAAGAAGGTTATGGTACTGGTGAACCTGAAGCCTGCGAAACTGGCAGGAGTAATGTCCGAGGGCATGATCCTGTGCGCAGAAGACGCGGAAGGCAATCTGGCTCTGGTCACCCCGGAGAAGAATATGCCTGCCGGAGCAGAGATCTGTTAAATAGTATATGACAACGCAACTTTACGAATGAGGCGGGATGAACTGTTACTATTTTACAAAAAAAGCAATATAGGGCTTAAAATTTTATAAGAAATGATATATAATGAATAGGATGCCAAAGCAGATGATTGTAAAATTGACATTTGTTTTGTACGTCCTATGATTTTCCCGTAACCAAGGAGGTCCTATGATTAAGGAAGAATTTTACTTTGATTCCCGGGACGGCGAAAGCCGTATCCATGCAGTGAGATATACTCCCGATGACGGCAATGTAAAAGGCATTGTGCAGGTAGTGCACGGAATGGCAGAGTATGTGGAGCGTTATGAGAACCTGGCTGAATTTCTGACTGCCAGAGGAATCCTTGTTACCGGAGAAGACCATCTCGGACATGGAAAATCTGTGGCGGAAGGCGGCACTTACGGTTACTTCTGCGAACAGGATCCGGCAACGGTAGTGGTAAGGGATGTACATCGGCTGAAGAAGATCACAGAGGAAAGCTATCCGGAGGTGCCCTATGTTATTTTGGGACACAGTATGGGTTCCTTTATTACGAGGAATTATCTGTGTCGTTACGGTAAGGGAGTCGACGGGGCGGTAATTGTCGGAACGGGAATGCAGTCCGGGGGATTGATCCTTTGTTCCAAAGCCATGGCAGGCATACAGAAGCTGTTCTGTGGTTCAAAGCATATCAGCCGTTTTATTGACAAGGCTGCTTTCGGCGGCTATAACAAGCGGATCGATGCTCCGAGGACATCCAGTGACTGGCTGAGCCGGAATCCGGAGAATGTGGACCGCTATATAGCGGATGAGCTGTGTGGATTTACCTTTACTGTGAATGGGTTCCAGACGCTGTTTGAACTGATCCGCAGACTGCAGAAGCAGGAGAATCTGGAGAAGGTACCGCAGAACCTGCCAATCCTTATGGTATCCGGTGCCGAGGACCCGGTGGGAGATTACGGTAAGGGTGTCCGGAAGGCATGTGATTCTCTGAAGAAGGCTGGTGTGAAAAATATTACCGTCAAACTGTACGAGAATGACAGACATGAGCTTTTGAATGAGGAAGACGGTGAACAGGCCATGGAGGACATCTATCAATGGATCCGCAGGGAGATTCCGGGACTGGATTAAGACCGGAAAGCTTTCGGATCAGAGAGGCGGTGCATCATGTCGGATACGGCAGCGGGCACTTACGAGATCAGATGGGCGGCAGACAAAGACTGGATTCCTGCCATGCATATGATCTGGAAGACATTTTTGAAATTTGAGGCGGTGGATTATACAGAGGAGGGAATCCGTAACTTTTATGATTTTATTACGGATGAACACCTCTATAAGTCGTTCCTGCAGGGAAGATACCAGATGATGGTGGCGCTGGACGGTGAGAGAGTCATCGGAGCGGCTTCCGTGCGGAATTATAATCATTTATCACTTCTTTTTGTCGATGAGGAGTATCATCATCGGGGAATCGGACGGGATCTGATGAGAAGAATGTGTGAATATCTGAAAAAAGAGGAAGGGGAACGGTATATGTCGCTGAAAGCAGCTCCGTATGCCGTAGAGTTCTATCGAAAACTGGGGTTTCATGCGGTACATGAAGAGGAAGCATTTTCCGGAATACGTGTGACCCCCATGGAAAAATTTTTATAAAACAGAAAAGGATAAGATGTAAATGAAAATTTTTGACCTGGATAGCCCTTTAATGAATGTACTGAACAAAATGGCAGATCTGATGTGGCTCAATATTCTGACACTGATCTGCTGCATCCCTGTCATTACCGCTGGAGCTGCGCTGACTTCCATGCATTATGTGGCATTGAAGATCGTGCGTAACGAGGAGAGTTATATTACAAGAAGCTTTTTTAAATCCTTTAAGACCAATTTCCGCCAGGCAACCCTGATCTGGTTGCTGCTTATGCTGGTAGCGGCGATCCTTGGCGGTGATTACTACATTATTACCAAATCCGGAATGCAGTTCAGCCAGGTGTTGGTGGTACTGATCATGGCAGCAGGAGTGCTGGTGATCTGCACTTCTTTATATGTATTTCCGGTACTTGCCAAATTTGACAATACAATCATGGGAACCATTCGAAATGCATTTATCATGAGTATTTTACAGCTGCCCAAGACCGTTGTAATGTTCGTAATGGCATTTTTCCCGTTGATTATTTATCTGGTATCTTTAAGACTGATACCCATTATTTTCCTGTTTGGTTTTTCACTGCCGGCTTATGCCTCTGCCATGCTGTACAATAAATTCTTCCAGAAGCTGGAAGATCAGTTGTTGTCAGAACAGGAGCCTGCACCGGAAATCTCGCCGGAAGAGGATGAGAGAGTATTCCATGATGAACTGGATGAAAGCCTGAAAACAGACGTGAAGTAACAAAAATGTCCTGCGGGGGCATCAGACGAGAGGTGTTCGGAGTATGCAAAAGAGAAAATTTTGGGAAATTTTTTTCCAGTGGGTCTTTCCCTGCGCATTGCTGGTAGTTGCACTGGTTCTGAGTATTTACGAATTTAATAATAAAATGAATTCAGCCATACGGACGGTGGTGGATGATCAGGCAGAGCAGATCGGCTATTACTATTCCGCGGGAGTAGATGACAAGCTGGGGGCACTGGGAGATATCACGAGTGCCATGGCAAACATTATGGCGAGCCGGCCGGACAGAAGTGATGCTTTTGTATATGAGAAGCTGGACACCATTGTAAAAGCCAGCAACGCCTATATGTCTGCTTATTGTGCTGTGAACGGAAACGGAATGCTGAGTGACCGCCGGGAGTTCGATATGTCGGAGTTAAACTATTACGGCAGCATCAGCGGAACCTCCGCCCATTATATTTATGCCGGCACGGATGGGATCAACGGACAGACTGCCTTTATCTATGTGTGTCCGATTGCGATATCCGGAAATGTCACCGGATATCTGCTCAGTTATATGAACCCGGATAACATGAAGGAATTCTTCGACAATTCTGTATATGGTGACAAGGCATTTTTCTCTCTGGTCAACCGGAACGGAACCATTATGGCATGCTACGGTGCCACTGACGGAACGGCTATTTTGCAGAATGATTTCTGGAATTCCCTGAAAGATATTTCGGAAAGCCTGGGAAGCTGGACCTTGTTTGAAAGACAGCAGCAGAAGGGCAACAACGGCATTTTACATGTTAAGGAAGACGGTGTAGGCAAGATCATCTGTCATTTTCCAATCCGCGGTACCGAGTGGAACCTGGTGGTCGGTATTAATGAATCCTATCTGTCTGGAATCCAGCAGTCCTTCCGCGGCCCGATTGTGAATCTGATCGTCAAGATCAGTATTTCCATTGCAGTAGCGCTTATTATTATCACCGCAATCAATATTCTGGTACGCATCAAAGCCTCTGAACACAGTAAGGTGTTGGAGGATAAAGCGGATACCGACCTATTGACGGATCTGAACAATAAGATGGCCACAGAGCGTAAGATCCGGGAATACATGGAAAAGTACCCGGACAAGCAGGGCGTATTGTTCGTACTGGATGTTGATAACTTTAAGAAGATCAATGATACTATGGGACATGCCTTCGGAGATGAAGTGCTCCGCAACCTGGCAGTACGTCTGCAATCCATGTTCCGGGCTACGGATATCGTGGGTCGTACCGGTGGCGATGAGTTCATGGTGTTTCTGAAGGATATCCGCGAGATCAGTATGATCGAACGGGAAGGCAAGAAGATCGAACAGTTCTTCCATCAGTTTGAAGTGGGAGAATATGTAAAATATTCCGTAACGGCCAGCGTGGGAGCAGCGGTCTTCCCCGGGGACGGCAAGTCTTTCGAGGAACTGTACAAAGCCGCAGATAATGCGCTGTATGTGTCAAAAAGACATGGCAAAAACCAGCTTAGCTTCTATAAAAAGCCGGAAAATGAGACAAAGTAGGGCAATTCTTGTTGAATATGTCCAAGAAATGCGGGCGGATTTGTTCAATCTGACAAGCATTTCGAAAAAAAACAAACTTTATAAGCAATTCTTACAATATGATTCAAAATCTTTGTGAAATAGTGGTATGGCACATTTTCGTGATTTTCGTTATACTGAATTCAGATTCAAACGAGACATATCGTTTCACAATGAGAGAAAATAACATTGGTAAATATGAAAGGAGTATTTTCAAATGGCAAGTTTATCTTTAAAGAATGTCTGCAAAGTATATCCTAACGGTTTCGAAGCTGTTAAGGATTTCAACCTTGAGATCGCAGATCAGGAGTTCATCATTTTCGTAGGTCCTTCCGGATGTGGTAAGTCCACCACCCTTCGTATGATCGCAGGTCTGGAAGATATCTCTTCCGGTGAACTGAAGATCGGTGACAGAGTAGTTAACGATGTAGAGCCTAAGGATAGAGATATCGCAATGGTATTCCAGAACTACGCTCTGTATCCTCATATGTCCGTATACGACAACATGGCATTTGGTCTGAAGCTGAGAAAAGTTCCCAAGGATCAGATCGATAAGATGGTTAAGGAAGCAGCTAAGATCCTGGATTTGACTCCGCTGCTTGATCGTAAGCCCAAGGCTCTGTCCGGTGGTCAGAGACAGCGTGTTGCTATGGGACGTGCAATCGTTCGTAACCCTAAGGTATTCCTGATGGATGAGCCTCTGTCCAACCTGGATGCTAAGCTGCGTGTACAGATGCGTATCGAGATCGCTAAGCTGCATCAGAGACTGGGCACCACCATCATCTACGTTACACATGACCAGACTGAGGCTATGACCCTTGGTACCAGAATCGTTGTTATGAAGGACGGCGTTATCCAGCAGGTAGATACTCCTCAGAACCTGTATGAGAAGCCTTGCAACCTGTTCGTAGCAGGATTCATGGGATCTCCGCAGATGAACTTCCTGGATGCTACTGTTAAGGTAGAAGGCGACATCGCTAACCTGGTAATCGCAGGCCACAGCATTCCCCTTCCTCCCGCTAAGTCCAAGAAGCTGATCGATGGCGGTTACGATGGAAAGGTTGTTACCTTCGGTATCCGTCCTGAGGACGTATATGATTCCGAGATGTACATCGAGACCTCTCCTCAGAGCGTATTTACCTCTACCATCAAGGTTTATGAGTTACTTGGTGCAGAAGTATATCTGTACTTCGATCTTGACGAGTTCCCTATGACCGCAAGAGTAGATTCTCGTACCACTGCAAGACCTGGCGATACCGTTAAGTTCGCTCTGGATGTTGAGAAGATCCACGTATTCGACAAAGAGACCGAGCAGGTTATTACCAACTAGTCTTAAGTTTCATAAGAGATTTCAAGGTCCTGTCTGTGAATGCAGACAGGGCTTTTTTTATGCATTTTGCTTGCACGGGGTGAGTAAATCAGATATACTAAGAATATATAGTTCTGACATGGATGAAAAGCGAGACTGCTTGCAGGTGGAACTTTTCGCCTATGAACAGAACGAATGGATATGAGCAAGGAGGACGATAGTCCGGAATGCGAAGAGACGTTGCGAAATCGAGAACGCGAAGAGCGAAGAATTCGATATAGATTATGCTACAGAAAGGCGTGGACAATATGATTACAGGCCAGATTATACAGACAAGCATTGATGAATTAAAAGCAATCACGAAGGTAGACCTCGGAGTCTATGATCTGAACGGATCCGAAGTGGCATCTACCATGGAAAAGGATGACATAACCACAGATCTGATCACAGGCTTTGTGGCTTCTCCGGCGGATAGCCAGGTGATCGGAGTACATCACCTTCTGAAGATCCGTGACGAAGGGGATCTTTTATATGTACTGGTGGCACGGGGAATGACGGATGACGTATATATGGTGGGTAAGATTGCTGTCAGTCAGATCCAGAATCTTGTCATTGCCTACAAGGAACGGTTTGACCGGAATAATTTCTTTCAGAACCTGTTGTTGGATAATCTGTTGCTGGTAGATATTTACAATCGGGCGAAGAAACTTCATGTGGAAGTCAGCTGTCCCAGAGCCGTATATCTCATTGAGACCAAGGATGAGAAAGATGGCATTGTATCTGAAGTGCTGAAGGGCATGTTTTCCCCGCAGTCGGGAGATTATGTAACAGCGGTGGATGAGTCCAGCCTGATCCTGATCAAATCTGTTGAGAGCACCACCACACCTGAGACACTGCATGAACTGGCCGAGACCATTGTAGCCATGATGAATGCGGAGGCTCTTCTGGATGTGAAGGTGGCATATGGCACCGTGGTACAGGAATTGAAGGACGTATCCAAGTCCTACAAGGAAGCCAAGATGGCACTGGATGTAGGCAAGATCTTCTACGCAGAGAAAAAGGTGATCGCCTACAGCACGTTGGGAATCGGACGTCTGATCTATCAGCTGCCGGTGAATCTGTGCAAGATCTTTATTGAGGAGATCTTCGGTGACAATGTACCTATGGACCTGGATGAAGAGACCCTGAACACCCTGAACAAGTTCTTCGAAAACAATTTGAATGTGTCGGAGACTTCCAGACAGTTGTTCGTGCATCGTAATACGCTGGTATATCGTATTGAGAAGATTCAGAAGAGCACCGGCCTGGATCTGCGAAGCTTTGATGATGCACTGACTTTCAAGATCGCATTGATGGTCGTAAATTATATGAAATATCTGGACAACCAGGAATATTAAGGACAACCCCTCGCATAAAGTTAGATAGAAACTTTATACGGGGGGATTTTATGTCATATCGGAAACAGATCAGCTATTTGGAATTACAGGAAAACGGGCAACGGATCCGGGGAGCCGGGTATGCAAAGCTGGAAAGCTGGGAAAAGGAAGAGATTCTGATGGTGCAGCTGAGAGGACAGGGGATCGTGTCTGGCAAGGAGATGCTGCTGTATCTGCAGAGGGAAAGCGGAGAAGAACTATTATGTGAAATGACGGCAGAACGGGGAACCATTTCCTGTGAAAAAAGAATTTTCAGAAAAGCGGATTGGGAGCCGACACTGGGGATACGCATTCCCCTGGAACGTAATTTTGAGATCATAGGGCGGTTTGCAGGAGCGGCTGGTGCGAAGAAAGTACCTGCGCCTGTGACTGCGATTGCACCGGTTACGGTGGGGGAAATCGAAGGACAGGGGCAAGGTGGAAACCAGCCGGAGCAGGCAAAGCGGCCGATACAGACAGAACAGCAGGAAGCCCAAAATAGGGAGATGCAGCGGGAGCGGGTGCAGGAGCAAGGCAGGCAAGCCCGTGAACAGACCGAAAAAGTGGCAGAAACCGTAGTCACAAACGAAAAAATGGTCAGTGGATCGGAAGCCCGGAGCTCGAAAAAAACTGCCACGGAACACACTCTCCACATGAAAGACACCAAATGGGAGCAATTAAGCAGTATCTACCCCCACATCCATCCCTTCCGGGATGCCAGAGAATTTCTTTCCGTGGGTCCGGAGGATTTCGTTGTGTTGCGGGAGCGTTGCTATCAGATGACCCACAACAGTTTTTTGTTACATGGCTATTATAATTACAGACATTTATTATTAATGCGTCAGGAAGCCTCTGGGGAAGTGAAATATTACATAGGAGTCCCGGGTAATTTTTATGAAAGAGAAAAACAGGTAGCCAGAATGTTTGGCTTTGAAAGTTTTGAAGGAACCAGAGAACCGGCATGGGAAGGGGATTTCGGATATTATCTGATCGCAGTGGAACTGTGAGAGAATCACAGTCCCCGCTCGTCAAATTCCGGAATAAAGCTTTCACAGGCGGCACTTCCCTCTTGCCGGAAGCCCTGTTCAATGCCGATTCGCTCCGCAAAGCGCAGGACCCGGTCATATTCCTCCGGTGTCACTGTGCGATTGAGTGCTTCAATATCTGCCACCTGCGGAAGAGGTGTATATTGATTCATAATGCTAATATAGATATGATCCCCGTAGGTCTCATGGAGATACCGCAGGATCTTCTTGGAGTCTTTCGCTTGTCCCGGCAGGAGCAGATGGCGTACGATCATCCCCCGCTGCATCAGCCCGGTGTCGGGATCCATGACCGGATCTAAGACCTGCCGGTACATTTCCGCAATGGCAGCGCAGGCAATCTCAAAATAGTCCGGGGCATGCGAATACGCAGCAGAAAGCTCCGGAGAAAAATATTTCAGATCCGGCAGATAGATATCCACCAGACCCTCCAGATGGCGTAAAGCATCCGGAGATTCGTAACTGCCGGTATTGTATACAATGGGGATGGACAGTCCCTGATTTTTGGCCTGCTGTAAGGCAATGACGATCTGGGGAAGAAAATGTGTGGGGGTAACAAGATTGATATTGTTAGCTCCCTGTTCCTGTAATTGTAGAAAGATTTTCACCAGATGTTCGGGAGTGATGACTCGCCCGGCTTTCCCCAGAGCGATGTTATGGTTCTGGCAGAAGACACAGCGCAGGTTGCATCCGGAGAAAAAGACGGTACCGGAACCGGAAGTACCGGAGATACAGGGCTCCTCCCAATAATGCAGAGAGGCTCTGGCAGCCATAATATCTGCCGTCTGACCACAATATCCCACGCCACCATCTAGGCGATCGGCATGACAGGCCCTGGGACACAGGATACAGTCGGACATGATTTTCCGGAACCATGCGGCATCTTGGGGAGCCAGATCGCCGGAAATGGATGCTATGCTGTTGGAAAACGAAAAAGGGGATGACATATCGCCTGACACAATCTATAACCTCTTAACTGACTTATCCATGAATTCACAGAACACTTTAAATATCAAAACCGCACATGCCGGACCAGGATAACAGCTCCACCCAGTTTCCTCACGGCACATGGAAGGTTCTACTTAGTGCTGCTTTGTTCCCAACCTGACACGGTTCGTAGATTCCCATTGCGTAAGACCGAGTTTCATCACTATTCCCATGATACCGGACATGTACGGCCTTTTAAGTGTATCCTGTTCCCCGGTTTTTGTCAAGCCTCTTTGCCTTGAAGGAAACAGGGAAGAGTGTTATAATCAAAATAATATGTAATTTTGTCGAAAGATAGTTGCCTACGGAGAAGGATCCATGAGAAACGAGCGAAAAAGTATATCCCTGCTGGGATGGATAATAGGTGCACTTTTACTGATATATCTGGGAGTATTTTGCTACCTGAACCTGTGTAAATATGCACAACATGTGGATTCGGATATTGCAGCGGAGGCTTTGCTGGCCCGGGAGATCTGGGTGGAGAAGGATATTACACCCAACGACTGGATCTCCAGCACGGAGAGACGGATCATTGGAATGCCTACGGTTGCAGCCGTATTTTACGGTATCACCGGCAGCATGCAGACGGCGGCGGGGATTACCTGCGTTCTATTGGGTGCGATTTTGCTGGGGATATTTTATTTTTTTCTGAGAAAATTATCTTTGAGCAGACCGGCATCAATTACGGCATTGCTGGTATTGTGTGCGCTGCCAATCAACGGTTTTCGCAATGAGGGGCAGATGGTTCCTTTTGTAGCGCTGCTTTTATTCCTATTTGCAGAGTATTATGTGTTTCATGGCATTTTTCTATTTTTCAATATCCTGTTTTACCTGAAATTAAAAGAAAACCGGCAGATGACCCGGAAGACCTTTCTGGAGTGGCTGGTATTGTTTGTTGCCGCAGTTTTGCTGAACTGTGGAGGACAGAGATGTCTGCAGGTCATCATCCTGCCACTGCTTGTAGTGGAAGTGATCGCTTTATTCATGGAATCCGGACACCTCCGGCAGAAGCTGCCCGGTGGACGTTATCTTGCCACAGCCTATGTGGGAAGTCTTGTACTTGCTTTTCTGGTATCCTGTCTGTACGGCGGCAGAGGAGATTATGCAGTCTATCTGCTGCAGCCGGGAGAGGCAGTAGAGAAACTGCTTCTTGGGGTTCCGGCAGCCCTGTTGGAGAACTTCGGACTGGTGGGAAATGCAAAGGTAGGGAGCTTTGCTTCTCTGATGCAGCTTCTTGTCTGGGTGTTCCTGATCCTGTTGGGGTATGGACTCTGGTATGTGTTCCGGAAAAATACAGAGAGCACAGACAGACAAAAAGATGCACTGACAATTCTCCTTGCTTCTGTGGGAGTCACAGCATTTATCATCGGGATCACCAGCGCGGAGGCGGCCCATTATTACTTTTTCATGGCATGGTTCGCAGCAGCTGTTCTGGTAGCGGTGATGGTGGATCATATGTCGGAAGGACAGCCGGTGTTCGCTGGTCTGATCTTAACGGCCGTAGCGCTGTTCGCGGTGCTGAATCTGAAATACACCTACTATGAAGCGGCCACCACACAGGATAACCTGAAGGAATATCAGGAAGTGGCGGATTATCTGACAGAAGCGGGAATTGACTACGGATATGCAGAATTCTGGGATGCCGAACGGATCTGTCTGATCACGGACGGCCGGGTGACGATGGGACATTCCTATACCATGGCCAGTCTTTCCGGATACTGGTGGCTCACCAGTACAAAATGGTATCCCCCGACGCTGCCCACGGAAATGCGGACCGCTTACGTCGTACGGACAGAAATGCGTGAAGCCTTTGAACAGCAATTTCCGGAAGGGGAAGCACCGATACTGGAATATGAGAATGAAAAGCTGGCAGTATATGTCGGTGACAGAAATTATGTGGAACTATAAGATAAAAATGAGGGAACATTAATGGAAAAAATATACCGTATTCTGTTGGGAATATTTCTTGTCTGTCTGATTCCCATTCTTTTGGTCCTGAGTTACTGGTCCTGTCGGTATTCTTATTACGGAACGGTGGATTACAGCATCAGAAATCTCCTGATAAAAGACAGTACCTGGAAGCATATTTTCATTTTCCTGTTGGCATCCGTCATCGTCTACGAAGGAGATAAATGGCTGACTGCCCAAAATCAGATAAATCAGGAAAAAATCTGCATCTATACATTGTTGGCAACCAGTGTTACTGCGTTTCTGCTGGGAAGTATCTACGTTCTCAACAATCCCTATTATCCGGTAGGAGATCAGATCAGCGCCACGGCATTTGCAGCATATTGCCGGGATGGCAACTTCATTATGTTGTGCTCCGGAGGTTATGTGGGGATGTACCAACAACAAAAAGGACTGGGGATATTATACGAGATGCTGTTTGCCCTGTTTGGAAATTTCAATTATACTCCGGCAAAAATCCTGCATGTAATATGGTGGGTACTGGCGATTCTGGCAGGATACGGTTTCCTGAAACTGAATACAGACAGAGCCATATTTAGAATCGTATATTGTATTATGATGTTGGGCTGTATTCCTTTTTTGCTGTATTTACCGTATATTTACGGGGACGTGCTCAGTATCAGTTTTGGAATGGTAATGTTCTGGGCGGTGTCTGCTTATGAACATTATGAGAAGAAGAGGTATATTGCGTTGGCGGCATGTGTGGCAGGGATTGCTGTGCTTGCCCGGAAAAATACATGGATCATACTCATTGGAGTGGGAATTTATGCAGTTCTGGTCTGCCTGAAGAAAAAGAAGGGACAATATCTGCTGGCAGGGTTTGCAATTCTTCTGACGGCAGCACTGACGGTGAAAGCGGTAGATGTAATGTATGAATACCGTTCCGGATATCCCAGTGACATTGGCATTCCGAGCATTCTCTGGATTGCGATGGGATTACAGGAGACGGATGGCATGGCCGGGGTGTACAATCGCTATCAGCAAACCACGTTTGCAGAACATGATTTTCAACAGGAGCCTGCCGCACAGGAAGGAAAGGAATATATTCGCGAACGATTGCGGGAGTTCCGGGAGAATCCGGCTATGGCCAGAGATTTCTTTAAGAGAAAACTGGAAGATCAATGGATCGAACCGCTGTTTTCCAGCCTCAAGGCAACAGAGTCGTTTGATACGGATGGAGAACCGCTGTCCTCCGGGATTACCAGTCTGTACTATGGGAACATACATGAAACCGTATGGAAGCTGGCCAATTATTACCAGAGTATCGTATACTTGGCAGGACTTGTACTTGGAATTGCTTTGTGCGGAAGATGGTGGCAAAAAAAAGAAATTCCGACAGCATTGTGGCTGCCGTTGATTGGCATAGTAGGTGGCTTCCTGTTCAGTATCATCTGGGAAGCGCAGAGCAGATATGTATTTCCGTACTATGTATTTTTGATCCTCTTTGTGCCGATGGGACTTTATGAAACGGGAAGAGCGATTTCCCGATTGCCGAAGCATAGAAGAAAAACAACCGAACAGAACCAGACACAGGAAGAAAGCTTACGAGAGATCGCCTGATGCCTTTCTGGCAGCTTTCTCCTGTTTGTTCCGGATGCGGAGCTCTTCAAAAAAAGTCTTCAGCATCTGGCTGCATTCCGTTTCCAGAATGCCCCGGGTAACCTTCACCTGATGGTTAAACTGGGGCATTTCCAGTATATTTAGGATCGAACCTGCACATCCCGCCTTGGGATTCATGCAGCCCATCACTACTTCAGGGATACGGGCCTGCACAATGGCACCGGCGCACATCTGGCAGGGTTCCAGGGTCACATAGAGCGTGCATTCTTCCAGACGCCAGTCGCCGATCACTTTGCTGGCTTTGTTGATCGCTGTGATCTCTGCGTGCGCCAATGTATTCTTGTCTGTATTTCTCCGGTTGTAACCACGACCGATGATCTTACCTTCATGTACAATGACACAGCCGATGGGGACTTCCCCCAGGGCATAGGCTTTTTTCGCCTGCTTCAGAGCTTCCTTCATATATTTTTCTTCCACACTTTTGATTACTGCCATGGTATCTGTAGCCTTTCTGGCGCATGCGCTGTCCGATTTATTCTGCCTTGGAAAACCTTTTTCAAAAAATCACACTATATTTCGTAAATGCTGTACATTGACGAAACTACCGTTAACTTATAGTATAGAGAATATATGAGTAAACGTCAAATGGAACGAGACCGCATTTTGCTGCGGTAACGGAGAGCAACGGGCGCAGGAACTGCGACCGGAACGGGGGATTTATGGTATCGATCAAAGAAGTTGCAAAACATGCCGGAGTGGCTATTTCCACAGTATCCAAGGTCTTAAATGGCTATCCTAATGTCAGTGAAGAGACGAAGAAAAAGGTACAGGACGCCATCAAGGAGTTGAATTATATTCCGAATTCCATTGCTGCGGCGCTTTCCTCCAAGCAGTTTGGAAGAATCGCGCTGGTGCTGGATCCCAATAGACAGACCCAGGCCATTGACCAGATCTTCATGCAGTATCTGGTAGGGGCACTGGATAAGGCCAAGGAACTGAACGTGGAAGTCGTGACGATCTTTCCGTCCATGATCGTGGGGATGACGGCGGAAGAGATCACAAGATCTTTTCTGTCCCAGAGTATTTCCGGCGTGGTGATCTATGGCATGTCTAAGGAGGACAAGGTGCTGCAGAAGCTGATCCGGGAGAAACAGTTTGCCTGTGTGGTAGTGGATGCGCCGATTGTCAATTCCAGGACTACATCCATCAGCATTGATCAGGAACAGGCCCAGTATGATGTGGCGAAGAAGACCGTGCTGGATGATAACTGTAAACGAGTGCTCTACATTGCGGGCAGAAGAGACGGTTATGTCACGGATCAGAGATTGAAGGGGATGAAGCGTCTGGTGAAGGATCTGGATCTGACCATGATGGTCAGACAGGGAGACTTCAGTGAGCTGACGGCAAGAAACGTGGCATTGAAATATGCGAAGAATAAGGATGTGGTGGTCTGCGCTTCCGATCTGATGGCCATAGGTGCCATGAATGCATTGATCGATATGGATATTTTCCGTCCGGTGTGCGGCTTCGATGGTATCACCCTGATGGGATATGTCGGCAAGCAGATGAATACCATAAGGCAGGACTTCTACAGCATCTCCAGCAGAGCCGTGGAAGAGGTACACCAGCTGATGAACGGCGGGGAAGGGCATCAGGTAATCATGCCCCACAGTATCGTGAAAATGTACTATAAGGACATTATCTGTTAAGCTATTTTGCACAAAAAATCAGGAAAATTAAAGAAAAGGTTGCGGAAAACGTTTTCCTATGCTATCCTGTGTATTGTAAGAGAACAACATACACAAAATCTCAGTATTGCGAGGGTATGAAAAGTCGGAAAGTGCAGGAAATACCCAAGGCGCAGCAGCAGAAAAGGTATGGAGGCCAAAAAGGATAGGAAATACCCAAGGCGCAGCGGGAAAAAGGGTATAGAGGCCGAAAAGTGCAGAAAATACCCGGGCGCAGCGGGAAAAAGGGTATGGAGGCCAAAAAGGATAGGAAATACCCAAGGCGCAGCGGGAAAAAGGGTATAGAGGCCGAAAAGGATAGGAAATACCCGGGCGCAGCGGCAGGAAGGGTATGGAGGCCGAAAAGGATAGGAAATACCCAAGGCACACCTGAGACAAGGGGATGGGATACCAAAAATAAGTATAGTACCCAGACAAAGAAAAAGAATATGAAAAAATGAGTGTGGCACGGTACATTCATTTTGGCAAAAATAAAACTATCGTGCAGAATGGAGTTTGAAATGAATTTAGAGCAGACTTTAAATGAGATCACCGGCAAATTATATGGCAAGAATATCGGTGCCTGCACCGATGCACAGCTGTACACCGGAGTATTGCAGCTGACCAAAGAGAAGATGGCAGAGACTCCCGCCATTACAGGAGACAAGAAGGTATATTATATTTCCATGGAGTTCCTGATCGGTAAGCTGTTATCCAACAATCTGATCAATTTAGGCATCTATGAGGAGTTGAGCGATATCCTGAAGAAGAACGGCAAAACCATCGCAGACATCGAAGAGGCAGAACCCGAACCTTCTCTGGGTAACGGGGGCTTAGGCAGACTGGCAGCCTGCTTCCTGGATTCCATCGCTACCCTGGGACTTCCCGGGGACGGTATCGGTCTGAATTACCACTTCGGATTGTTCAAGCAGGTATTCAAGGATCACCTGCAGAACGCCGAGAAGAATGACTGGATCCAGAAGGATTCCTGGCTGAACAATACCGGCACAAAATTCGAAGTATCTTTCGGTGACCGCAAGGTGACTTCCGTACTTTATGATATTGATGTCGTAGGTTATGAGAATGGACTGAACAAGCTGCATTTATTTGATGTCGAGACCGTAGACGAGAGTCTGGTAAAGAAGGGCATCACTTTTGATAAGAAAGCTATTGAGAAGAACCTGACCCTGTTCCTGTATCCTGATGATTCCGATGAGGCAGGTAATCTGCTGCGTATCTATCAGGAATACTTCATGGTATGCAACGGTGCCCAGCTGATCCTGAAGGAAGTAAAGGAAAAGGGTTATGATCTGCATACTCTGCCTGAGCATGTAGCGATCCAGATCAACGATACCCATCCTACCATGGTTATCCCCGAGCTGATCCGCATTCTCACCACAGAGGAAGGTTTCACTATGGATGAAGCTATCGACGTAGTAAGCCACACCTGTGCTTATACGAACCACACCATTCTGGCAGAAGCTCTGGAGAAATGGCCTCTGGCTTATATCGAGGAAGTAGTGCCTCAGCTGGTTCCCATCATCAAGGAGCTGAGTGACCGTGTGGCAAAGAAATATAAGGACGAAAAAGTTCAGATCATTGACAAGGACAAGAGAGTGCACATGGCACATATCGACATCCACTATGGCTATAGTGTCAACGGCGTGGCAGCGATCCATACCGAGATCCTGAAGCAGAGCGAACTCAATCATTTTTACAAGATCTATCCCGAGAAGTTCAACAACAAGACCAACGGTATTACCTTCCGCAGATGGTTGCTGTCCTGCAACCATGAGCTGGCTGCCTTCCTGACCCAGACCATTGGTGACGGCTACAAGAAGGATGCGGATGAATTACAGAAGCTGTTAGAGCATAAGGACGATCAGGCCGTACTGGATGCCATCTACGACATCAAGAAGACCAAGAAGGCAGAACTGGTATCCTATATCAAGGAGAAGGAGGGCGTGGAGCTGAATCCCGATTCCATCTTCGATATTCAGGTAAAGCGTCTGCATGAGTATAAGCGTCAGCAGATGAATGCACTGTATATCATTCACAAATATCTGGAGATCAAGGGCGGCAGGAAGCCTTCTACTCCACTGACCTTTATCTTCGGTGCAAAGGCTGCGCCTGCGTATGTGATTGCTCAGGATATCATCCATCTCCTGCTGGTAATGTCCGACATTATCAATAACGATCCTGAAGTCAGCCCTTACATGAAGCTTGTTATGGTAGAGAACTATAACGTAAGCTATGCCGAGAAGCTGATCCCTGCCTGCGATATCTCCGAGCAGATCTCCCTGGCATCCAAGGAGGCATCCGGAACCGGTAACATGAAGTTCATGTTAAACGGTGCCGTAACACTGGGTACCAGTGACGGTGCAAACGTAGAGATCCATGAGCTGGTAGGCGATGACAATATCTACATCTTCGGTAAGGACAGCGACACTGTGATCAAGCATTACGAGAAGGCAGATTATGTCTCTAAGGACTACTACAAGAAGAGCCCTGTGATCAAAGAGGCTGTAGACTTCATCGTCAGCAAAGAAGTGCTCAAGGTCGGCAAAAAGGAGAACCTGGAGCGCCTGTACAACGAGCTGCTGAACAAAGACTGGTTCATGACCCTGCTTGACTTAGAGGACTACATCAAGGTAAAGGATCAGGCATTTGCTGATTACGAGGATCAGCAGAAGTGGAAGAAGATGATGTTAGTGAACATCGCCAAGGCCGGATTCTTCTCCTCCGACAGAACTATTGCAGAGTACAACAGAGATATCTGGAAGCTGAAATAAATGGAAAGTTACGAAAGCATAGCCGCGCATAGGCATAGTGAAGACAGCGATGGGCGCTCGCGCATGATTCGCTGTC
>PPYE01072019.1_pt1 | contig 34081 bp, 26 predicted proteins | sample 1559881 | NCBI WGS metagenome assembly PPYE01 (sample SAMN08240022, study PRJNA423297) | Human gut metagenome, whole genome shotgun sequencing project.
AGGACGAGTATCAGAATCATCCTGAGAATTTTGGATCCTCTCTGATTGGAATTGATGAACAGGAATTTGATTATTTAAACAACAGTCTTGCGCATCCGATCAATAAAGAGAACTTCCTTTCGGGAAAAGCATGTATTGTATATCGAAATGGTTTGGATCTCTCAGATGCTGATATAATAGGAAAAAATGTGACCTGTGCTTTGTATGAAGGTCAACAAATGACAAAAACTTTTATCATAGAAGGAGTTACGGATGAGAATTATTATACGGCACTCCTTGGATACCCACCGACGATTATAGCCAGTGATCAGGTGGTGAAAACATTTGCCAATAATCCAATTACACTAAAGACCAGCATAAAATATCACAAAGAATATGATAGGGATGCAGAGCAGGAAATCCTGGCGTTATTAGAAGAAAATGACAATGCAAAAGACTTTTCCTGGGAATCCAAAATCGAAGACGCAGATGAGATTGAAAAAGCACAGGGCAATATGCCGCAAGTGGGAATCGGGATTGTGTTGATTCTGGCTTTTATCGGAATCATGAACTACATGAACACCTTTGTAGTAAATGTGCAGAGCCGGATGACGGAACTTTCGGTTATGGAGAGTATCGGGATGACCCCGAAGCAGCTTCTTGGAATGCTAGTTAGGGAAGGAGTTCTCTATGCAGGCGGCGCATGGCTTGTTACGCTAACAGTAGGAATGGGAGTAACGTATCTTCTTTATGATTCAATGAATTATCGGGGGATTGCGTTTTCAGTGCCATTACTTCCACTTTTATTTGCAGTGGGAATCAGTTTGCTGGTTTGTACTATGATTCCGGTGCTTACCTGGATTGTTTTGGAAAAGAAAGGAACTGTTGTCGAAAGAATTAAGGGAGTTGAGTGATTTTGGAGGAATCATAAATGATTTGAGCCGATATCATATAAATAAAGCCTATATCATCGCTGATATCTGTCTGTGAAAAGAAGTACTCAGTTGTTACAGGATGCTGTGGCTTTCTAGCACGTATGCAGCAAGTATATCCGCAAAGACTTTTTTATAAGCTTCCATAGTTTTGCAAACGTTAAGAATTTGTTTGAGACTGCACATTTTTATACGACTCAGAACGTCACAGGACGTTTCACGACCTCTCAGAAATTTTGTTCTGGGGGGTTTTTGTTTAGGTAAAAAGAGGAATTGTGGTTGTGCCCCAAAATATCAGAATTAGAGTCCTGATTCATATCATAACTATTTATATTTGTGAAATACTATACTAAAAGTTATAGAAAGTGAATATAATTAAAGAAAAAACATACAAAATGTATTTATTTTTCCAAACATGTGTGTTATAGTATTGATATGGAGGGTGCAAAAAATGAAAGATATTTTTTTGATCAACTATTCTGTTAAAGGAATAAAAACATTAGATAAGTTAGTTTCCTTATCGTTTTATAAAAAGACTATTTCAAAGAATTTTGATACACAGGAATACAACGTTAAAGGAATTTATGGTATGAATGGTTCTGGTAAGTCTGGAATCGTAACTTCTGTAGATATTTTGAGGAATGTTCTTATTAATCCAGGATATTTGAATAATCCGATTGTGCAAAAGAATTTGGATGCAATTATTAATAAAAAATTAGGAGAGTTATTTATTGAGGTGGATTATATTGCGAAATTTGGAGATGCATTAATATATTTTAGATATAAATTAACTTTATCAAAAAACAAAATTGGAAAATACATTATTTCTTATGAACAACTTTCTTCAAAGAAAGCAACTTCAAAAGCTGATTCAATGGAAACTATTTTTGAAGTTGTTGCTGGTGAAGTGCGTTCTATTTTGGATAAAGGGGATAAAATGTTTTCTGAGATGATTTTACAGAGGACAGTAAATCTTTTGGAGAATACATCTATGTGTGCGCTGTTTTATGAAAAGATTCTCATTTCAGAAGCAGATAAGAATAGAAAATATAGAACTCCAGTTTTTAGTAGTTTAATTGCGTTGTTTGTGTTTGGCAAAAAGTTACATGTATATTTAGATCAGTCAGATGATCACAGAGAATATTTTGTTAAAAATACACTACAGTATATGGATGAAATGGGGAATAGTGATACAGAAATAGATTTATTACTGAGTCATTTTTTTGGAATGGATGCAGAGCAACTGAATGTGATAAGAGTTACAGAAAATGTTGTGGATAAAGATATGTATGAGCATTTTAAAACTACAGTTAAAAACTTGTATGAGTTTATTCATATTTTTAAATCGGATTTGAAAGATATTGAAATAGATAAGAAAGAGGATCATGATGCTTATATTTGTAATTTAATAATGATATATGACTCATATAGAATCCATGCAGAATTTGAGAGTACTGGAATAAAAAAACTCATAAAATTATACGCATATTTAAGGGAAATGGTGCAAGGTGGAATTGTTTTTATTGATGAGTTTGATTCTAATCTTCACGATGTTTATTTATGTGCATTATTGGAGTATTTAATGGATTACGCTGAGGGACAACTCTGTTTTACTACACATAACGTTGGTCCAATGGATATTCTGAAACAGCATAAAAAGTCGATTGATTTTTTGTCAATAGATGGAAGTATATATCCATGGACAACAAATGGAAATTATTCGCCTTCAAAACTGTATAGAAATGGTATGATTGAAGGTTCTCCTTTTAATGTGGATTCAATTGATTTTATTGGAATTTTCTGATTGAGTGAGGAGGATGAATAATGGGCCTCCAACTGATTTTTGTGGTTGAAACAAATAAAAAGTGTAAATCGGATTGGATTTATATAAAAGATACAATCGACCGTTTTTATCAATATGATCAGGCGCAGGTTAAATTTAGTCCTGTATACATGGATGGGAAAGGGAAATATAAAAATAAAGAAAAAGAAATTTCCAGCTTGATTTCTCAATATGTTGCAGGAAACAAAACTAATCAGTCCAAAGTTATATTTTGCTTTGATTGTGATGATTATGATAGTAAACCAGAAGATGCGGAATTTTTGACAAATGTTAAACAGTATTGCGCCGAAAAAGGGTATGATTTTATATGGTTCTGTAAAGATATCGAACGAGTATATTTAGGTAAAAAGGTCGATGATAGTCAGAAGAAGAGGGAATCTGCAACGTTCAAAGCAAAAAAATTAATTGAAACAGTAGAAGAATGTAAATTGGTTGCTAATAATTATCGGGCAAATACGAGCAATATCATGCTCGTAATTGGCAAATATCTTTCTCGTAAGTAAATGGAAAATACGAGTTGGAAAGTTTGTGTATGCAAATAAAAAATGTGTAACTCTAGTGATAGTAAAGAAAGGAGATAAAGATATGTCAGTAAGTGAATATTTTTCAATGTTTTGTACCAATTTGAGGATGAGTACTGATACGGTATCTAGAATTCAAACTCGATATCATCAAATAACAAAAAGAATAAATTTAGATTATTGGAACAGTTCGTCAGAAACAGCACACAGTTTATATGTAGGATCATATGGAAGAGGTACAGAAATCTGGACAAGTGATATCGATATTACTGTGCAATTACCATATGAAACATATGTGAAATTTAATAATTATTCTCAAAATGGACAGTCAGCTCTTTTGCAAGAGGTTAAAGGTGTTTTGCAAAAAACATATAGTACGTCTCATATAAAAGGGGATGGACAAGTAATCGGAATTAACTTTTCAGATGGTATTAATTTTGAAATTGTGCCAGCGTTTTTAAACAAGGATGGAAGTTATACATACCCAGATACTAATAACGGAGGAAGTTGGAAAACAACTGATCCTAAAAAAGAAATTGATGCAATGAATACAAGAAATAATAATACAAATAAAAATTTAAAGCGTTTGTGTAGAATGGCTAGAGCTTGGAAGGAAAAATGCAATGTTCCAATGAGCGGAATTTTGATAGATACACTTGCGTATAAGTTCATTAATGATTGGAGCTACAAGGATAAATCGTATTTGTATTATGATTTTATGAGTAGAGATTTTTTTGAATACTTGAAAGACTTAGATGAAGAGCAAGAATATTGGTTAGCGCCTGGAAGTCAAAGACGTGTATGGAAAAGCGATAATTTCCAGTCAAAAGCAAATACTGCTTATAATAATGCACTTACGGCGATTTCGTATGAAAGTAATAATCAAACTTATTCTGCTAAGAAAAAATGGAGAGATATATATGGAACGAAATTCCCTGAATAGTCAAGGATATAAACTAGAGTCACAAATCAGAGAAGCATATGGAAGAGTTACTTATTCGCAAACATGTCATGATAAATTTATAAATAGAGTTGTTAACCTCAACGACAGAATAAAAGTTTGGCAGATAATCCTGTCGGCAGTCACTACAAGTGGGTTTGTTGTGGCAATTTTTTCTGACGATAAAGTTGCAAGTATTTTAGGGGCTCTTATTTCCTTGGCTTTATTGATATTAAATACCTATACGAAGAATTTCAATCTCATAGAAACTGCGCAAGAGCATAAAGTGGCCTCTGATCTATTGTGGAAAATCCGAGAAGAATATGTTTCACTATTGACAGATTTTGAATTATTAGATGCAAATGAAATTATGAGTAAAAGAGATCAACTTCAAGAAAGAACAGCAGAAGTGTATAGTAATTCACCTAGAACAGATGCAAAAAGTTATAAAGCAGCTCAAAAAGCATTGAAAACTGAGGAAGAGCAAACTTTTTCAGAACAAGAAATAGATATTATGCTACCTAATTCGATAAGAAGATGTAATAGGAATATGGTTGAGGACTAAATTTGATGGAGGAGATAAATGATTAAACGTGATGATGCTTTTAAAGCAGTTGTAAAATTTTCAACGCCTATTATAGAGAATGGAAAATCAGTTACATCAGTAGGAACAGGTTTTTTCTTGGCAAAAGACGAAAGACATTTATTCTTAATCACAGCCAATCATGTTACAAATAATTTCAACACCAGTACAGTTGTGTCTATGGCTGGAAAGAATAAGAATGTATTACATGTTCCATTAAACCAGTTGAAAACTTCTGTACCAATTGTCAGTCATCCATCTGCAGATATTAGTGCAATAGAAATAGATATCGCAATTTTTAATGGGCTAAATGCAGGCGTTATTATTTATCCGGTGTCAATAATTGATTCTGGAAAAATTAATGCTATTTCAAGAGACGAGGAGTTGACTAGTATTGGATTTCCAAATGGATTAGGTGTTGGAACACTATTTGAACCTTTTTCTTTTAGATCATATCCAGCATCCAATATTGTAAAGAATGTATCCGGTATGGATGGTGGATACGTTTCGGATGTGTTTTTCTTGGAAAATGCAAGTTGTGGTGGTTACAGTGGTTGCCCGATTATTGATTTGGGATATAGAGTAACAGGTATGATGACACAAACATCAAATACATACATTTATGGGATAATGCATGGAACAATGTCAGATAATACTGGTGGTAAAATGGCAGTTGTTACACCTGGTTACTACATTTTAGATATTCTTTAAAGCACAAATAAGGAAGGCATGAGGTGTGGTGAGTAGTAATGAGAGACATGCGTTTGTAACGTGTTTGTAACATTCCGCCAACTAAGTCTAGTAAACAGTTTTCAAAACGTTAGTCAGAGACAGATATCAAAAAAGCCAGATACCATCGCTGATACCTGGCTGTGAAGAGAAGTGCTCAGTCGTTATAAGATGCTGTGGGTTTGTAGCAAGTATGCAGCACACATATCCGCAAAACCTTATTTTATGGGATTCCACAGTTTCCTAAGCGATAATCAGACCGACATATCGAATATCAGAACATCAGACCCTGGGAACCTATGGTTCCTGGGGTTTTTTATGTAAGAAAAGGACATTATCCTTTCTTTTGACATTTCCCCCATTTTTTGATACTATATTATCATACGGACTTCCCATAGGCGCGATCCTGTGGGAGTTTTTTTTACACAGGAATTTAAGGAGGGTTTTATGGATGAGTGAAGTGAAAAAATCCGGTCACAGCCATCATCAGCGGGGACGTTTTTCCGGGAAGATCGGTTATGTGCTGGCTGTTGCCGGATCTGCGGTAGGTTTGGGAAATATCTGGCGTTTTCCTTACCTGGCGGCGAAGTACGGCGGAGGAATGTTCCTGCTGGTTTATATCCTGCTGACCGTGTCATTTGGATATGTGCTGATCATGTCGGAGACAGCGCTGGGAAGAATGACGCGTAAGAGTCCGGTCGGAGCATTTGAACATTTTGGAAAGAGCGCACCGTTTAAGATCGGTGGATGGCTGAACGCCGTGATCCCGATGCTGATCGTGCCGTATTACAGCACCATCGGTGGATGGGTTATCAAGTATCTGGTGGAGTATTTAAGAGGAAATGTGCAGAAGGTTTCCGAAGATGGTTATTTTGGAAGTTTTATTGCGGATTCCTGGCAGGTGGAAGCCTGGTTTCTGGTGTTTGCAGTGCTGGTATTTGCCATCATCCTTGGCGGCGTAAAAAATGGCGTAGAACTTATGTCAAAGATCATGATGCCGGTTCTGGTAGTTCTGGCTGTGATTGTTGCCATTTATTCAATGACACGGCCAGGAGCTATGGAAGGAGTAAAATATTTCCTGATTCCGAACTTTAAGAATTTTTCCTGGATGACAGTTGTGACAGCCATGGGTCAGATGTTTTATTCGCTTTCTATTGCAATGGGTATCTTATATACCTATGGTTCCTATATGCATAAGAAGCTGGATATGGAACAGTCTACCACACAGGTGGAAATCTTTGACACAGGGATTGCCATCCTTGCAGGACTTATGATCATTCCGGCTGTGTTTGCTTTTTCCGGCGGAAATCCGGAGACTCTGCAGGCGGGGCCATCGCTGATGTTTATCACACTGCCGAAGGTTTTTGCAACCATGGGAGTAGGAACCGGCGCAGGAATCCTCTTTTTCGTGCTGGTTCTTCTTGCGGCACTTACCAGTGCGGTTTCTCTGATGGAGACAAGTGTATCTACCTTTATGGATGAGCTTCACTGGGGCCGGGCGAAATGCTGTATCCTGATGGCTGTGATCATGCTTGTGATCGGTACTGCATCTTCCATGGGATATGGAGTGCTGGATTTCCTGAAGATTTTCGGAATGAATTTCCTGGATTTCTTTGACTTTATGACAAACTCCGTGATGATGCCGCTGGCAGCACTTGCCACCTGTTTCCTGGTAACACGTGTTGTGGGATATGACAGGATCGCAGCGGAGATCGAACAGTCTTCGAAATTCCGCAGAAAAGGGCTGTACAAGTTTTTTATTAAGTATCTGGCACCTGTCTGCCTAATCATTGTACTGTTAAGTTCCATTGCAAACGTGCTTGGAATCATCAGTATGTAAAAAATAAAGTTATAAAAAAGATCAGGTGAGAATGAATGTTGAATGAAATCATTCTCATCTGATCTTTTTTTATGCCATAGATAGTTACGCTGTAGGCAAGGAAAGCTGGTTTCAGTGCTCCCATATATTGATTTAACGTGCTATATCAGTCGTTAACCTTCCAGTTAGCCAGCAGTTTCAGCTCGATCCTTGTTCCATCCGGAAGAGAAAACCAGTGGTCATTGATCAGCTTTACCGGATAAGCTTTGATCTTTTCCATTGTTTTTTCCACAGAATCAACGGCAATGGAAATGTGGTCATATCCGTTCTCTGCATCTGTGTTGATGGCAGAAACTTCACAGAGCTGGATACCTTCCCGGAACCAGCATTTGCGCTCTGGTTTTTCCCCGATCTCCCGCCACATATGCATGTCAAAAACATCTTCAAAAAATTTCTGTGCATCTTCATAAGAAGAAGTACGGATCGCTGCATGATCGATCTTTGCCATAAAAATCGTTCCTCCTTTGTATATGATGTATATGAGATTTTTTATCTGTCATAAGAATAAGCGATTTTGTGATAACTGGCAAGGAAAAAAGATTATTATACAGGGGGAGTTTTCTGGTCAGTGAGGGATTTTCATGAGAAAAGGTACAGACAGACCAGAGAACACAGAGGATGCGGAGATTTGGCTTTACAGCAGAGAAGAATATCAAGTATAATACTATAGCATCGAAAAATCCGCTCCATCAAAAAGGAATCCTGCAAACAGGGATCCCATCGGGATGGCAGCATAAAGGAAAACAAATATAATACAAAAATCACAACAATAAAGGAATATAACAAATGAGTATTTTAAATGTAGAACACCTGACTCACGGATTTGGAGACAGAGCGATTTTTGAAGACGTGTCTTTCCGTCTTCTGAAGGGAGAACACATTGGACTTGTAGGCGCCAACGGCGAAGGAAAGTCCACATTTATGAGCATCGTAACCGGAAAGCTGATGCCAGATGAAGGAAAAGTAGAATGGGCAAAAAATGTCCACGCAGGCTATCTGGATCAGCATGCAGTGCTGGAAAAAGGCATGACCATTGGCCAGGTGCTGAAATCTGCTTTTGATCCCCTTCTGAAAAAAGAAGAGCGTATGAACGAGATCTGCGACAAACTGGGAACTGCAGATCCTGACGAGATGGATGCACTGATGGAAGAACTCGGAACCATCCAGGACGAACTGACACTTCATGATTTTTACGCCATTGATGCAAAAGTAGAGGAAGTTGCCCGGGCACTGGGACTTCTGGATCTGGGACTGGACCGTGATGTTACAGACTTAAGCGGAGGCCAGAGAACTAAGGTACTCCTTGCCAAACTGCTTCTTGAGAAGCCGGACATCCTGCTTCTGGATGAGCCAACCAACTATCTGGATGAGGAACACATTGCATGGCTGAAAAGATATCTTCTGGATTATGAAAACGCCTTTATCCTCATTTCACACGATATTCCGTTCCTGAATTCTGTAGTTAACATCATCTATCACATGGAAAATCAGGAACTGAACCGTTACGTAGGAGACTACGACCATTTCCAGGAAGTCTATGTGGTTAAGAAGGCACAGCTGGAGGCTGCCTACCGAAAACAGCAGCAGGAGATCAGTGAGCTGAAAGACTTCGTAGCAAGAAACAAGGCACGTGTTTCTACAAGAAATATGGCCATGTCCCGCCAGAAGAAACTGGACAAGATGGATGTGATCGAGCTGGCAGCAGAGAAGCCGAAGCCGGAGTTTAACTTCCGCTATGGACGCACACCGGGCAAGATGCTTTTTGAAACACATGATCTGGTCATCGGATATGATGAACCACTTTCCAAACCGCTGAATTTTACCATGGAGCGTGGACAGAAGATTGCCCTGGTAGGAACCAATGGTATCGGTAAAACGACACTGTTACGAAGCCTTCTTGGCCTGAACAAACCGATCTCCGGAAGTGTGGAGCAGGGAGAAAATCTCGAAATTGGATATTTTGAGCAGGAAGTAAAAGGCGAGAACAAGACCACCTGTATCGAAGAACTGTGGCAGGAATTCCCGTCATTTTCCCAGTATGAGGTACGTTCCGCACTGGCAAAATGCGGCCTTACAACCAAACACATCGAAAGCCAGGTCCGTGTCTTAAGCGGTGGTGAGCAGGCAAAGGTCCGTCTCTGCAAACTGGTGAACCGTGATACCAATATCCTGCTTCTGGATGAGCCCACCAACCATCTGGATGTGGATGCAAAAGACGAGCTGAAAAAAGCTCTCCGGGAATACCGCGGAAGTATCCTTCTCATCTGCCATGAGCCGGAATTTTATCAGGATGTGGTAAATGAAGTATGGGATATGAGCAAGTGGACGACAAAGATTTTCTGATGATGTAATTACGATAGAAAAGAAAGGGGTATTTCATGGGTGAAAAACCTCAGAAGATACAAGAACAGAAACAAATAAGCCTGGGTGTGCTGGCTCACGTAGATGCAGGAAAGACAACTTTATCGGAAGGCCTGCTTTTTAAATGCGGAAGGATCCGGAAGATCGGACGTGTGGATCATAAAGACGCATATCTGGATACGTATGAACTGGAACGGGAACGAGGCATTACCATTTTTTCCAAGCAGGCAGTTTTTTCTATGGGAGCGTTTAATGTGACGCTTCTGGATACTCCAGGGCATGTGGATTTTTCTGCGGAAATGGAGCGCACACTGCAGGTGTTGGATTATGCGATTCTGGTGATCAACGGAGCGGATGGTGTGCAGGGCCATACCCAGACACTGTGGAGACTTCTTGAACAGTATAAGATCCCCACATTTCTTTTTGTGAACAAAATGGATCAGGACGGAACAGACAGAGAGGGGCTTTTTCAGGAGCTGAAGAAGAAATTAAGTGGAAACTGTGTGGATTTTGGTGGAGAACTGGAGTGCCACGGTGCAGAAGAATCCGGGAAAGCCATGCAGCAGGTGGATAACTTCGGGAAAACTTCCGGTGAGCCTGAAAATGAATCCGGAGTGGAAAAGCAGATGGATCATGATGGACGTTTTGCAGACAGCAAAAAAAGCGACCATATCAACGGAACCGATGATTTTCTGGAAAATATCGCCGTATGTGATGAAAATCTTCTGGAAAACTTTCTTGAAACAGGGATTATCAAAAAGAAAGCTGTGGTAAAACTGATCCTGGAGCGGAAGCTTTTCCCCTGTTTCTTTGGCTCAGCTCTGAAAATGGAAGGCGTGGATGCGTTCATCCGCGGTATGGAAACCTATATGGCAGCGCCTGTTTACCCATCTGAATTCGGTGCAAAAATTTTCAAGATCGCCAGGGATGATCAGGGTAACCGCCTGACTTACATGAAGATCACAGGCGGCAGCCTGAAAGTAAAAGAAACGCTTACCAATGCAGGGAGAAAAGGAATTCCGGAAGAAGAGATCTGGGAGGAAAAAGTGGATCAGATCCGCATTTATTCCGGTGCGAAGTTTGAGATGCTCAAAGAAGCGGAGGCAGGAACCGTCTGTGCGGTAACAGGCCTTACCGAAACATATCCGGGAGAGGGCCTGGGTGTTGAGCGGGAGTCTGTCATGCCGGTTCTGGAGCCGGTGCTGAATTATCAGATCATCCTTCCGGAGAGCTGCGATGCCCACAAGATGCTGAAAAGCCTGAAAGAGCTGGAAGAGGAAGAACCGCAGCTTCACATTATGTGGGATGAGCAGTTGGGGGAAATCCATGCCATGCTGATGGGGGAGGTGCAGATTGAGATTCTGAAACATCTCATCTGGGAACGCTTCCATGTGGCTGTGGAGTTCGGAACCGGAAATATTGTATATAAGGAAACCATTGCCGCACCGGTGGAAGGCGTAGGACATTTTGAACCACTGCGCCATTATGCGGAAGTGCATCTTCTTCTGGAACCGGGAGAGAGAGGAAGCGGATTGCAGTTTTTTACAGCGGCAAGTGAAGACCAGCTGGATCGGAACTGGCAGCGCCTGATCCTCACCCATCTGGAAGAAAAAGAGCATCTTGGTGTACTTACCGGATCACCGATCACAGATATGCAGATTACACTTCTTACTGGTCGGGCACACCAGAAGCATACAGAGGGCGGAGATTTCCGTCAGGCAACTTACCGTGCAGTGCGTCAGGGCCTGAAAAAGGCGAAAACCGTCCTTCTGGAGCCATACTACAGTTTCCGGCTGGAACTTCCGGCCGAAAATGTAGGCCGTGCCATGACCGATATCCAGCGGATGCAGGGAAACTTCCAGGGACCGGAGACAGAGGGAGAACTGGCTGTGATCACAGGCAGTGCACCGGTTGCAAAAATGCGGGATTATCAGAGCCAGGTAATTTCCTACACAAGAGGAAAAGGCCATCTCACCTGTACGCTGAAAGGCTATGAACCATGCCAGGATCAGGAGCAGATCGTCCAGGAGATCGGCTATGATTCCGAGAGAGATCTTGAGAATCCTACGGGATCTGTATTCTGTGCTCACGGAGCAGGTTTTGTGGTTCCGTGGTATGAGGTAGAGGAATATATGCATCTGGACGGTGCAGAGATCCAGGACTGGGACGATGCGTATGATGATTCCGGTGACAGCAGTACGGGAACTGCGGAAGCTTCCGGAAGAGGATATTCCGTGCAGGGAAAAGATACACACAGTACCAGTTATGGGACAGGAAAAACCTCCCGTGGGAAATATACTTCGATGTATGGAAGCTACGAAGAGGAGAAAGAGCTGAAGGCAATCTTTGAGAAAACTTTCGGTCCTGTGAAATCGAAGAAATATAACAGCAACAGCAGAAGCTTCGGAAATCTGGAAAGCGGCAGCAGCTTTTACGGAAACAGTGGAAAACGCTCTCAATCTTCAGAACTTCCGGGGAAAACCAGTCAGGGTGCCTGGAGAAACAGCAATCCTGCCATCCACAGAGACGACTATCTTCTGGTAGATGGATGCAACATTATTTTTGCATGGGAAGATTTAAGAGATCTTGCCCAGGCTGATTTTCATGCGGCCCAGACCCGTTTAATGGACATATTAAGTGATTATCAGGGCATCAAAGGCTGTATCCTGATCCTGGTATTTGATGCTTACCGTGTGGAAGGCCATCCGGAGGAAACCTTCCAGTACCATAACATCCATGTGGTTTATACCAGAGAAGCAGAGACCGCAGACCAGTATATTGAGCGTACTGTCCATAAAATCGGACGGAAACATAATGTGACAGTTGCCACATCCGATGGCCTGGAACAGATCATCATCATGGGCCAGGGAGCTGCCAGAATCTCAGCCCGCGGTTTTAAAGAGGAGATTGCCTCCGCAAAGCAGCAGATGAGGGAAGAATGGCAGGAACGCCGAGACAGCAGCAAAACATACCTCTTTGACAGCATGACCCCGGAATTAAAGTCTCATATGGAAGATATCCGTCTGGGAAGAAAGAAAAAAGAAGAATTATAACAGATACCAGAAAGAACGGACTGTACACCGGGAAATAAAAAGGTGTACAGTCTTTTATTTTCGGAAAAATACCGGCTACAGGCTGTAAAAACTGCACAAAAAGTATAAACTCTCTATTATGAGCATATTTCACAAAAATAAAAAAGCTTTTTGAATTCTTTTGCAAATAAATGGGAAAAGTAGTAAAATAAGGATAGAATCCTCAGTGAGAAGCTCCCTGTCCGGATATATACCCTGGCAGGGAGTTTTCATTAGAGCAATTCAGGGACATTGAAATGCTCACAGAGCACAATAAGACGCCACGATAACAGAAGAAAAAGCAAAAAATGAAAGGATGTGGAAAAATGTTTGAAACAGGCGAATATGTTGTGTATGGCCGTACCGGAATCTGCCAGGTGACGGGAGTTACTACAATGAAGATGGACGGTTCCTCCTCGGAGAGACTTTATTATATATTAAGGCCGGGAGGGGAGACGGAAGGAAAGATTTTTACACCGGTAGAAGGCGGGAAACAGGTTCTCCGTGGAATCATCACGAAAGAAGAAGCAGAGAAACTGATCGACGAAATTCCTTCCATAGAGACACTGAGTATTGAGAACGAAAAATTCAGGGAAGACAGCTACAAAAAATGTATCCGCACCTGCGAATGCAGAGATCTTCTCCGGATCATCAAGACAATCTATATTCGCAAACAGGCCAGATTATCTCATGGCAAAAAAACAACCGCTACAGATGAACGGTATCTGAAACTGGCAGAGGATCATCTCTATTCTGAATTTTCCATGCTACTGGATATTCCCAAGGAACATATGGCAGGTTATATTGAACAGCGGGTGCATCAGCACAGAGAAGAAGAACAGGCCTGCGCTGTTTGACAAAGTGAGGCGTATCTGCTATGGTATTTCCGGTAACCTTTCGGGAAATTCTGTATCCGTGACACAGGACTGCAGGAAGTGTAGAACAGATGCAGGATCAGCCTGAATGCTGCAAAGAAAAGGAGATGCCAGAAGAATGAGAGAACAGCTTACCCGCAAGGATGTTGAAAAAATAGAGCAGGAGATCGAACACCGTAAACTGGTAGTCCGTAAGGAAGCCATTGAGGCAGTTAAGGAAGCACGTGCCCAGGGAGATTTAAGTGAGAACTTTGAGTACTATGCAGCCAAGAAACATAAGAACCAGAACGAGAGCCGTATCCGTTATCTGGAGAGAATGCTGAAGACGGCATCCATTGTATCCGATGATTCCAGAGATGATGAAGTGGGGATGGATGATATCGTAGAAGTGCTTTTTGAAGAAGACAATGAAGTGGAAAAGTACAAGCTGGTCACTTCCATCCGTGGAAATTCCATGGAGAACCGTGTCAGCATTGAATCCCCTATTGGAAAAGCACTTCGGGGACATCGCGTCGGTGACCGGGTCGAAGTGAAGGTCAATGATGATTACAGTTATTACCTTGTGATCAAGTCTATCGATAAAACAGGTTCCGAGGATGAGGAGATCCGCGGATTCTGATTGAAGCCTTCAATTACAGAAAACCGGTGTCCGATATATAGGACACTTCTCTGAAAATCCGGATTACCGGAGAATTATCACGAAAAAGAATCTAAGGCAGAAGACCTGCAATCAGGTCTTTTGTCTTATTTTTTTACATAGATTTTACATTCCGGTGGGGAAAACTTTACAAAGGGCCGCTATCATGAAAAACGTTGAAATGAGAAAAAAGGAAATCAAACATATCTAAAAGAGAAAGTGAAGGAGAGTATTATGGACTTTTTCAGCGTACTGGCATTGCTTGGCGGCCTTGCTATTTTCCTTTATGGAATGAACTTAATGGGAGACGGACTTGCGAAAGTCGCAGGTGGAAAACTGGAACGTATTCTGGAAACCCTTACATCGAGCCCGATCAGAGCGGTTCTTCTAGGAATGGGTGTAACCGCTGTGATCCAGTCTTCATCAGCAACCACGGTTATGGTTGTAGGTTTTGTAAACTCGGGAATCATGAAACTTTCCCAGGTAGTGGGAATTATCATGGGTGCAAATATCGGTACCACAGTAACATCCTGGATCTTAAGTCTTACCGGAATCCAGAGTGATAACTTTATTATCCGGCTTTTTAAACCGACATCATTTTCACCGATTCTTGCTCTGGTTGGCGTAATTCTGATCATGTTTACAAAGAGCCAGAAGAAAAAAGATGTGGGAACCATTTTTGTGGGATTTGCAATTCTGATGTATGGAATGAGTGCCATGAGCGGAGCTGTTGAACCGCTGGCAGATGTACCGGAATTTACCGGAATGCTTGTGAAATTTTCAAATCCTCTGCTGGGAGTTGTGGCCGGTGCGGTGCTTACTGCGATCATTCAGTCATCTTCCGCATCTGTCGGTATCCTGCAGGCACTTTGCCTTACCGGAATGGTACCGTTCAGTGCAGCGCTTCCGATCATCATGGGACAGAATATCGGAACCTGTATCACAGCTATTCTTTCTGCCATTGGTGCGAATGTAAATGCCAAACGTGCGGCAATGATCCATCTGTATTTTAACCTGATCGGAACTGTGCTTTTTATGGCAGTATTCTATACGGTAAATGCGGCAGTGCATTTTTCATTTATGCCACAGGCTGCAACACCGGCGGGAATCGCGATCCTGCACAGTGCCTTTAATGTTACAGCAACACTGGTTCTGCTTCCTTTTGGAAAATGGCTGGAGAAACTTGCCTGTCTTACCATCCGGGACAAAAAAGAAGAAACCGAGACAGCTGTGGCAGCAGATCCGGATTTCATGATCCTGGAGAGCCGTTTTCTGGAAAAGCCTTCATTTGCAGTTGAGCAGAGCCGAAATGCCGCAAAAAAAATGGCAGAGGATTCCCACAGAACTCTGTTTACAGCTCTGGATCTCCTGAAGCATTTCAGTGCAGACGGAAAGAAGGCAGTTGAAGAATCGGAAAAAAAGGTGGACCGTTACGAGGATGAGCTTGGAACCTATCTTGTAAAACTGAACCAGAAAGATCTTTCTGTGCATGACAGCCACAGCATTTCCATTATGCTTCACTGTATCGGTGATTTTGAGAGAATTTCCGATCACGGCGTGAATATTATGGAATCTGCCCAGGAGCTTCATGAAAAAGGACTGAAGTTCTCCGAAAAAGCTCTGGAGGAACTTCGTGTCATGGAACATGCGGTGGAGGATATCGTGGATATCGCCTATAAGGTTTACGAAAATCAGGATGTACAGCTGGCCCGTGAGATCGAACCTCTGGAAGAAGTGATCGATGAGCTGAGCAAGGAGCTGAAATACCGTCATATCCAGCGACTTCGCGCAGGAGAATGTACCATTGAAATGGGATTTATCCTTTCTGATGTGACTACCAGCCTGGAGAGGGTGGCAGACCACTGTTCCAACATCGGCGTCTGTGTAACCCAGGTGCATGAAGATTCCTTTGATACGCATCAGCACCTGAAACAGATCAAGCACAGCCCGGATGAAACATTCTACCGGGAACTGGAGCTGATTCGCAGACAGTATCAGCTTCCAACATTATCCGAAGAAATAGCAAAGGATAAAACAGTAACCGCTGGTGCATAAAAAACAGAATCATAAAAGGCTGATAGAAATGTCGGCTTTCATATGCCCTGGCTATCCGCAAAAGTGTGGAGAACCAGGGCTTGTGTAGTAAAAAGAAAATAGTTATACTGAAAACAGAAAAAATAAAAATACGGCTGACAAAAAAACAGCCGGTGTAACGAACGGAGAGGGATGTGGAATGATCTACTGTGTGGAAGATGAACGAAACATCCGGGAGCTTCTTGTCTATACCCTGGAGACAACCGGATTCGAGGCAGAAGGGTTTGAGACAGGAGTGGAGTTTGACGCAGCGATGAAAAAAAGCCTGCCGGAACTGATCCTTCTGGACATTATGCTCCCGGGAGAAGATGGATATAATATTCTGAAACGGCTGAAAAGCGATACCAGGACCAGGGATATCCCGGTGATCATGGTCACTGCCAAAGAAGCGGAATTTGATAAGGTGAAAGGTCTGGAGGGCGGTGCGGATGATTATATCACGAAGCCTTTTGGAATGATGGAATTTGTAGCCAGGGTAAAAGCAGTTCTCAGGCGCTGCGCAAGACAGAACGAGGAGCGGGAACTGCACTGCAAAGACCTCCGGGTTAATGTAGCCCGTCATGAAGTCAGCTATCAGGGCGAATTGAAAGAGCTTACCAGAAAGGAATTTGAACTGCTGGAGTATCTTCTTGAGAATAAAGGCCTGGTTATGTCCAGAAATCAGATCCTGTGTCATGTCTGGGGATATGATTTTGACGGTGAGACAAGAACGGTGGATGTACATGTGCGAACCCTCCGGCAGAAGCTGGGGGAGGCAGGAAATCTGATCGAGACTGTGCGCGGAGTCGGATACCGGATCGGAGATCACTTATGAAAAAAAAGATCCTGAATCATACAAGTATTATGATCGTCCTTGCTGTCCTGATCACCTTTCTGGCAGCAAGTGTAGTCACTTACAGTAAATTCAACACTTACATGCAAAATGGGGTCCGCGAGGAGGCCAGGTACATCTGCCTTAGCATGGAAGAATGTGGAGATACGTTTCTCTCAAAAAGACTGCGGGCAGTATCCTCCAGCCGTGTAACACTGATCCAAAAAGACGGAACCGTACTTTTTGATTCCCAGACATCCCCGGAAAAACTGGAAAATCACAGCAACCGTCCGGAGTTTATGGAAGCGGAAAAAGACGGAAAAAGTGAAAGTATCCGTTATTCCGAGACATTTGCCAAAAAGACTTTTTATTATGCGGTGCGGCTGGATAACGGGAATGTCTTAAGGGTAGGAAAGACGGTAGATTCTGTATATTCTACCTGGATTTCAAGCCTTGCGGTTCTTGGAATCCTGATGGTACTGGTCCTGATCCTGGAGTTTGCGTTTGTCGAGAGGCAGACCAGGGAGCTGATCAAACCGATCAATGATCTGGACCTGGAGCATCCGCTGAACAATGTGTGCTACGAAGAATTACGCCCCCTTCTTGTGCGGGTGGATGAGCAGAACCGTCAGATCCGGCAGCAGGTAAAAGAGCTGAAAGAGGCCGAAGAAATCCGGAAAGAATTTTCGGCCAATGTATCCCATGAGCTGAAAACACCGCTGATGTCCATTTCCGGATATGCGGAGCTGATGATGAACGGAATGGTTCCGGCAGATCATGTCCAGGAATTTTCCGGAAGGATTTATCATGAGGCGGTACGTCTTTCCAATCTGGTAGCAGATATCATACAGCTGTCCAGACTGGATGAAAGCAACAGTGAAGTTCCTTTTGAGGAAGTGGACCTTTATGAGCTTGCGGAAGATGTACAGAACAATCTCCGTCATCCAGCGGAAAAGAAAAATATATCCCTGGAGCTTACAGGAAGTTCCGAGAAGATCCAGGGTGTCCGTCATGTGCTGTATGAGATGTTTTTTAACATTGCGGATAATGCGGTGCGCTATACAGAACAGAATGGTCATGTGCGTATCATGGTCGGAAACCGTAAGGGAAATCCGTTTTACTGTGTGGTAGACGATGGAATCGGCATTCCGAAAAGTGAACAGGGCAGGATCTTTGAGCGTTTTTACAGGGTGGACAAAAGCCATTCCAGGCAGACTGGCGGAACAGGGCTTGGCCTTTCCATTGTAAAACATGGAGCAACCCTTCATCATGCACAGATCCATGTGGAAAGTGAGCAGGGTGAGGGAACCAGAATGGAGATTGTTTTTCCTGGAAAAGATCAGGCCCGGGGATAAAATGGAAAGAAGCAGTAGGATTTCCAGGGGAAGTGTAGTATAATAAAACGAGGTTCAAAGGCCGGCCGGATGAGAATCTGACCGGCCCGAACTATGTAAGGGGAAAAATCCCCGAATCTCTAAAATAGCAGGAGGAACAAGATTATGAAAGAGCCGGTTCTGGTAGTAATGGCAGCAGGAATGGGAAGCCGCTACGGCGGACTGAAGCAGATCGATCCTGTAGATCAGGAAGGTCATATCATCATGGACTTTTCCATTTATGATGCAGTACGTGCAGGCTTTAAAAAAGTAATATTTATCATAAAAAAAGAAAACGAGCAGGATTTCCGCGATGCCATCGGTGACCGTTTAAGCGATAAGGTGGAAATCGTGTATGTCCATCAGGATCTGAATAATATTCCGGAGGGCTTTCAGGTTCCGGAAGGACGTGTGAAACCGTGGGGAACGGGACATGCCGTATTAAGTTGTGCTGAAGTTATTGACGGCCCGTTTGTGGTGATCAATGCAGATGATTATTATGGAACACATGCTTTTAAGATGGCATATGATTTTCTGGCCCAGGCACAGGAGGATACCGTTCCTGCCCAGTATATGATGGTAGGCTACCGTCTGGAAAATACACTGACAGACAACGGCTATGTATCCCGTGGGGTCTGCGAGACAGATGCGGACGGTTACCTTGCGGACATCAATGAGAGAACTCATATCGAGAAACGTGACGGCGGAGCAGCCTACACAGAAGACGATGGAAAAACATGGACCAGCCTTCCGGGAGACACACCGGTATCCATGAACATGTGGGGCTTTACCGGCGGTTTTATGAAAGAGCTGGTAAACCGTTTTCCTGTATTTCTCCAGAAGAATATTCCGGAGAATCCTCTGAAATGTGAATATTTCCTTCCGTTTGTAGTGGATGAACTTTTAAAAGAAAAGAAAGCAACCGTCAAAGTCCTTACCACACAGGACAAATGGTACGGAGTCACCTATAAAGAAGACAAACCGGTAGTGGTTGCGGCAATCCAGAAACTGAAAGATCAGGGACTTTATCCGCAGGGACTTTGGGATTAACCGGAAATTTCTGAGAAACTTCCAAAGATATGGGAAAAGTCAGGTAGTAAACCTGGGTTTCAGCTATTGTGGAAACAGTGGAACAGTGCTAAAATAAACAGGAACAGTTAGATCCAGTAGAGGAGGAGAAAAACTATGGCAATTTTAGTAACAGGTGGAGCAGGATACATTGGAAGTCATACCGTTGTAGAACTGCAGAACGCAGGATATGATGTTGTAGTAGTTGACAATTTATGTAATTCCAGTGAGAAGGCTCTGGACAGAGTATCCAAGATCACAGGAAAACCGGTGAAATTCTATAAAGCAGACATCCTGGACCGTGACGCAATGAATGAAGTTTTTGACAAAGAAGAGATCGACTCCTGTATTCATTTCGCAGGACTGAAAGCAGTAGGTGAATCCGTTGCCAAGCCGTGGGAATATTATGAGAATAATATCGCAGGAACCCTGACACTTGTGGATGTGATGAGAAAGCATAATGTCAAGAATATTATTTTCTCTTCCTCAGCGACCGTATACGGAGATCCGGCAATCATCCCGATCACAGAGGAGTGCCCGAAGGGACAGTGCACCAACCCATATGGCTGGACGAAATCCATGCTGGAGCAGATCCTTACAGATATCCAGAAGGCAGATCCGGAGTGGAATGTAGTTCTTCTTCGTTACTTCAACCCGATCGGTGCTCATAAGAGCGGAACCATCGGTGAGAACCCGAACGGTATCCCGAACAACCTGATGCCATACATCACACAGGTTGCAGTAGGTAAACTGAAAGAACTCGGCGTATTCGGAAACGATTACGATACACCGGACGGAACAGGTGTCCGTGACTACATCCATGTAGTAGACCTTGCCAAAGGCCATGTAAAAGCCCTCAAGAAACTGGAAGATAAATCCGGATTAAGCATTTACAACCTTGGAACAGGTAAAGGCTACAGCGTTCTCGACATTGTTAAGAACTTCGAGGCAGCTACAGGTGTTAAGATCCCATACGTGATCAAAGCACGCCGCCCTGGAGACATCGCAACCTGCTACTCCGATGCATCCAAAGCTGAGAGAGAACTTGGCTGGAAAGCAGAGAACGGAATCCGCGAGATGTGTGCAGACTCCTGGAAATGGCAGAGCCAGAATCCGAATGGATATGAGGATTAAGAAACGGTAAGTACATATCATAAATAAAAACAGGCAGGCTTCTTTTTATAAGAGAGGCCTGCCTGTTTTTTGGGGGTAAAAATGTCGCTTATCATTTCCATAAGCGACACCTGTTTTTCTCAATTATACATAGTTTCCGAATCATAAACAATGATAGCATCGGCAATATGTGTTGTCAAGCCACGAAAAATGCACTATATTTAGCAGGTTATGCTCTTTTTGGGTGTGAGATATTCCTAAATACGCCACCTGGCTTCCTTTTTTCGCCGATTCGTGGTCACAAAAATGGTCAGGCTTTTGCTATAATGAATGAAAAAGGAGACTGCAATTATGCCTAGAAAAGGGGAAAATATCAGAAAGAGAAAAGATGGAAGATGGGAAGCGCGCTATGAAAAATCCCGTGACCAAAATGGCCGGATTCAGTATGGCTATGTATATGCTCACACTTATGATTCTGTAAAAAAGAAAAAGCTGGCAATTTTATGTAAAAACAGGCCACAGACAAATATCGGAAGAAAAATCCTCTTTCGGAACCTTAATCAGGAATGGCTGGCATCTGTTCGATACACTGTAAAGATCAGTACTTATACCTGTTATGAAACTTTGATCAGCATACATATTATTCCTGAATTTGGGGACATTCCTGTAAAATATATCTCATCAGATTCTATATACAGATTTTCCGAAAAACTGAAAAAAGAAGGGCTTTCTTCCCGCACCATAAAAAACATTCTTATTTTATTCCACAGTATCCTTCAATATGGAGAAAAGCAGGGATATATCAATCATCTTTCTCAGCTGGAATTTCGTTATCCTAAAATAATAGAACATTCTTTTAATATCATATCTCAGGAAAATCTCACAAAATTAATTTCTGTTCTTTGTACAGACACATCCAGATTTTCTATAGGTATTCTGTTATGTATTTACACCGGAATACGGGTTGGTGAACTTAGCGGAATACGTTGGGAGGATATTGATTTTGAACAGAGGATTCTTCACATAAGGCGTACGATTTCACGGGTAAAAAATCTTGATCATACTGCCGGAGCGGATAAACTCCCAAAAACAATCCTGTTGATCGGACCTCCAAAATCACCATCATCGATCAGAGATATTCCAATCTCTGATTTTTTATTAGAAAAATTAAAATCTATTGCCACAGATCAGGATGCATACCTTCTGACTGGTACAAATCTGAAATGTATGGAGCCACGAACGATCCAACGTAAATTCAAACGACTTCTTGAACAATGCGAAATCCCGAATATCAATATTCATTCTCTGCGGCATGCATTTGCTTCCCGTTGTATCGAAATGGGAATCGACAGCAAGACACTTTCTGAAATTCTTGGACATTCGTCCGTTAAAATTACCATGGATATTTATGTACACTGCAGCATGAAACAAAAGCAGAAATATATGGAGAAATTATATTATTAGCAGTCAGAATTCTGGTCAAAAAGCCTGAATCCTATTGTATATAAAGGTTTCAGGCTTTTTTGTCGCTTATGGAAATGATAAGCGACAAAAATAATAATTTAGATAAGTTATATAATAATACTTTTTCGAAAAATGGAGAACAAAGATGAAGCAACCAGAACCAGGCACGAACAGTACTGCGAAAAAAGGTTACAGCATCACAACCTGGCGTTTGCATCTCTGGTGCGATCATCCGGAATGGCTGAGGAATACACAGGAATTCTACAACGAGATTGCCACTTTTTATTACAACCTTCTTCTGAAACATGAAGAACTCTGGAATCTGGGAAGCCAGCAGACTTTGCGTGAACTGGAAATCTTAAGCATACCTGGCCGGGGAGGACGCATACCGGAAGAACCTTTGCCCTGGGAAAAAATCCCGCTGTATTTTCGCAGAGCAGCAGCCAACGAAGGAATCGCAATGGCGAAAAGCTACATCGGCCATCTGCATCAGGGAAACTTCAGACGCGCGGAAAAGCTGAATGCAGCAGTTACCTATTATAAGGGGATGTACAGAGATTTTTCCAACAGAGAGATCACACTTCGGGTCTGGAGCGGAAAAAAATGGTTCTGGATGCATTGCAGACTGTCAGGCAGAGAATTCCCGGAGAATGCCGCTCTGATGTCACCATCCGTAGTTTTTGAATACAAATACGACATGCTCCATGTCCCCGTAAAGAAAGAAAGCGGGAATACAGCCACCATAAAACAGCGAATGAAAGAAGACTGCAATATTTTAAGCATACAGTTTACAAACAGCGACGCATTCGCGGTGGGAAGCGTTCTGAACTGTCAGGGACAGGAACAGGCAGTGAAATTCTGGGGCGGAGGCAGAGAATATAGCCATCACTGCCGGCGCATTCTGGAAAAAATCCGGAAATCCCAGCAGGCCACAGCAGGCAACCAGAAGGGAAAAGCAGACCAGAAATACTGGATGCATCTGAAACACCTGTCAGAACATTATGGCCATCAGGTCAGCAGCCAGATCATAGGTTTTGCACTGGAACAGCAGGCATCCGTGATCGTACTTCCAAGATATGACCAGAAATATTCCAGAAACGTAATGAAGGGAGCCGGAAACTGGAAGCCACTTCATCTCAGTACAAGGATCCGCCAGTATCTCGGGTACAAAGCCTGGGAAAAAGGCATTCTCGTTATCGAAGTACACGCTTCCGGGATCAGCACAACCTGTGCAAAATGCGGCGGAAAACTTCTCACAACGGACAGCAGAACCGGGATATGCTGCTGCGAAAACGGACATCAGGGAAACCGATATCTGAATGCGGCAAGAAATCTTGGCAGGAAATGTCTGATCCAGTTCGGAAAACTGGAACAGCCGGAAACAGAAAAATAAAAACCAGCATACCAGAAAAGCAGGTGGATTGACCTTATGACATTCGAAGAAAAAATGCCATAAAGTCAGTGCATCGGCTTAGCCGTGCTGAATAATAATGCGAAAGCAGCAAACGGAGCGTATCAGCGATAAACTCTGTCAGGTTGAATACCGCCTGTCGTGTGTGCATTCCCAAAGGAAATGCGGGCACGGCGAAGAATGGCCGTCCTGAAAAAAATGGGCGGGAGTGTATTTGAAGTTATTTTTTTACAGCAATAAAAACGCATAAAAGATACGAAAGGCATCTGCAAAGACAGATGATGATAAATATGATAAATGATCGATACAAAAAGATGAAAAACCTGTTTTTGAGACAGAGTTACATAGATGCATGGCAGGACTATCAGAGATCACTCCGCAAGAAGAGTTTTGCCCAGTGGGATTATATTGTACTGACAGCATCCAACGAAGAACAGGCGGAGGCGTTTAGAAGCCAGATCGCATATCGGCAGGAGAAACATGTGCTTCCATGCAAAACAAAATATCTGGTTCTTCCTGATCCTGACGGAAAACGTGTAGGATCCGGAGGCGCAACCCTGCAGGTACTGCGAAAACTTGCAGAGATCGAAGAAATTTCAGGAGATTTTCATAATAAGAGAATTCTGGTCATTCATTCCGGCGGAGACAGCAAGCGCGTTCCACAGTACTCTGTGTGCGGAAAGCTTTTTTCCCCGGTACCCCGTGAGCTGCCGGATGGAAGAGCGTCCAGTCTGTTTGACGAGTTCTTGATAGGCATGGCAGGAGTACCATCCCGGTTTCGTGAGGGAATGCTGGTGCTTTCCGGCGATGTCCTTCTTTTATTTAATCCCCTTCAGATCGATGCTCAGTTTAAAGGGGCAGCTGCGATCTCCATGAAATCTCCGGTAGAAATCGGAAAAGATCATGGCGTTTTCCTCAATAACGGAAAAGACTATGTGAAAAAATTTCTTCACAAACAGCAGGTAGAAACCCTGAAAGAAATGGGTGCTGTAAACAGCCAGGGAAATGTAGACCTGGATACAGGAGCCGTTCTTTTTGACGTGGAACTGATGGAAGCCCTTCTGTCACTGGTGCAGACCGAAGGACAGATCGATGAAGAAAAGTACGATCTTTTTGTCAACGAGGAGTCACGGATCAGCTTATATGGCGATTTTCTGTATCCGCTGGCAGAGGACTCTACCCTGGAACGGTATTATCAGGAACAGCCGGAGGGCACTTTCTGCGAGAAGTTAAAAACATGCAGAACTGAAATCTGGAATGCCCTTCATAAATTCAGCCTGAAACTGATCTGTCTGTCACCGGCGGAATTCATCCATTTTGGAACAACGTGGGAACTTTTGAGCCTGCTGACAGAAGAGATTTCCGATTATGAATACCTGGACTGGAAGCCGATGGTATTCACCAATTATCAGACAGAAATGCAGGGAAAAGCAGCAGTACATAACTCCCTGATAGAAAAAACAGTACAGCTTAAAGACCACTGTTACGTGGAGAACAGCTGGCTGAAAGGAAACACGGTTTTACGGGAAGGAAGTGTGGTTTCCTGCCTGGAACTGAAAGATGTGGAAGTTCCATCCATGGTACTTCACGGAGTTGTACTGCGAAAAACAGAACAAAACGGAAAACATCTTGTCCGGGCTTACGGAAGCAAGGACAACCCGAAAAAAACACTGGAAGAAAGCGGAAGTTTTCTGGCTGGAAATCTCCGGAGCCTTTTGGAAAATAATGGCCTGGAAACAGAAGATATCTGGGAAACGCAAGATCATTCTCTGTGGAAAGCAGAGCTGTATCCGGCGTCTGACAGTCAGGAAAAAGCAGTATCCTGGGCACTTCTTCTTTTCCATATGAGTCAGGGAACCGCAGATGAAAAAGAAGTGGCGCTGTGGAAACAGGAAAAACGTTATTCACTGGAAGAATCCTTCCGAATGGCAGATGCATCCATGCTCGTTCCGTGGAGCGAAGAACTGGAAAACCGGATTCTTGTAGAACATTTTCTGGAAAGAGTAAATAACGGGGAGCATTATGTGGACGCCCTGAAGACTTTTGGCGCAGCTGAGATCAATGAGAAACAGTTCGACATACTGATGGATATGGCAGAAAAAGAACTTCCTTTTGAGGAAAAGATCCGTGTGCTTTATGACATTTCCCGCTCTATGAAATTCATGAACAAAACATTTCACGGGATCAGTTATGACCAGATCGAACAGAAATGTTTTTCCGTACTTCAGCAGGAAATTTTTAGATCAAGCAATGTAAATCAGGTATATCACTACCACATTGCGAAAGACGAAGTAAAAGTATGCCTTCCTGTACGTGTGAACTGGGGCGGCGGCTGGACAGATACCCCACCATACTGCAATGAAAAAGGTGGCGTGGTATTAAATGCCGCGATCCTTTTAAATGGACAGGAGCCTATCGAGGTGGAACTGAAACGCATTCCGGAAAAACACATCGAATTCGCCAGCCTCGATCTGGATGCATACGGAGTTGTGACTACAGCCGCGGAAATCCAGGACTGCCATAATCCGTACGATTCTTTTGCCCTTCATAAAGCAGCACTGATCGCCTGCGGCATGATCCCTATGGAAGGCGAGGCAGATCTGGAGGAAATCCTGGACGGACTCGGCGGCGGATTTTATATGTCAACCCGGGTAAAAGGCGTGCCGAAAGGTTCCGGACTGGGAACCAGCAGCATCCTTTCCGGAGCAGCTGTCCGTGCCATCGGAGAATTCCTCGGAACAAACTGGACAGACTCCGATGTATATGAACTGGTCCTGAACCTGGAGCAGATCATGAGCACAGGCGGCGGCTGGCAGGATCAGGTCGGAGGCCTGACCGGCGGCGTAAAATATATCACTTCCCGCCCCGGTATGAAACAGAAACTTCGTGTGGAATACCCGGAACTGGATGAAGCCACAAAAACAGAACTCCAGGAACGCTTCGCCCTGATCTACACAGGACAGCGCCGCCTGGCAAGAAACCTCCTCCGCTACGTAGTAGGCAACTACATCGGAGGCCGCAAAGAATCCAGAGAAGCACTGGAAGAAATGAAACACCTGGCCGTCATGATGCGTTACGAACTGGAACAGGGCGACATCGACGCATTCGCACAGCTTTTGAACAGACACTGGGAAGTCTCAAAGAAACTGGACGAAGGCTCAACCAACACCTGCATCGACCAGATCTTCGCCACCTGCGAAGACCTCATCGACGGAAAATTCATCTCCGGCGCCGGAGGCGGCGGCTTCCTTCAGGTGATCCTGAAAAAGGGAGTTACGAAGGAAGAGTTGAGGAAGAGATTGTTGCGGGTTTATCAGGATTCTGGGGTGGATGTTTGGGATACGGAGTTTGTGTGGTAAACAGGGTTATGTGAAAATTATAGATAGATAATGGATTTTCAATTTTGAATGGATATAAGCATTCTCGGGTTTTGTAAGTGAGATAACAGATGATGATAAAACAGAGAGAATGCTTATATCTGTAATATTAAGTAATTTATTTGGCAAAGTATGCTTGAGCTTTGCCCTGCAAGTAGAAAAAGGAAAAGGTGCGAGAAATGGAGTATAAGAGAAAGGTTGATAAAAAACTTATTCCAACCTGCAATATCATGGGTGTTAATATTGCGGCAATAAATATGGAATGGTTGTTAGATTATCTCGAAAAAAATCTTTCGGAAATAAAAGGAGACTATATATGCGTCTCAAATGTACATACAACGGTAACCAGCTATGAAGATGCAACTTACTGTGCAATTCAAAATGGCGGGTTAATGGCGATTCCAGATGGCGGTCCTCTTTCTACTGTTGGTCAGAAACGCGGTTATAAGAATATGGAGCGAACAACAGGCCCGAGCTTGATGGGAGAGATATTTGAAATCTCTGCGAAGAAGGGGTATCGCCATTATTTTTATGGAAGTAAAGAAGAAACATTGGAATTGTTGCAACAAAAGCTTACAAATAATTATCCGGGAATTCAGATTGCTGGGATGTATAGTCCGCCGTTTAGAACCCTTACAGAGGAAGAGGATAAAGTTGTTGTTGAGAAAATTAACGAAACAAAACCGGATTTTGTATGGATTGGTCTGGGTGCACCGAAACAGGAAAAATGGATGGCGGCACATCTGGGGAAAATTAATGGGTTAATGATAGGAGTTGGAGCTGGCTTTGATTATTATGCCGAAAATATCAAGCGTGCACCGGAATGGATGCAGAAAAATAACCTTGAGTGGTTGTATCGTTTGTTGCAGGATCCTAAGAGATTGTTTAAGAGATATTTGATTACGAATACAAAATTTATTTGGAATTCGATGATAAGGGGAAAGTGAATGAAAGTTTTAGCGTCAGTATACGCATGTAGTCCATATGATGGATCAGAAAGAGCGGTTGGTTGGAACTGGTTAAAAGAATTAAACGAATATCATGAAATAACAGCTTTGACTTCGTACACATATAAAAGAGATATAGAAGATTATCTTTTGAAAAATCCAGATGAAATGAAAAATGTAAAATTTATTTATATACATGTACCATATACTACATGGCATGTAAATTATAGATTTGAAAGATTATATTATATACTTTGGCAAAAGAAGGCTGTTAAGATTGCTGAAAAATTAATAAAAACTACACATTTTGATTTAGTCCATCATATTACTTATGTGACTTGTATTTTACCGACAGAGATGTATAAGCTTGGAATACCTTTTCTATACGGACCGGTTTCAGGTGGTGAGAATATTCCATCAATTGTTGAATATCCAATGAGTAAAAAAGATAAAGTGGTTGAACTGATAAGAAGGGGAGCACAAATTTTCTTTTGTGCAACCCCTAATTTTGCAAATGCTATGAAAAATGCAAGCCTCATTTTGACTACAACACAAGAGACAAAAGATATAATACCACAAAAATTTAAAGAAAAAGTTAAAGTGTTTCAAGCAATAGGATTAACCGAAGATATTTTTTATCCCGCACCGTTGCCAAAACCTGAGAGAATACCGAAATTTCTTATGACTGGAAGAATGCTTTATTGGAAGGGGTTTGAAATGGGAATCGAAGCTTTTTCTAAAGCACTTGAAAGCGGGTTTGTTGGAGAATTAGTAGTTTTAGGTGATACAGAAAATAATCAATCATATGAATCGTATAGAAATTATTTAAAGAAACTCAGTGGAAAATATTATAATAAGGAAATTAAATTTGTTTCTAAAGTAGAACATCAAAAAATGAAAGAATTTTATGATGATTTTGATGTTCTAATTAATTGTAGCTTGAGAGATTCTGGATGCTTTGTTGTTATGGAAGCCATGAGTCGAGAGCTACCAGTCATTGTGGTAAATACGGGAGGTCCTAAAGTAAATACAACGGTTGAGTCAGCAATTAAAATAGAACCTGCTCCGATGAATCAAATGATTGAAAAAATGACTAATGCAATAATTGAATTAGGAAGAAATAAAGAAAAAAGGAAAATGATGGGGAAAAATGCAAGAAAGTATGCGTTGGATGAATTTTCGATAAAAAAACGTACAAAAAAAATGTGCGAGTTTTATGAAACAGTTGCGTCAACAAAAGAGGTAAAATCATGAAAAAAGTGTGTATGATTGTTCAGAATCCAATGGTAAAAGGTGGTATTGCAGCTGTTGTAAATGGATATAGAGGTTCTCAGTTGGAATCAGATTTTAATATTATATATGTAGAATCGTATAAAGATGGTGGAAAATTTATAAAATTACTAAAAGCTATTACAAGTTATTTTAAATTTGCAAATGTATTATTATTTAATAAGCCTGATTTAGTTCATATTCATTCTTCTTTTGGACCTTCTTTCTATAGAAAAATTCCATTTATTTATATGGCATCATGGTTTAATATACCAATAATAAATCATATTCATGGAGCTGATTTTTATGAGTTTTTTGTAAATGCAAGTAAAAAGAAGAAAAAATTAATTAAAAAAGTTTATGGAAAATGTGATAAATTGATAGCACTTTCGGAAGAATGGAAAGAACATTTAACTAAGATCGTTCCTGCTTCAAAAATTACGGTTGTCGAAAATTATAGTATTTTACATGAGAAGGATTTTCAAGAAAGAATAAATCGTCCATGTAATAATAAAGTCCTTTTTTTGGGAGAATTAGGGCAGAGAAAAGGATGTTATGATATTCCGCTAGTGGCAAAGTTAGTAGCAGAAAAAGTACCAAATGTAAAATTTGTTTTATGTGGTTCAGGAAGTGAAATAGACGAAAAAAAGATTAAGGAATTAAGTAAAGAAAAAAAGATAAGTAATAATATTCAATTTCCAGGATGGGTAAGAGGAAAAGAAAAGAATAAGGAATTATGTGAGGCAGATGTCTTTTTTTTGCCATCATATAATGAGGGCATGCCAATGTCAATACTAGATGCAATGGGATATGGACTTCCAATAGTAAGTTCAAATGTGGGAGGAATTCCTAAAATTGTTCATAATGGAGAAAATGGGTTTTGTTGTAATGCCGGAGATGTAACTTCAATGGCATCAGGTATTATTACTTTATTGATGGATGAAAAAAAAAGAAAAGAAGCTGCTTTGAATTCTATAAACATTGTAAAAAAAGGATATTCATTAGATGCACATATAGAATTACTTGAAAGTATTTATAGGGAGGAAATAGAGTGAAGGGGAGGGTATTTATTTTAACTAATGATCCGGTTCCATTTGGTACTGCAAATGCAAATTATATAAGAAATTTTGCAAAAGCAGTTGGATTTACTGGTATGGAAGTTGTTGTAATTGGTATGAAAAATATTCCCGAAAAAACAAAATTATGTTATAACTGTTCTTCTGATAAAATTCAATTTTGGAATTTGAATGGATCAAAAGCAGGATGTAAAAATTATATAAATGTTTGTTTTAATTATAAAAAACAGTTTCGAATGGCGTTAGAATATTTTGAGGCTCAAAAAAATGATTACATAGTAGTATATTCTACAGAATTGGATACAGCAAAAGCAGCAATAGAATATTCAATAATACCAAATAATCATAAAGCTTTTTGTGAAGTGGAATGGTTTCAGCCATATCAATATAAATATGGCAGATTTAATCCCTTGTATATATTTTGGAATATTGGATTTCAGTATCGAATGAGAAAATTTTATAAAGCAATTCCAATTAGTACAAATTTAGAGCGTTTATTTGCTAGAAAAAAATGTGAAACACTAGTTGTTCCGGCTCTTGTAGATACAGATGATATGAGAGCGAAACGAGATATGGATGATGAATATGTTCACTTGATTTATCCGGGTGCAGCAAGTGATAAGGATTCTTTCCCTTGTATGATAAAGGCTATTTGGAGTATTGGAATAGAAAAACGTAGAAAATTAAAGTTCCATTTAACAGGTAGTATGACTTGTGAAAAATTGTTGGCAATTTTAGGAGAAGATGAAGCCATTATAAATGATATAAAAGATAATTTGGTTTTTCATGGTTGGTTAGAATACGATGATTTGATGAGATTATATGGAAAAATTGACTTTTTACTTATTGCAAGAGAAAAAAATATTGTGACCCTATCTAATTTTCCAAGCAAAGTACCGGAGATGATGAGCTATGGTGTTATTCCAGTATGTTCTGCTGTTGGAGATTATACAACATTATATTTGCGTGATGGTATTGATTCGATTCAATTTAAAGAAGATTCAGTTAGTAGCTGTGCAGAAGCGATATGCAAAGCTATGGAAGTAAAGAACTCATTTAAGTTTATTGAGATGCAGAAATCAGCAAGAGAAACAGCTGTTAAAAAATTGGATTATCGTAATTGGGGAGAAAAAATAGTTGATTTCTTACAAAATTGAGAGGAATTAAAATGAAAATATTATGGCTTATAAATGTAAAGTTGCCAATGATATATAGGCTTGAAGGAGAAAAAAATAAAACAATAGTTGGAGGATGGTTGGATCAAATATCTGAAAAGATTATCGAAGAACATCAGTTAGTTGTTTGCTATCCAACGGATAATGTTAATAGTGAAGAAGGAAATATTAGAAATTTATCATATTATGGTATTTATTTTAATAATCAAAAATTAAGAAATGGTAGGCTGGATGAAAGAGAAGGAATTTCTATATTAGGTAAGATATTGGAAAAAGAAGATCCAGATATTATTCACATTCATGGAACGGAATTTCAATATTCATATTTTATGACGAAAGCTGCGGAAAATATAAAATTACAAGATAGAGTTGTGATATCTATACAAGGATTAGTTGGAGTTTATGCTAAACATTATTTATTTAATTTGCCTATACATGTGATTTTGGGGAAGACGATTAAAGAAATACTACTTCGAGAAGGAGTATATGCTGGGTATAAAAACTATATGTTAAGAGGAAAAGCAGAGAACAAGGCTATTCAAAGTGTAAAATATGTGATAGGAAGAACAAATTGGGATAAAGGTTGTACAAATATTATTAATCCAAATGCAAAGTACTTATTTTGCAATGAAACATTAAGATCTATTTTTTACAATGATGAATGGAAATATAAAAATTGTGTTCCACATAGTATTTTTGTAAGTCAGGCTTCATATCCAATAAAAGGATTCCATATTTTGTTAAAAGCATTGACTATAGTAAAATCGCGATATCCGGATCTTCAAGTTAAAGTTGCAGGTTCTGATATTACAAAAGATAATTGGATTAAGGGAAGTAAATATGCTTTATATATTCAGAAATTGATACATCGCTATGGATTGGAAAATAATATATATTTTTTAGGACCTCAAACAGCTGAACAAATGAAAAATGAAATGTTAAATGCGAATATTTTTGTATCAGCTTCAACAATTGAAAACTCACCAAATTCATTAGGAGAAGGGATGATTTTAGGACTTCCATGTATTTCGTCGGATGTTGGTGGGGTTTCAGATTTATTGATTCACAATAAAGAGGGATATATTTTTCCGTTAGATGAGATGTATATGCTTGCGTATTACATTATGGACATATTTGCAAACACAGAAAAAGCGACTGAAATGGGAAGGGCAGCAAGAAAACATGCACTTAAAACTCATGATGCAGATGTAAATTATACAACATTAATTGAAATATACAAGAAAATAAAAGGATAAAAATGAATATAATATATCTTGAAAAAAAAATAAGAAATATTTACGCTGATAGGGTTTGGACACCATTTAATAAATTATTATTTAAATTTAATGGCGTTAAATATGGAAAAAAACTTCGCGTTAAAGGAAGCGTATATTTTTTTCAACATAGTACTGAAGGATCAATGATTATAGGGGATAATGTATATATAAATTCTTCATCAAAAGCAAATCCAATTGGATGTGGTGATAGAATGTATGTACAAATAGTTGATGCGGGTAGGATTATTATTGGAAATAATTGTGGCATATCAAATTGCGCTTTCGCATGTGCAAGTAAAATTGAATTGGAAGATAATGTTTTTTTAGGATCTGGGTGTAAATTGTATGATACAGACTTTCATGCTTTAGATTACAATGAAAGAATTAAAGGAAATTATCCAGGAGCGCCTATTAAGACAGCACCAATTCATATTGAAGAAGGTGCATTTGTAGGCGCTGGATCGTTTATTTTAAAAGGTGTAACAATAGGAGCACATAGTATTATTGGTGCAGGCTCTGTAGTGACGAGAGATATTCCGGCAGGAGAAATATGGGCGGGAAATCCAGTTAAGTTTATAAGGAAAATAGAAAAATATGATACAGAATAAAAACGATTTACAATATTATTTAAAGAGAGATCAAATTGCAGATGACTTTTTCGGAAATAGACCTAAAATAATTGGAGGATGGCCAAATGTAATTTGGAAATATAAAATCTTTCTTCGAAAAGCAGAATATTATAAAAATATAAAAAATAAAAATATATTCCAAAAATTATTGGGGAAATATTATTTATTTAGATATTCACGGCTGGGAATAAAATTAGGATATACAATACCGCTAAATGTGTTTAAAGAAGGATTATCTATTCCACATTACGGAACAATTGTTGTAAATGGAAATTCTCATATTGGAAAAAATTGTAGAATTATGGCGGATGTCATAATTGGTTCTACGAATGGGATAAATGTGGCAGCAACGATTGGAGATAATGTTTACATCGGTGCAGGAGCAAAAATAATTGGAGCAATTACAATTGGTGATGATGTGTGTATTGGAGCAAATTCTGTAGTTACAAAAGATATTGAGAATGGAATTACTGTTGTAGGGGCCCCGGCAAAAAAAATAAGCAATATAGGATCTAAATTAAATTTATGTGGAAAATTATTTAGTTAGGGTGAGTAGATGAAAACACTAAAATTGTCTCAAAAAAAATGTATTGTTTGGATGTTATTATATATATTATTTATATCACATGGATCGAATATATTAGATT
>PPYE01454055.1_pt1 | contig 34078 bp, 30 predicted proteins | sample 1559881 | NCBI WGS metagenome assembly PPYE01 (sample SAMN08240022, study PRJNA423297) | Human gut metagenome, whole genome shotgun sequencing project.
TATCCCGGTATAGAGGTAGTTCCTTTGCAGGTGAAATATCCGCAAGGTGGTGAGAAACAGTTGATAGATGCTGTGATCGGTCGCCAGGTTCCTGCTCCTCCCGCTATTCCTATCAATGTGGGTGCGGTAGTTCAGAATGTAGGTACTGCATTTGCCGTTTATGAAGCCGTTCAGAAAAACAAACCTTTGTTTGAACGTATCGTGACTGTTACGGGTAAGTCTGTCAAGAATCCCTCCAACTTCCTCACCCGTATGGGTACCCCGATGAGCCAGCTGATTGATGCGGCTGGCGGTTTGCCCGAAGATACGGGAAAAGTGATAGGTGGCGGTCCGATGATGGGTAAAGCACTGGTTAATACGGAAGTTCCCATTTGTAAAGGTAGTTCGGGTGTGCTGATTATGAATGATAAGGAAGCTGCCCGTGCGGAAGCTCAGCCCTGTATCCGCTGTGCCAAGTGCGTCAGTGTGTGTCCTATGGGATTGGAGCCTTTCTTGTTGGCGACACTTTCAGCTCATAAGGACTGGGAGAGAGTAGAAAAAGAAGATGTAATGTCGTGCATCGAGTGCGGTTCGTGTCAGTTTACATGTCCGTCTCATCGTTATTTGCTGGACTATATCCGTTTGGGTAAGGGCACAGTAGGCGGTATCATCCGTGCACGTAATGCTAAAAAATAATTCGACAAAATAGTATGGCTAATAAATTAATAGTATCATTATCGCCTCACGTTCATAGCGGTGACAGCATACAGAAGAATATGTATGGTGTACTCATTGCGTTGATACCTGCGTTGCTGGTGTCATTTTATATGTTCGGACTGGGCGCCGTGGTGGTGACCTTGACCTCGGTTGCCGCCTGTGTATTCTTCGAATGGGCGATTACCAAGTTTATTTTGAAGAGAGAACGCTCTACCATCTGTGATGGTTCGGCTAGTTATACCGATGCTGAAACCGGTGCTACTCCGCTGGCATTGATGAAAATGGCTGTAAAGGGTGATGCAAATGCTTTAGGTCAGTTGCCCGATACATTAAGTCTGTTTCTGGGTAATAACCCGGGTTCACTAGGTGAGGTGAGTGCATTGGCTTTATTGCTTGGTCTGGGATATATGCTATGGAAAAAGATTATTTCCTGGCATATTCCTGTATCTATTCTAGTGACAGTATTTGTATTTGCCGGGCTGATGCATTTGGTTGATCCGGTTGCTTACGCATCTCCGTTGGCTCACTTGTTTACAGGTGGTTTGATGTTGGGAGCTATTTTCATGGCAACCGACTATGTTACTTCGCCTATGACTCATAAAGGTATGATTATTTACGGTGTGGCTATCGGTTTCCTGACCGTGGTTATCCGTTTGTTCGGTGCATATCCCGAAGGTATGTCTTTCGCTATATTCATTATGAACGCATTCACTCCGTTAATCAATACTTATTGTAAACCTAAAAGATTCGGGGAGGTCGTGAAGAAATGAAAAAACTAGAATCATCTTTGAAAAACATGGTTATCGTGCTGACAGGCGTAACCGTGGTAGCCGGAGCATTGCTGGGTTATGTGAATGAGTTGACAAAGGAACCCATTGCACAGGCTAATGCCAAGGCTTTGAGTGATGCCATTGCTATCGTAGTTCCGGGATTTGACAATAATCCTGCCGAAGCTCCTGAAACCATAGAATTGGAAGGCGTTACTTATAAGATATATAAAGCAACCAAAGGAGGAGAATTTATTGGTGCAGCCGTAGAGTCTTCTGCAAATGGTTTTGGTGGTGCGTTGAATGTATTGGTAGGTTTCGATAAAGAGGGTAATATTATAGACTATTCTTTGTTGAGTCATGCAGAAACTCCGGGACTGGGATCAAAGGCAGCCGATTGGTTTAAGAAAGGCGGCAAAGGCGATATTACTGGTATGAATCCGGGACAGAAAGCATTGGTTGTAAATAAAGATGGCGGTCAGATAGATGCAATCACTGCTTCTACTATCACGACACGTGCTTTTCTGAAAGCTGTGAATAATGCTTATGCGGCATATAGTGGCCAAAATGTGGATGGTTCCAGCGGTGCGACACAGCAGGTGTCTGAAACTGCTGCCGATGCCCCCAAAGCAGCTAAGGCACAATGTGAGGGAACTCAGGATTGTTGCGGACAAGCCTGTGACTCTGCTGCCTGCAAAGCTGCTTGTGGTGGTAAATGTGATCCTGCTAACTGCGACAAGGCGGACTGTAAAAAAGCAGAATGCCCAAAGCAAGATTGTAAAAACAAAAAATAAGGAAGGAGCAGACTATGAATAATTTTAAAGTATTGATGAACGGGATTGTCAAAGAGAATCCTACGTTTGTACTCCTTTTGGGTATGTGTCCTACATTGGGAACCACTTCTTCTGCCATCAATGGTATGGGTATGGGACTGGCAACCATGTTTGTGTTGATTTGTTCGAATGTGGTAATTTCATCTATCAAGAATCTGATTCCTGATATGGTGCGTATTCCTGCATTCATTGTGGTTATTGCATCATTTGTAACCTTGTTGCAGATGATTATGCAGGCATATGTGCCGGCGCTGTATGCTACTTTGGGATTGTTTATTCCGTTGATTGTGGTAAACTGTATCTTGCTGGGACGCGCCGAAGCGTTTGCCGCAAAGAACGGTCCTGTTCCTTCATTCTTTGACGGATTGGGTATGGGACTAGGATTTACACTTGCATTGACCATCCTTGGTGGTGTACGTGAGTTCCTTGGTACAGGTAAATTGTTTGATATCGCTATTATGCCGGAGCAATACGGAATGTTGATTTTCGTTCTCGCACCGGGAGCCTTCATTGCATTGGGTTACCTCATTGCGATTGTGAATAAACTGAAGAAAGCATAACCCGTAAAAAGTAAGAAAATGGAATATATATTGATATTTATCACCGCTATATTTGTGAACAACATTGTGTTGTCACAATTCTTGGGTATTTGTCCATTCCTCGGTGTATCCAAGAAAGTTGAGACAGCTACGGGTATGGGAGCGGCTGTTGCATTCGTGCTTACCATCGCTACCATTGTTACCTATCTTATCCAGAAATTCGTGCTCGATGCTTTCGGGTTGGAATATTTGCAGACCATTGCATTTATCCTTGTCATTGCAGCATTGGTACAGATGGTGGAAATCATTTTGAAGAAGGTATCTCCCGCCCTTTATCAGGCATTAGGAGTCTTTCTTCCGTTGATTACTACTAACTGCTGTATTCTGGGTGTGGCTATTTTGGTAATCCAGAAAGACTTTGATTTGTTGACGGGGGTGGTTTATGCCTTCTCTACAGCTCTTGGTTTTGCTTTGGCTATGGTGTTGTTTGCAGGTATCCGTGAACAATTAAGTTTGGTGAATATACCTAAAGGAATGCAGGGAATGGCTATCGCATTGGTTACTGCCGGTCTGCTGGCAATGGCATTCATGGGATTTTCAGGTGTAGACAAAGGCTTGGGTGTTTTGTTTGGAATAGAATAAATTCACTTCATCGTTAAAATAAACCGATTCAGAAGTCCGGAGCACAGCTTCGGACTTTTTTATTAGAAAGAAATCCATTGTTCTTGTCCATAAATTCAATTTTTATGCTTATTTTTGCATTAGAATTAATAGAGAGATTAAATGGCTATGACCTTGATTGTACTCGCGGCCACTATGGGGAATAAATATGGTGGATTGAAACAGCTGGAGGGAATAGGTCCTAATGGCGAAACAATATTAGATTTTTCCATATATGATGCCGTAAGAGTCGGATTTAATAAGATCGTATTTGTCATAAGCAGACATTTTGAACAAGAATTCAAGAAACTGGTATCAGGCAAATACGAACATGTGGTAGAAGTGGAGTATGTTTATCAGGATGTGGAAACGATTCCTGAAGAAAAGCGTAATCCGAAGCGCAAAGCACTGTACGGTTCGGTAAGAGCTGTTCTGATGGGAGAAGAGTTGATTGACTCTCCATTCGGTGTGATAAATGCCGTGAACTTTTACCAAAGAGAAAGTTTTGAATTGTTATATAATAATCTGGTGATGTTGGGAGAAGCTGACTACCATAGTTTCAATATTTGCTACAGGCTGAGAAATGTATTGGCGGAAAGCGGAGGGGTTACCCGTGGTATTTGTGAAGTGGATGAAAAGGGATATCTGTTGTCCGTTACAGACCGTGTAGGAGTAGAACGGATAAGTGGAAATCCGATGTATCCTAATGAATTACATAAATGGGTGGCTTTGGATGACAACAGCTTGGTTTCAATGAATATGTGGGGATTTACTCCGCAGGTATTCGGTGAGATGAAGAAGGCGTTCGATAAGTTCATAGATGAGAATGGAATGGATATGAAAGCCCATTATTCTATTCCGGCTTTTATGAATGAGCGTATTGCTGACGGAAGGTTTCAGGAATCCGTCCTGCATTTGAAAAGTTGGATTGCTTGGATCTTGAGGGAATGGATAAGCTGTTTACTAAATATCCGGGTATAAAAGGTATTATTCATTTTGCGGCTAGCAAGGCTGTGGGTGAATCGGTACAAAAACCGTTGTTGTATTATCGCAATAACTTGGTTTCATTGATTAACCTGTTGGAGTTAATGCCGAAACATGGAGTAGAAGGTATTATTTTTTCATCATCATGTACGGTGTATGGCCAGCCCGATGTTCTTCCTGTAACGGAAGAGGCTCCGATTAAGAAGGCTGAGTCTCCGTACGGTAATACAAAACAGATCAATGAAGAAATTATTCGTGATACAGTTGCTTCGGGATCGCCTATCAATGCTATTATGTTGCGTTACTTTAATCCTATTGGCGCACATCCCACTGCATTAATAGGTGAATTACCTAATGGGGTTCCACAAAATTTGCTACCTTATGTTACTCAGACAGCGATGGGTATTCGTGAAAAACTGAGTGTGTTCGGGGATGATTATGATACACCGGACGGTTCTTGCATCCGTGACTATATATATGTAGTGGATTTGGCGAAGGCTCACGTTATCGCAATGGATCGCATTTTGAATAACAAGCAGAAGGAGAAGGTGGAAGTCTTTAATATTGGAACGGGTAAAGGCGTTTCTGTATTGGAACTGATCAATACGTTTGAAAAAGCTACCGGTGTGAAACTTAATTATCAGATCGTGGGTCGTCGTGCCGGAGATATTGAGAAGGTATGGGCTAATCCTGATTTTGCTAATAAGGAGTTGGGATGGAAGGCAGAAGCCAATTTGGAGGACACTCTACGTTCGGCTTGGAACTGGCAGCTGAAACTAAGAGAAAGAGGAATTCAATAAGAATTAAGATATTTTTAGAAAGACCGATGAACAAAGGACGCTAGTGTGGCGTTTTATAGATGCAAATAACCTGAAACCCCTCTTGGATATGTGAATACCTGATTGGCGGTAGTTATGTTACTCAAAACATAGAGCAGGCTAAAAAATTGCATAGTAGTTTTGTCGTGTTTTATTTTGTGTTTGTGTTGTGGCTGTTCTCCGACGTGAGTCGGGGGACAGTTTTTTTTCTGACTATTTAGTTGTTTTTTAGTTATTTATGGCTATATTTGTCGAAAATAATCACGCACTGCTTTATGAAAACAAAATTTTGGATCATCTGCTTATCAGTTTTCTTTGTGTCTTGCTTGCGTAATATGCATGATATATATACGGGGGGAGAGGAAGAAGAGGAGGAAAAAATCAATAAAGACGATTTTTTTGATTTTACTACTGTCCGTAATAGTCAACTTATCATTGATTATGGCATGAAAGTACAGACTGCTTTTTATCTGTATGATGAATATCCTATGGAATTAGTTGGAAATACTTGGGAATTTAAAGATATAAATCCCATTTATGCCGCTTCGACTGATATGAATGGTAGATTTTTTTCAAAAGTATCTTTGCCGGCTTATTTGAAAAAGGTATGGTTGGTAACTGATAATGTGTTGGTCGTATCACCTGTTGAATTGGAATTTCTATCTGACGGACTAACCTTTAATTATGTTGATTATAAGGCACAACTGTCTGCTAACGGGCATTCTAGAGCGGTAATGGGAGGAGTGAGTTATCCTGACGGATATGATGTATTGGGTAATTGGAATGAAAATGGGGTTCCTGATTATTTGTTGCCTGAAAAGTTGGATATACCCGGTGCTTTTTTAGAGAGATGCAGTAATTTAAGCCGTTCTATAGTAGTAGATAATCGTAATTTGTTGGAAAGGTTTCCGGAACTACGTACTTCAGGGAGTAATGATATGGTAATAACTAAATCTACAGGTTTGGTCGCGACTTATTTTGATTTCTCGTCTACTGCGTGGGAGGATATGGTTGCTTATTATACTTATAAAGAAGGAGAGTCTGTGGACATAGCTACCATAAAAAAGACCATCCTGATTCCACGTTCCAGTAGGAATGCTCCTAAATCTTTAGTCGGTGAGCAAATAAAACTAAAATATTGGAATAAGGAACAAAGCAAGTATGAAGATGAATTTCCCCAAGGCACTCATATTGGATGGATTTTATTGGGAATGGGATTTGGAAAAGAAAAGGGTGTTTTTCCTCGTTATTCTAATCCTGCATATAACGATAATAAAGAGCAACGTTCAGTTTTGTTAAGTGATCCGGAACTGGACAATTGTTTCTTTATGGCTATGGAAGATAATGTGGACATGCGTTTTAATGATGTACAGTTTGCTATTATGGCGTCTGCTTCTTCTTCTGTAGAACCTACTCCTAATATACCGGATGAAGTAAATAAGGGTGAAATTTCGTATGTAGTCAAAGGGTCTTTGGCTTATGAGGACAATTGGCCTGATAAGAATGATTACGATATGAATGATGTTGTGATATATTATTCCAGTACAGTTGTGAAAGATAAATCTTCTAACGCATTGGTGCGCACCACTACTACTTTTACTCCGATGAATGATGGTGCTACTTATACAAATGGGTTTGGTTTTCAGTTGGATTACGTAGGGAAGGAGCATATAGATTTGGTGCAGGTGAGTCAAGAAGGTAATGTGATCGGAAAAAACTTTGAGCCGGGAATAGAAAAGCCTGTATTAATACTTTTTTCTGATATAAAGCCTGTTCTCAAAAAGCCTGTGACTGTAGTGATCGGATTTAAAAAATATGATAAAGTAAGCGACATGGATGCTTATCCGCCTTACAATTCTTTCATTTTTGTGAATAAACGTTCTCATGAAGTACATTTGTCAGGCTATAAGCCGACAAGCGTAGCTGATGAGAGTTTACGTGGTACGGGTAGTGATTTGAGTCAAGACTCCAATGGTATCCCAATGTATTATATAGCAGAAGATAATATGCCTTTCGCTATAAATATCAGTAACAGTGAATTTAGATGGCCTTCAGAGAAGGTGTCTATTACTACCTATTATCCCGAGTTTAAACAGTGGAGAGATTCTTTTAGTGCGGATTATAAAGATTGGTATTTACATCCTAAAGAATAATAAAGGGTGAAAGGCACTGTTGTTTTTGATAAATCGGACTAACAGGACTTTTTACTTGAAAAAATGTCACCTTTTGAAGCCAAGTGATTCAATCTTTTTGTACTTTTGCGGACAATATGATTTTATAAAGGAAAACTCACATGGATTCAGTCTTTATTACGACGCGTAAGCAACGGATTATCAGAGAACTAAGGGATTATATGTTGATTGCTCTTGGTATGCTGATGTATGCTATTGGATGGACCGTCTTTTTGTTACCTAATGATCTTCCTTCGGGTGCGGTGCCAGGTATTGCTTCTATTGTTTATTGGGCTACCGGTTTGCCGGTTCAGTACACCTATTTGGGAATAAACGGAGCATTGTTGATACTTTCTTTGGTTATTTTGGGATGGAAGTTTAGTGTGAAAACCATCTATGCTGTATTTGTGCTGAGTTCTATTCTGCCTATCATACAGGATTTGACCGGGGGAGAGTCTTTAATACATGACCAACCTTTCATGGCTTGTGTCTTGGGAGCCTTTTTCTGCGGAGGTGGTATTGGTGTCGCTTTTTCTGCCAATGGTAGCACAGGAGGTACGGATATTATAGCTGCTATTGTCAATAAGTATCGTGATATTACTTTGGGCCGGGTTATTTTGATGTGTGATTTGGTTATTATCTCTTCCAGTTATTTTGTATTGCATGATTGGGAGAAGGTGGTATATGGATATGTTGTCTTGTTTATATCCAGCTTTGTCTTGGATCAGGTAGTAAATAGTGCCCGTCAGTCAGTGCAATTCTTTATTATTTCTAAGAAGCATGAAGAAATAGGGCATCGCATAAATAAAGACCTTCATCGAGGAGTGACGTTCATTGACGGAGTAGGTTGTTATACCGGTGCGGGTGTGAAAATGATGTTTGTGCTGGCAAAAAAACGTGAGTCTACTACTATATTCCGTTTGATAAAAGATATAGATCCGAATGCATTTGTATCACAAAGTGCTGTCATTGGTGTATTTGGAGAAGGCTTTGATAGAATAAAGGTTAAATAAGAGTTCCGAAGTTAAAAAATAGAATAAGGGCGTTCTGAATGGACGCCTTTTTTTATGTCTGTTTTTTGAATGAACTTCAAAGGATATAAGACTTTGTTAACTGAATGAACTTTCATAATGTAAGTTTGTTGTCTGCTTTATCTCGAAAAATAAGTATAAAATAATATTTTGAAATTATATCAGATTATATTTTGATATCAAAATGTTAGTTTATACCTTTGCTGTATAAAATAAGAAATGATAAACTAATAAATAACCTGATCATGGAAACAAAACTTACAGAAGAAACCCGAGTAGAAAGTGATTTAATTGGTGCCCGCGAAATTCCGGCCAGTGCATTGTATGGTGTGCAGACTCTAAGAGGCATAGAAAATTTCCCAATAAGTAAATTTCATCTAAATGAATATCCGTTGTTTATCAACGGTCTTGCCATTACGAAAATGGCAGCTGCAATGGCTAACTATGAGTTAGGTTTATTGACTAAAGAACAAAAAGATGCCATAGTGTTGGCGTGTCAGGAAATCTTAAATGGTGAGCATCATGAGCAATTCCCGGTAGACATGATTCAGGGAGGTGCCGGTACTTCTACCAATATGAATGCTAATGAAGTCATTGCTAACCGTGCTTTGGAGATTATGGGACACAAACGTGGCGAGTATCAATATTGCTCTCCTAATGACCATGTGAACTGCTCGCAATCAACGAATGATGCTTATCCCACTGCAATCCATATTGGCATGTATTATTCTCATCTTCGTTTTCTGCCTTATTTGGAATCGCTGATTGGTGCATTCCATAAGAAAGGAGAAGAGTTTGCGCATATCATCAAAATGGGGCGTACTCAGCTGGAAGATGCCGTTCCTATGACTTTAGGTCAGACATTCAATGGTTTTGCCAGTATATTGAGAGATGAAATTCGTCATTTGAATGAAGCTGCGGCAGACTTCCTGACAGTAAATATGGGTGCTACCGCTATTGGTACAGGCATTTGTGCGGAACCGGGATATGCGGAAAAATGTGTGAAAGCATTGTGTGAAATTACAGGTTTTGATTTCAAATTGTCGTCAGATTTGGTAGGAGCTACTTCAGATACTTCCTGCTTGGTAGGTTATGCTTCAGCTTTAAAAAGAATAGCCGTAAAGGTAAATAAAATATGTAATGATTTACGTTTGCTGGCTAGCGGACCGCGTTGTGGCTTAGGAGAATTCAACCTTCCGGCTATGCAACCGGGATCTTCTATAATGCCAGGTAAGGTGAATCCGGTGATTCCTGAAGTGATGAATCAGATTTGTTATAAGGTAATGGGTAACGAACTATGTGTGACTATGGCTGGCGAAGCTGCCCAAATGGAACTGAATGCTATGGAACCGGTGATGGCACAGTGTTGTTTTGAATCTGTAGATTTAATGATCAATGGTTTTGAAACCTTGCGTACACGTTGTGTAGAAGGTATTACTGCTAATGCGGAACGTTGCAAGATTGAAGTGCATAACAGTATTGGTGTAGTAACCGCATTGAATCCGATTATTGGTTATAAAAACTCTACAAAGATTGCAAAAGAAGCGTTGGAAACAGGTAGAAGTGTTTATGAACTGGTCTTGGAACATGGTATTTTAAATAAGGAAGAGTTGGATACAATCCTAAGTCCGGAAAACATGTTGAAGCCGGTAAAATTGGATATCAAGCCTAGAAGATAAATTTATTTCACCACAGACTACAGGAAGGTAAAGAACTTGTTTCATGAAGCCGGCTTCAATATTTGTAAAGCCGGCTCCATGAGTGGTGGCACCAGTTTTATTTCTGCCGATAAATTGATTTCTAGAAATCCGGTATAGTGGTTTGCCACTGCTATAGCGTATAAATTGTTTTGCCGATATTTTATCGGCAGACAGTTTGTATAGCCTGTGGTATATTTTTTTAGAACTTTCTGAATGTGAGGCGTGCATAATCAGATTTCAGAATTAGTTTCTTGCCTGTTGCTTTTTCCACCTTAAGATGATTAATAGCTTGATTAAGTCCGAAAGGTTTCAATTCATTCAGTGTCGTTAGTTTTTCTTCATCTCCCCGGTGGCGGAATTCACTCATGGTTACCTCATCTCCTTTATAAGAGAAACGTCCGATATGAGTGCCTCCATTTCCACCTTTGGCACTGATTTCCACCAAATGTAACTGGATACTATAATAAATGCGGTTACATTCTTCTATTTTCCCATTAGTATATTCTATAGTCATTAATTGCCATCTGCCATCTAATTTGCCGTTGATGGGAGCTTTGTCACAACTGCTGATTCCCAGCATAAAGAGTATGAATAATAATATTTGTTTCATATGTTGATTGGGTTGACAGTTAAAACTTCTATTTATTGCCCGATTTGATAATTCCTTGTTTGCGGATAACCAGCATTCCACCATAATTATTTCCAAGTATGCTGCCGCGATCCATAGCTCCGGATACAGTGAAACTCCATCCTTTCAGTTGTTGTGGAGCATAAGTTACTTCAAACAAAGAGTTGAATTGTTTCTTGATCTCATTCAGAGGATTATCATAAGTACCCCAATGGCGGGAGTAGGAGAGCAGCATACGATAACTTAGCGACTGACAGGGGGAACCGCAGAATCCTATGTGATGTGCCAGTACACGATTGCTGATAAAAGTAATCTGTCCGTTCTTGTTGTAAATAGGTCCGGGAAGTAAAGGATTACCTATTCCCATTCCCCAATGCTGCCATCCTTGATAGAGGTAGTGATTATAATAATTATCTTTAGCACTGATTTGCTCTTCAAATTTCCCCCAAAAGGAATCATACAGCATAGGTCCGGTTTGATCTTTTGTTCCTAATCCTTCGTATACAAAAGTATCAATGAAGCGGTTTTTGGGAAAAGTTATTTCCAGTCCGATGTGTCCGTCTTTCCAACGTCCGTATTGGAAAAACATTTGGGAGTGGTCGTCGAAATAATGTTCATAATAGATCTTTACCTTCCACCGGTTAAGATAAGCTGTTGCGGCAAAATTCCAGCTACCGACATGGTTTCCGTAGATGTTTACTTGTTCGCCTTCGGGTGTGGTATCATCTCCGGCCATAGGAACCAATACACGCATAAAGTCAACAAACCGGGTAGGCATATCTATTACAGGCTCTTTTTGTCCTGCAATATATTGGTCTCCGCCAAATTGGGCGGACATTTGTATTCCTCCTTCAAATTCTACCGGAAAATGTTCTTTGTTTCCTACTTTGGCGAAAAGCGATTTACTGTGGTAAAGTACATCAGTGGTATATGGGTTGCCTATGGAGGTGAAATGTTCCTGCCATTTGTCATCAGTAAAACGTCCATAGGCTATGTGTCCTTTCAAATGAAGCCATTTATGGGTACCTGGTATGGCTACATAATCGGGAACTTCCAGGCGTATTTGGGGAATGGGACGGGCATTATTTGATTCTACCATACCTCCGCTGCTTAACTTGGAATTCTTTAATTCGGGCAAGCGTTCTTTGCTGCCGATACTCAGGTTCAACCATCGGTAACTGAGGTCTGCATAGGCTTGTTGGATGATGAAGGAGGAGGTGAAATTGTAGGCGGTTGCCAAATCCAGTCCTGCACTGAAGCCGAAATGTTGGTTTAATGGCATTGTATGTGCAATCCCTGCCCGTAAATAACCATTTTCGGTATTGGCAGAAGATAAACCTTGCCTGTTGGCAGTAAGCCACATCGGCGCGTAGGTTCCTTTACCCGATGTTCCTCCCATCTCAACGGTATATTCTGTTTTGACAGGGAGTTGGGCATTGGTGTGCTGCGTAATAGATATTAACAGAAATTGTAATAAGAATAGTTGTATTTTCTTCATTTAGTTTATGTGTTTAGTGCTAAGCTTGCTAAAACGAAATCGGTTTATCAGTCTGCCATCCCGAACTTTTGTGAAAAATTTGGACTCTAATCATTTTATGTATATGAAAAGTTTCACTAATGTTCAGAATGGCCGACTGTATAATCATATCAGCAGGAATTTTGGCATATTTATTTTCCTCCGGCAGGCAGGTTTTTCAGCCAGTAATCAGCCATTGTCTTTCGCAGATGCAAGCTGGTTCCCTCGCCTTCGTAAATTCCATGGGAACGCATCGGGTAAGAAATCTGTGAGAAGATTTTTCCGTGCCGTACCAGTTCATTGACCAACATTTCACAATTCTGATAATGGACATTGTCATCTCCTGTACCGTGAATTAACAGCAAGTTGCCTTTCAATCCTGCTGCATACGAGATGGGAGACCCTTTGCGGTAACCCTCCGGATTATTTTGAGGAGTATTCATATAACGTTCTTGATAAACCGTGTCATACAGACGCTGGTCGGCCACAAAAGCAATGGCAATACCTGTGTGGAAAACATCGGGATAACGGAACATACTGTTCAGCGTCTGGCTGCCTCCGCCACTCCAGCCGGTGATACCGATGCGTGCGGTGTCAATGAAAGAGTATTGACGTGCCAAGTCTTGGATGCCTCTTGCCTGATCTTCACTGGCAAAGGTTCCGACTTCTCCATAAATACATTTGCGCCATTCGCGTCCACGGGGTGCATTGGCACCACGGTTCTCGATGCTGACTATGATATACCCCAGGTTTGCCAAGTACTGGTGCCATAAACTTCCTCCGCTCCATACATCCTGCACGGTGGCGTTGGCAGGTTCTCCATAGACATCAATTATGACCGGATATTTTTTGCTGGGATCAAAGTTTACGGGTTTGATCATCCATGCATCCAGTTCCAGTTCTCCTGAACGGGTTTTTACAAATTCTTTCGGTTGCAGCCCCAAGGCTTTGTATTGCTCCTTGGCTTTTGCATTGTCAGTAATCAGACGTATACTTTTATGGGCAGGGAAAGACACCATGTCGATTACAGGGGGAGTTTCCGAGTTACTGAATGTATGGACTGCCCATTTGCCGGACGGTGACATGATATAACGATGTTGCCCGCTTTGGTCAACAGGACTTAGCCGCTTTACCTCTCCATTGCCGAAAAGACGTGCCCGGTAGAGATAGCGCTGGGTGAAGTTGTCGGGAGAGGCGATAAAGTACACAAAACCTTTATCCATATCCGCACCTACTTCTTGAATATAATCAAAAGCTCCTTGGGTGATGGGCTTGATTTCTTTACCATCACGGCTTACACGATACAGGTGGCGCCATCCGTCACGTTCGCTTTCCCAAGTGAAATACTTGTTCCCTTTCAACCAACGCACATTGTCATTCGTTTCCAACCATGCGGCATCTTGATCGGTAAAGATATTGACGGGGGTATTTTCACCTATTTTCGCAATCCATACTTTATTGGTGTTTTGGGCACGGTTCATTTGCTGGATGAACAGTTCGTTGCAGCCCGGAATGAATTCCATACGTGGAATATAGTGGTTGCGTGCATCACCTGGAAGAGCCAGCCAAGTGGTGTTTCCACCGTCGGCTGATACATAGCCTACTTTTACAGCGGAGTTTGCTGTTCCGGCTTTAGGGTAGGGAAAACGTTGGATTTTAGGATAAATGGAATCTACATTATTGATGATATCAAACCATCCCGTACCTTGGGTATCGCTTTGCCAATAGGCTATGTATTGCCCGTCGGGACTCCAGCGGAAACCGTCGCGGCAGTTGAATTCTTCTTCGTATACCCAGTCGAATGTTCCGTTTACAATTTCATTATTTCCGTCTTGAGTTAGTTGGTTGATTTTCCCGTCAACCAGACTCTCTACATAAATGTTGTTTCTGGAGACATATGCTACCCGGCTGGCATCCGGCGAGAACTTGGCGAACATCAAGGTAGCTTCCGGCAAGCTTTTGCCCAATTGTTGCAGTTTGCCGTCTTTCAAATTAAGCACCCAGTAATCACCGCGGGTATCATAACGCCATACGCGACGGGTATTGGTATAGATCAATACTTTGGAGTTATCCTCGCTGAATACGAAATTGCGGACAGAGATAGGTTTTCCTGTTTGCGGATTCAGAAGCATATTGGCAGGGATCAGCACTTCTTTGGAATTGTCCTTTGCTTTGTAGGCAGTGACTTCGTATGCTCCCTCGGCATTTTTCTCTATTTTGGAATAACGTTCTCCATCTTTCATCCAGTTCACGTTACTTCCGCCTTCTGTCTTGATCAGTCCTCCGTATACGGCCTCCTCCAATGTGGGGATACGTTGCGCATGAGTTGTGGTTCCGAAACAGAATAAGCATAAGACTAATGTAAATAAGTTCTTTTTCGTCATAGTTATTATGAATCTTTTACTAAAAAATAGATGTCCATTTGAAAACACAAGTATGTATTGGGACTCCGGATATCTGTTTTCAAAAAACGGGCGTCTATTTTAGAAAAACGGACGCCTGCTCTTTTCTTTTTTATTTAATTCCTAATTTCTGTTTGATTGCAGCCGGAATAGCATCTTTATGCACCATGAGGAAAATAGTCTTGGCACGTACATAGCTTTCGGACATATTCAGATAACCGCCAAATGTATTGCGTTCTGTACCCCAAGAATTTTTGGTGATATAGTATTTGGTCCCGTTCTGGTCTTTGGTAATACCGGTAAGATGCATCAGGTGGTCATCTGTAGTGACAAATGCTTCATAACCTTCCTGACGGACTTCCGGAGTGACATTTACTTCGGGACACGGTTTTTCAAATTTGTAGGCTTCCGCCAGCATCTCTCTTTGTTCTTTAGGGTCCATTTTCTCAAAACGTGCACGGTCGGAACCCGAGAGATCTTCCGCTTTTTTCACTACCGGATTGATGGCTACACCATTTTTGAATGAAAAACCTTTTTCACTGACATCACCGTCCCAACATACGGTATATCCGTGGGTCAAAGCATAGTCGGCAACTTCCATCATTTCGTCCAGCGGAAGATTGTACATTTGTTCATTTTCCCAATTGTCGGGTACTTCCGGAGAGAATTTCTGGTAATACGGTTTGTGAGTGAAACTAGTCAGTTCGATATAATCGTCCATGTTCAAACCCAGACTTTCGGCAAAAGATTTCGGAGTGTACTCTTTTCCTTTGTAAGTGAACTTTTCAGGAAGTTCTCCTAGATAAGTATCGAAAAGGTTGTTGATCAGCTTGTAGTATTCCGGGCTGCGACGTTTCATCTTAACGGCTGTGTTTCCTAAAGCGTTGATATATCTCACCATTTCGCCATGGTTATGTTTCTCTGAGTTATAGTTGATTCCGTGATATACTTCCTCGGGTACGATACCCACTTGGTTGAAAGCATTCTTCCATGTGTGTGAAAGGCTTCCTTGTCCTAAATTCCCGTTGCCTCCCCGGTAATAGTTGTCTTCCAATTGGTTCAAGTACTTTTGGCGTACAATGAACATTTCAGAAAGATCATATTCCCCTTTGCCCATACGGAGCAGTTCGGATTCCATGAACGAAGTGGTGGCAAAGCACCAGCAAGTTCCGGTAGAGGCCTGATTTTTGACTGGAGTTGCTTTCTGTGATGCAACAGTCGTGAATTTGTAACCACTTTCTTGTGCATACATGGCTGATGCACAGCATAGCAGTGCGGCTAGTGTGAATACTTTTGTCTTCATAAGTTTGTTTTTAATATGATAAGGTTAACAATTAAAAGCCGAAGCGTGACTCAATCCAATATTGGTTTGCCATTTCGTCCCAGCGAAGTATGGTGGCGCCTATAAAGTCTGCCGTGTAGTCTGTGAGATAAGCACGGGCTGCTTCTTCCCCTTTAGATTGAAGGATACTTTGGTATTGTGCTTCCACAAATGGAAGTTCCCGTTGTCCTTTTTCCTCGAAATGACGAATATTTTTTTCCATTACTTTGCGGGCAGTTCCCCATCTTACAGCAGCCAGTTTGTTGGCGCGGCGATAGTGCCATAAGGCGGCGTCGTCGCGATAGCGGTGGTTACCGCAGATTTTATACATAGCAGGGAAATCAGTAATGCCACAGAATACCGGAACGCGCGGGCTTTGTCCGGGGTTGTCCATAGAGAACCATACCACACCGCCTACTGCATCGGGCAGCCAGTTGCGCAATTGGATAACTGTAGAATAAGCACATTGCGGAACTGCGATATTGCGTACTGATTTCACAACTCCCTTTTTAATACCGTTCAGCATATTCAGTTCATCGCCACGCATCCACGGATTGGCTTTCGGGCTGATAATGGTGTCTACTTTTCCGGTTTTTCTATCTTTTACCGTAACTTTCAGATTCTGTGTCATATCCAGCGGCGTTCCTTCGTATGTTTCCCGGAGCAATGCCATAACATCGGTTACAGATACTTGCTTGTCGGGTTTTACACTGATAGGCAGTTCTTCTGCTTCATAATCAAGCTTTAATGACGGTGCCAGTGCATTCAGGATAAAGTGCTCGCGGGTGCTGAAGGATTTCAGTTGGCCGGAGTAATTCTTTCCGCTATAAGCTTTCCAAAATTTAAAAGGCTCTTTTCCATCCCAATATCCTAATTTTTTAGCCACGTCAAATACATTTTCGGAAGCCATATAGTGGTCGGGATCTTTCAGATTGAGGGTGCTGATTCGCGAGATGTTGGCAGATACGCCTACATGATCATCCGGAATACGGACTGCCGCCCATACTCCGCCAATGTTATCTTTTCCTTCTCCGAAGACTTCGAAGTGCCATACTTCATCAGGATCGGCAATGGTCAGACATTCGCCGCTGTCGCCATAACCGTATTGTTTTATGAGATCTCCCATCAGGCGGATAGCCTCACGGGCTGTTGTACAGCGTTGCAATGCCACACGTTGCAATTCTTCAATCATAAACATACCTTTGGGATTTTCCAGATCCCTGCGTCCGCTTACGGTAGTTTCACCTATCCCCAGCTGCTTTTCGTTGATGCAAGGGTAGGAGGTGTCCATGAAGGCATATGTTTTTCTAGCTTGTGGTATTTGCCCCTTGATTTTTACATTAGTCTGGTCGGCTACAAACTCGGTATGCATACGGCCATCGTAAATATTCATTACAGTATCCCTTTCATAACTTTCTGCCGGAACCATGTTTACCCAGGTTCGGTACCAGCTGTCGCATGTATGACTGGTTATAACTGATCCATCGGTAGTTGCTTTCTTTCCTACCATAATGCTAGTGCAGCTTTCCGGATCCTTTGTGTAATTCGTTTGGGCTGTGACACTTTGTGCCATGACTAAACCCAGGATTGTTAAAGAGGCTAGTAGTTTCATAAAGGTCGTTTTATTACTATTGCGTTTCAAAAGTATATAAAAAAAACTATTATTCAGAACTTTATCGGTTTAATTTTGTAATTTATGTCTAATAATCCAGCCTTTTTTGTATTTTTGCAGCAAATACAAAAATTGGGAGCACATGACAACTAGTATAGACATAGCTAGAAGGATAGCAGAAGTTAACCATCCTCTCAGTAGAGAAAGTGTTCACGCATTAGCCGAAATCTTAGTTTGTAGAAAATATCGTAAAGGGGAGATTGTTTTGCAGGCCGGTGAGGTTTGTAAATCGATGTTGTTTATAGAAAAAGGAATGCTCAGACAATTTTATTATAAATATGATAAAGATCTGACTGAGCATATCGGTTATGAGAACGGAATGATTATTTGCATAGAGAGTTATTTTAAACAGGAGCCCACCCGCTTGATGGTGGAAACTTTGGAAGCCTCCGTGGTATGGGAGTTACCCCGTGTGGAAGTGGAGAAATTGATAGATCAATATCACGATATCGAACGTCTTTATCGCGGTTTTATCGAACATTCTTTGATAGAGTCACAGGTGAAGGCGGACACGCTTCGTTTTGAACCGGCTCATGAACGTTATAACAGATTGTTGCAGCTTCATCCCGAAATATTGAAGCGTGCGCCTCTTGTGTACATCGCTTCCTTATTACAGATGACTCCCGAAACCTTGAGCCGTGTCCGTTCTTCCTTGCTTTAGAATTGATAAATCAATCCTAGCCGGGTTTCAAAGGTCTTATATTTTATGTCCTCATGGTAGGAATAATGTGTGTGGCGGTAGTAATAGGACACTTCCATATTGGCTTTGAAGTGGGAGCTTAGATTCAGCTCGATAATCGGATTCACTACAGCGAGCATTACATTTCCTTTGTCTCCCTGCGCATTCAGATAGAGCGGATCTATTGTTTCCAAATCCTTGTGTTCGTATCCTTTCCAGGTAAAAATCTGGTAAAGATGCATATTCAGTGCGAACATGCCGTAACGGCCGAAGTCCAGAATGGTGTTGTTCTTTATGCTGTATCCGCTTCCCATATTGTAATTGCGGTCTATTACGTTGTAATAGTCGGTAAGGCTTCCACCCAGCAGGATGGCACTCAGGAACACACGCTGTTCCAAATTTACCAGGCTGTTCATTCGGGGGAATTTATAAATCATACCCGGTCCCACACTGGCAGCTTCCGAAATCTTGTAAGGGATACGCCCCGATCCGTCAATCACTTCCTCGGAATCAAAATAGTTGAAGTGCTGGAAGATACCGAACATCATTTCCATGCCGGTAGTGGTTTTCAGGGGAACACCCCATAGTTTGCCCATCAGGTTGATCTGGCTGATAAGAGGCTGGTTCCCGGAAAGACCGAAGGTGGCCCGCGCGGTGAAGTAATCGTATGGGCCGTCATTCACTTTATCGAAGGCATCTCCGTATTGTACCCGGAATTCAAGGTAGGGATTGTGCTCTCCACGGAACAGGTAATTGTCATCGGCCAGATAACGGTCACCGGCACCTATGGAAAAGTGTACCGGAATGCGGTCGTAATCGTGGTATTTGTAATGAGAGCGTTTTACTTTCCACATCTCGCCGGTTATCATTCGGTTCAATCCCCGCATGGGGCAGATCAAGGTTCCCAAAAACTCGCGGGTGAAACGTGAGAAACCACGCTTGGAGTCGTCCAGTACCAAAGAAGACATACGGTGCGTTACTTCTCCCAAGGCGATGCCGCCTAGGGTGGTTGCCATCAGGTCATTGATGGCGGGCGGCTCCACTTCTGCGGCTATTTCCCACATCAAACTACCAGCAAAGGCGTATGGAGCCGATTCCCAAAAGGTAAGTCCGTTGCTGCGTGCTGCATTGAAATAAAGATTTCCGTGATAGGGGTGGGCGAACAGGTTGGTGGAGAATTGGTCGTTATCCCATACAAAACCATGCTTGATATTGCGTCGTATGCTGCCGATACTGATTTTGGCAAAGTCTTCGTTCATTACATAACGGTCGAATGCCCATACTCCGACATTCATTCCGAAAGTTTCGGCGGCGGCACGCCAAGGGTGTTTTTTTTGCAGGCGAGGATCGGTGAATGTATACATGGAATCGGGGCGGTGGAGCATCTGGGCTGTGACGTTCCCGGCACTTAATGCCAGCAGGCAGACTAATGCGATATGCTGTAGTTTCATACTGTATGGATTAGTTTATACTAGGGTGACGGGGCTGCTTAAAACAAGATAACACCTGCTTCGAAAATAGGTTTTTTTTCGTAGAACTTATTTTTATCATAGTAGCGCGTCATGCCGTAACCACCCGATGCAAAGAAACTGATTCTGGATTTGAATTTATATTCCAGATTGATACGGGCTTGCAATGAATACATGCGTTCCGGTGTTTCCGCATCTTCATTTTCAAAGTTTTCTATATGGAAATAACCTAAGTCGCCACTTAGTTCCAGTTTGGAGGCGATGGGATAGTAAAGACCGGCACGATAGAACACGCAGCCCGAAAATTTGTCATTCAAATCCAGATAGTGTGTACCGATACCCAGCATGGTATAACTCCGGCGGTTTTTAAAACGCACGGCAGCATTCAGTTTGCTGGTGTTACCTGCAAACAGCATCATCTGGATACGGGTTTTGGGAGTGATATTCACCAAACCTAGTTTATGGGCGGTAGTATCCTTGCTATGGTTGATGATTCCTATTTGTATTCCTTTTACATTCCCGCCACACAGGTTGAGTAAACCGATTTGCGCGCCGCTTACTTCTCCGGCGTAGTTGCCGGGAGCGAACTGCACACCGCGTAACTTGCCTTGGCAAACATTGGTCAGTCCTGAGAATTGCAGGGCATTTTCCGTCTTGACGGCGATATTTACCGCACCGCAAAGCTGCAAGCCTCTGATTTCTCCGGCAGCGATATTGCTGATGGCGGAGAATTGCATACCATTCACGTTTACACCTACATTACCAATGGCTGAGACTTGAGCGCCTTTGGCTTCTCCGCCACTGATATTGAGCAGGGTGGAAACTTGTGCTCCGTTCAGTTTCTCGGCAGATACGTTCATCAGTCCGCCGATAGCGACGCCATTTTGTGATTTTCCGGCAATGTTGGCCAAGCCGGCTATCTGAACTCCTTGGGCTTTGTTGCCGGCCAGATTCATCAGACCGCCGATGATAACTCCTCTTGATATGTTTCCGGCAATGTTGCCTAATCCGGAAATTTGGATACCGTTGGCTTTCCCTCCGGCAACATTCATCAGTCCGCTGAGCATGATGCCATTGGCATTGCCTCCGGCTACATTGGCAATACCTCCCAGTTGGAAACCGGAGGCGTGGCGTCCGGTAATGCTGGCAAGGCCGGAGATTTGGAAACCCGTCATATCGTTTTGTACAACACTGGATACAGCGTTGATACCGATTCCTTTCAGTTGATAGATATTTGTAAGCAGACCGATATTCAGATAAGTGGTTTTGACACTGTCTTTCTTCGCGGAAATGTTCAAGGAGATGTTGGGGCCTTTTTTAAGCTTGTCCTTTTTCTGGGCAAAAGCAGGAGTTGACATACCTGCACAATATCCTAAAAGGAGTATTGCTGCTATACGCATATTCATTTTCATACATTTTTAGTTTCTTGGGTGCAAATGTAATAAAAATGTAGATATAAGGGGGAATTATGGGGAGAATTGATCGGGGGGCAAGAGTAAAATTATGTTTTGTTTTGTCTCCTTTCACGCATCATGATCCAGGTGTCCATATATGCGGATGTATAACCTGTAACATCTATAATGTATAGCCTGCAACATCTATAATCTTCAGACTTATACATTATATATGTTGCAGGCAGGTTCTTTTTTTTTTGCTGCGTCCCTTGATGGTAACGTTGCCTTCCGCATCCATAACACCCAGGTCACCGGTATGCAACCAGCCGTCCTTGTCTATCACCTCGGCGGTAGCTTCGGGATTCTTGTAATAGCCTAACATTACATTAGGTCCTTTGCATACTATCTCACCTACTATATTCTCAGGGTCGGGGCTCAATATTTTGACTTCCATACGAGGAGCCGCCTTTCCGCAGGAACCCGGCTTGAAATATTTCCAATCTTCATAACAGATAATCGGAGCACACTCAGTCATGCCATATCCCACGGTATAGGGGAAATCTATACTTTTCAGGAACTGCTCTATTTCTTGATTGAAGGCGGCACCTCCTACAATAATTTCGTAGAAATTACCTCCGAAGGCATTTATCATCTGTTCGCGGACTGTGGCTTTGATTTTATCATTGATGATAGGAACTTTCAGTAAAATCTTCATAGCCGGGGTTTCCAGTTTGGGCAGTACATTCTTCTTGATGATTTTTTCGATAATCAATGGAACGGCTACTACCAGATTGGGTTTCACTTCGGAAAAGGCTTGGAAGATGATTTTCGGACTGGGGGTACGGGTCAGGAAATAAATATGGCATCCCACACAGAATTCATAAAGGAACTCGAAAGCCAGTCCGTACATGTGTGCCATAGGGAGCATGGAAACCAGCTTGTCACCCGGATTCATTTTCAAGACATCAAAAGCGAACTGGGTATTCGACCACAATGCGCGGTAAGGAATCATCACTCCTTTGGAATAACTGGTCGTGCCGGAAGTATAGTTGATCACAGCCAGTTCTTCCGGTGTATCCCGGCGGTAGCTGACATGTTCCCGGCGGAAATTGCGCGGATATTTCTTTCCGAACAGTTCGTTCAGATGATCGCGTGCATAGTCCAATTTGGAACTGCGGGAAACTAGCAGGGTATAGTCATTCATCAAATAAAACTCTGCTCCATTGTATATACTCTTTTGTTTATATTTTGCACAAACTTTAATCAAATGTGCAAATATAAGACTTTCTTTGGAGCATACAAATTAAACAGAAGGAAAAATAGTGATTAGTGGTTAGTGGTTAATGAGCTGCGCTGTGATGTCGCATGGATATGAACCACTAATCACTAACCACTGATTTTTATTCTTTGCTGCTGAAATACTTCATGAACTGTGTACGTTCAAACGGATTGCTGGCTCCAGTAGACAGTGCGTTCATCGAGCTCTTGAATTCGCTGATGTCCTTGTAGCCTTGCCGGTTCATCCATTGGGTCATTTCATTTGTCATATCTGCAATGGCCTGATTGCCTCTTTGGTAGATGACACTGCACAGTTCTACAGCCGAAGCGCCTGCCAGAATTGCTTTGACTATCGCTTTTCCATCGTGCACACCGCCCGAAATGGCATAGTCTGTCTGAGGAACTTGTGCCGAAGCGATAGCAGTCCAGCGCAGTCCGTTGGACAAGTCGGCAGGAGTACTAAATACATCGCCTGCAGAATATGTCATGGTGTCGATATTGATATCCGGCTGGTAGAATCGGTTGAACAATACCACAGCATTGGCTCCGTTGGCATAAAGCTGGTTGATCAGTGCGATGGGGTTGGTCAGATTGCTGCCCAGTTTCACAATGACGGGGATGGAAATCTGTTTCTTGATACTGCTTACGATATCGATATGACGCTGTTCGAAAGAACCGTATTGATATTCTTTTTCGGTCTGCAAGGAAAGGATGTTGATTTCCAGTGCGTCGGCTCCTGCTGCTTCCACGGTACGGGCAAAGTCTGTCCATTCTGAGTTGCTGAAGCAGTTGATGCTGGCAATGACAGGAATGGTGCAAAGCTTTTTAGTCTGTTCAATCAATGAAATATATTCGTTCAATGCATGAGAGCGTACATATGTGCTCAAGTAGTCATCTCCTTCGGGAGAGCCATAAGTAGCCATGTGATGTGCTTCCATCATGATCTGCTCTTCGAAAACTGATTTCAAAACAATGGCTCCGGCGCCTGCCAGCTCCAGTTTCTTGTTCTTTTCAGCGCTGTTTGTAAGGCTGGAACTGCTGATGATTATAGGATTGCGCAGTGACAACCCGGCAAAAGTGGTTTTTAATTGAGTCATATAAATAGTAGTTTTAATAGTTTCGTTCTCCAAAGATTTTGCTTCCTACCCTGACTAGTGTACTTCCGGCTTCCACTGCCAGCGGATAATCGTGTGACATACCCATGGAAATTTCTTTAAAGTATTCTGAATCAGAAAAATAGTTCTGCTTTATTTCTTTGAAGAATGTATTTAAGGAACAAAATTCTCTTTTGATTTGTTCGTCGTCATCCACATTGGTCGCCATACCCATCACTCCTGATAAGCGGACATTTTTCAAATCCTTCCATCCGCCTGTATCCAGCATTTCCCTGCATTCGTCAAAAGAGAAACCGAACTTCGTTTCCTCTTGGGCGATATGTATCTGCAATAAACAAGGGATGACGCGATGGACTTTGGAAGCTTGTTTATTGACTTCAACCAACAATTTATACGAGTCTATGGCATGTATCATAGCTACATAAGGGGCCATGTATTTGACTTTGTTTGTTTGCAGGTGGCCGATGAAATGCCATTCAATGTCTTTGGGCAGGGTTTCATATTTCTGAGTCATTTCCTGCACGTGGCTCTCACCGAAAATACGCTGGCCGGCAGCATACGCTTCTTCCAACGCCTCGTTGGGATGGAATTTGGATACGGCTACCAGGCGGACACCCGCAGGCAGTTCGGAAAGAACTTCTTTTAAATTTGCTTGAATGCTCATTATCTGTTATACTTTCTATTTTTTTATCAGGCTTTATTCGGTTTTTCCGGCATCCGGAAATTCAGGTTTCACATCCGGTTCGGCTTCGTATGGGTAAACATCCATGATGGCGGTTTCGGCTACGGACGCAATCACGTAGTCTGCCATTGTACCTTTCATTCCTTCGTCCAGTTTCTTTACAGCGTCGCGAAGGTCGGAAGCTTGTACCAGTACGGTAGTGGAGGTCTTTTTCTCTGCTCCGCTTTTTTCGTCCAGCGTAATGAAGAACAGCTTGCACTTAAACCAGCGGTCGGCTGCATCTTCTTCAGAGGGGAACAGTTCGCTGTAGTTGGCGCGTTTGATGTCCGAAACAGTGAACTCGCCGCTGATATACGGAGTGATTTCTTCAATAATACGGGCTTCTGCTTCAGTAAAGCTCAGCGCGTCAACCAAATAGGGTTCCGTTACTTTCTTGTTCATGCCGTTTTCCATGACTTTTTCGTAACGTATCTTACATTCAAACCAAGTATGCATCATAAAAGTTTATTGTTTTATTGAATATTAAATTGGATACAAAGATACAATTTATTTAATCTTCGTCTCCCATTTTACTTAATTTCTTCATGCTTTCCTTATTCCACTAGTTTGCAGCTGTTCAATTGCATGAATTCGTGAATCACTTTTTCATGATCGCCCATTAATATGATGTGATGGTTACCCAAAGGATTACGCATAAAATAGTCTACGGGTTTGTCCAGTTTGATTCTTGCCTGGGTGCGGCAGGCATTGATGTAGTTGGTATTTTCTATCAGTTGGCCTGTGGAAACGAAATACTCGTCCAGACACTCTCCCGCGCATTTTATCATCGTGATGCCTCCCGGATGCAGAATACCCTGTATGGCTATCCCGGTCTCCGTTTCAAAATGATTCCGGATGATAAACTGATCCACCATTTTGGTGGCAATCGTACAGTGAGCCATCACTATTTCGTTCTGGTCATCGTTGATGAATGCCGGATTCGCCATGAATCCTGCCTGGCCGGTCAGTGTCTTGGCGATGAGCAGAGTAAAGATGGATTGCAAGTCTCCTTCACATCCGGCCGGGATGCCTTCATCATTCAGCAGGGCAAGTGCCAGACATCCGGTAGTTCCTAATTTCTCAATCAACGAGAAGCAGGAGAGGGTTACCGCATCCAGCTTTTTCTTTTCGCAGATTATTTTCACGGCCTGATAAAGACGCATGGCTTTCAGCAAATCTTCCGGAGTTCCTTCCCGGCAGGCAATGGCACGGTTGGCAAATACGGACGCCTCATATCCTATATCATCATCCTTTATCTGATAAAACAGACAATACACTTCCTCCATGGGGATATCAATGAACTCTATTCCCCAGCGGCGTTTGGCAAGCAGGTAATCTACATTGCTGGCCACCAGCCACGGAGAAGAATATCCCACAACTCCTATTCGTTTTCCTCTTACCTCGCGCTGGGCGGCGAAAGCCTTGTGATGATCTATCAGTTGTTTCACCATATTGGGGATAGTGCCATGAATAATATGTACTTTCATTCCTTTGCTGCGTATCCATGTAGCTATTTCCAGGGAAGCAGCCAGTGAGTTCTGTTGTCCGTCGGTCAGCAGATGGATAGGATAGGGAAGTAGTTCGAAGTGTTGGGTGACCATTTTTTCTACCCCGCCCGAAGCGATGAAAGCCATCCGGTAGGCATCTGCCGGAATACTTGCAGCCTCTGTATATGGTACCAGATGAAGCGTGAAAAACTTCTCGATTTCCACAAATAAATCTTTATGGCAATCATATACAGATTCAATTCTGTTCAAGGAGGACTGGAAGGTTATCAGGTATAGATTCATTTGATATTTTGCTTTGTTTTACTGGAACAAACTTACATGTTTTTTTTTAATAACCCTAAAAAATGCGCATTAAGATAACAAAGATTTAAATTCTTAATTAATTGTTTGCTCGGTTGGTTGCGAAAGTCTATCTTTGCACTTCGATTAAATAATTTTTATAACATTATGCCAATAATATCCATCAGAGGAAACGAGATGCCCGCATCGCCAATTCGCAAATTGGCACCGCTGGCCGATGCTGCAAAACAGAGAGGAATTCATGTGTATCACCTGAATATCGGTCAGCCCGACCTGCCTACTCCGCGAGCGGCCCTTGATGCGATTCGTAATATTGACCGTACCGTTTTGGAATATAGTCCCAGCCAGGGATACCGCAGCTATCGCGAGAAACTGGTGGGTTATTATAAGAAATATGACATCAACTTGTCTGCCGATGATATCATCATCACTACCGGAGGTTCGGAAGCGGTGCTGTTTGCTTTTCTGAGTTGCTTGAATCCGGGAGATGAGATCATTGTGCCGGAACCTGCCTATGCCAACTATATGGCGTTCGCCATTTCGGCCGGAGCCGTGATCCGCACGGTGACGACTACCATCGAGGAAGGGTTCTCCCTGCCGAAAGTGGAGAAGTTCGAGGAGTTGATAAACGAACGCACAAAAGCTATTCTGATCTGTAACCCGAATAATCCGACCGGCTATTTGTATACCCGCCGCGAGATGAACCAGATTCGTGACATGGTGAAGAAGTATGATCTTTACCTGTTCTCGGATGAAGTGTACCGCGAGTTTATCTATACCGGTTCTCCTTATATCTCTGCCTGTCACTTGGAAGGCATTGAAGAAAATGTGGTACTGATAGACTCGGTGTCCAAGCGTTATTCCGAATGCGGTATCCGTATCGGTGCGTTGATTACCAAGAATAAGGAAGTGAGAAATGCGTGCGTTGTTCGTACTGCGTAAGGCATTGGAAGCATATCCCGGAAGGGTAGAAGACTGATATGGACTGGAAGCTCTTTATTGCCAGACGCATCTATCGCAGCAATGAGGGTGGAAAAGAGGTGTCCAAGCCTGCCGTCCGCATTGCTATGCTGGGCATAGCCATCGGGCTGGCCGTCATGATTGTGTCGGTAGCGGTGGTGATCGGTTTCAAACATGAGGTACGCGACAAGGTGGTAGGCTTGGGGTCCGATATCGTAATAACTAACTTCGACTCCCAGCAATCTTATCAGACGGTTCCCATCGTTGCCAACGACAGTTTGCTCCATCTGTTGAAAACACTGGAAGGAGTGAAGCACGTGCAGCGCTATTCCACCAAGCCGGGAATGATTATGACAGACGACAGCTTTCAGGGAATGGTACTGAAAGGTGTTTCTCATGAATACGACTGGAAGTTTTTAAAGCATCATTTGCAGGAAGGGGAAATTCCTGTTTTCTCGGATACTGCCTCTACCAATAAGGTATTGGTGTCCCGCATTATTGCCGACAAGCTTCATCTGAAACTGGGTGATAAAATCTATACCTATTATATAGAGGATAATGTGCGCGCCCGCCGTCTTATTGTCGCCGGCATCTATCAGACCAATTTTTCCGCATACGATGATTTGTTTCTGATAACCGACTTATATACGGTGAACCGTTTGAATGGCTGGCAGAAAGGGCAGGTGAGTGGTATGGAACTGGAAGTGAATGAGTATAGCCGGTTGGAGCCGGTGAAAGAGGAAATCCGTGCACGGGTGGATACGCAGGTGGATGCATACGGAGGTACTTACTATACTCAGACGGTGGAGGAAGTCAATCCTCAGATATTTGCATGGCTGGATTTGCTGGATATGAATGTGTGGGTTATCTTGTTTCTCATGACGGGGGTGGCCGGATTCACCATGATATCCGGTTTGCTGATTATCATTCTGGAGCGTACCAATATGATCGGGGTGCTGAAAGCATTGGGAGCTGATAATTTTGCTATCCGTAAGATATTCCTCAGTTTTTCTGTATTCTTGATAGGCAGGGGGATGCTATGGGGAAATATCATCGGGGTGGCATTATGCTTTATTCAATCTCAATTTCATCTTTTCAAACTGGACCCTGCCACTTATTATGTAGATCGTGTTCCTGTTGAATTCAACATTTGGATTTATTTGTTGCTGAATGTCTGTACTTTGCTGGTGTCGGTGCTGATGCTTGTCGGGCCGTCATTTCTGGTGACGCGTATTCATCCGGCAAAATCTATTCGGTTTGAATGAGAAGATTCTCTTTCTGCGTTTTCCGTATATCCGGTATTAATCCTTTTTTCCTATAATGCTAAGGTCTTTTTCCCTTATGATTAAGTCTTTTTATGCGGTAATGTACTACAGTCTCCTACAGTGAATCGTATAGTCCATTATAGTGGACTGTACGGTCTGATGTAATGGACTGTACAGTCTGTTGTGAAAGTCTGTAGTAGTTGATAGAAAGAAAAGACCTAATTGTTAGGAAGAAATGCTTTAGTCGGGCGGATGTGTTAGAACCAACCCTGCTGCGAATTCGTGACAGGGCCGGTTCTTTATAGAGAGAATGTAAAGTTACGTATAGTATGTCACTTCCTTCAGGGGGAGCTCCTATCAAGGCGGTCATTTCCCGGAAAATATTGGATAGTAGTGCGATGGTCCCCAATTCGGTAGCAAGCTGCACACCGATGGAGGGGGATTTGATCTGCGTGATAAGGATGGAGGAAACGGAATAATAGGAGAATCCGCTTCCGACAGCCATGCAGTCGAAAATACTCCAGCGGCTCAAGAGAAAGCCTCCGATGGCGGAAAACAGCAGAGTGCCGCTTACGGTGGCAAGGGGTACAAGCAGTGTTCTGAAATTGAGGGATAAGACAAACTGCCTGAGGTTGCGGTTGCTTCCAAGATTAATGCCGAGTAACAGCATCAGTACATATAGTACATATACAGAGGTTTGGTGTACGTCGAAGTCCACCGCATAGCTGACTCCGGCTACGCAGCCAAACAAGAAAAAGGCTAGAGTTACAAGACTACTTTTCACCGCTTGCCCCCTTTCCTTTGAAAAAGATGTGGTATACTGCAAGGGAGGCCATCATGCTGCCCAATATGCTTAATGAGGAGATGACGGCTGCCTGGCCGCAGAAGTAACCAAGATTGTCAATAATCAGTCTGTTAAGACCAATAGAGAGACCGAGTAAGAAAAGTAGCAGACAGACCACGATATGGATGAGAGGAGTGATCTTGCGTACTTGGGATTTGTGGCGTAAGGGATAGCCTATAAGGACTCCGACGGCCATTATAGAAATGAAAGTAAACATGAGATTCAACTGTTTTTCTGATTTTACAATATTACTTATAACACGCTTTTGGACAAACGCATTTACGGTATATTGGTAAAGTTGAAAGAACGGATGGACCAGATTATTTTCATACTTATGCTTTCAATTTGAAACTTTTTGTTGTTTTTAAAACGGGTGCAAAAGTAGAGTAATTGTCTTTAATATGCAAATAATATACATATTAAATCTTATTGAAGCGAAATATGATATAAAACAAACAATATTTGTGATATTTCGTTGTAAAACGAAGGTTTTAAATTGTTACATTTATAGTTTTACCGAATAATATTGCATGTGCATGGGTGGGTGAAAACAATGAAAAAGGGGCTGTTTGGGTTGCAATTTAGGAACCAAGGTTATAAAATGTGCAGCTTTTTCGTGTGCATCCAGTGACTCAGCATCTTTCCATGTTTCGCAAATCATAAGGACATCTTTCCGTGTCGCGCTCTCAAAGATATCATAAGCGATGCAACCCTTGTCGTTTAAAGATTGCGCTACCAATTCCTTTGCTGTTTCTAAGACAGCATTGCGGTTACTCTCGTTTACTTGGATAAAAACATTTAATCTGATCATAATTCGTATTATTAAATTAAGAAATGTATAGTTGGTTTCATTCTCTTTTTATTTTCTCATAAACTCATTTTTCCGTCTGAATTTACGTTGTAATTTGAATACCCCATTCCATGCAGGTTGCAGAAAATCGAATAAGGGGAGTAGTGCACAGAACTTCCGTTCGCCAAAAACTTTGGCGGTTTTTCTGAAAACAATCAGTTGCATCGTGAAGCGTGCTGACCATAGCAAAACGGCAATGCCTGCAATAGTCCATTGGTGGAGAAGAATACTGATGGTTATAGTGGCGATGATGGCTGTATAGAACAAGAATCTGCTGCAAGTCTCAAATCCCATGAGATAACGGGCGGTTCCATGAAATAACCGGCTGGTAGCCGCATAGCTTATTTTCTCTTCACACCATATTCTTTTATATTTAGGCATGGCGATTCGCATCAGACTTTCAGGGCTGGCTTCAACTCGTGTATTGTGTGCACGGGCTGTTTCATTGATGAACAAATCATCTTCTCCACGTTGCAGATTCAGGTGGGAGGCAAATCCCTTCTGCTTATTCCCAGTTTCTTGTGGCTGATGTAGCGTGCACTGTCGGGGATAAAGGTATGATAGAGATTGGGATATTTGTCTTCCAGTAATTTCAACGTATTGTCACAATCATCCGCCGGGCGGTCGTAAATCACAATCACTTCGAATTCCGGATAGTCCTGCTCTAAAATAAATGGGAGGTTTTCTTGTAATTCGTGGGCTGCGTCTTTTGCCACAATGATGACAGACAGTGGAGGATTTTGGGTATTTATATCAGTGGCATATGCTGTTTCTCTGCTGTGAGTGTATAGTTTGTTATATAGCCCCAGATAGTAAACGGCCTGCGTGGTGAATAAGGCTCCCGAAGCTATTGGTAAGATTATATCTATGGTGAATGGTTCCATGTGTGATCTGTTTTAAAAACGTGCAAAAATACAGCAAATAATTGAATTGTAGCAGGATGAATATTCTTTATTTATTCAAAAGTTCAGATTTAATTATAATTTAATGTTAAAAGTGTGTTTTCGTGAATATTTTTCAAGTATAATTGCTATATTTAAAGAAGTTAACTGAAACCTGTAACAAGTCCTGACCAACGGGCAATTATTATGAGAATACAATTTGAGATTAAAGAAAGTTTGATCAATATACTTGATCAGCTTATGCATTCCGACTTTTGGGCTACGGAAATCAAGGAAGATGAGTCAGGAAAGAAGATTATCAAGATTAAAGACTTGGCTTATAACTTAGAAGCCGTGGCCGAGGTGATGGGGAATGAAATTTTTATTAGAACTGCTTTGTCTAAGTACACGTATCGTATTTATGAGGTGAAGGGGGAGTGCTGGTGCGAGTATGTGGGGGCCTATCGCGGTTTTTTGGAACAGAAGCTCCTTCCAATAATTACTCCGAAGGAAAATCTGTTGGAATGTGAGGTGCTGGATAGTTCCATATTAGGAGGCAAACAGAAAACTTTGCGTGAGTATGCGGAAGATAATTTAAAGCTAAAGAAGTTCCGTGAACAGAATTTTGGTAATAATGGATTTTCAAAAGCGGATCATCCACGGCGTGTGTATGATGAATTTATAAAAGAAGATTTCATTCCGGAAGATAAATAAGAAACAGCGCCGCTTTGCATCAAAGCGGCGCTGTTTCTTATTTATTCGGGCAGTTGGAGTTGGTTTATACTAACTCTTCTGAGGTATATCCTTTGGGCAATGCACGACAATTGTAAGCCGATGCCATAATTTCACCATATGCTCCTGCTGAACGGAGAGCGAAAAGGTCGCCACGGTGTGCTTTGTTCAAATCAATAGCCTTGCCGAATACATCGGATGATTCGCAGATGGGGCCTACCACATCGTAAGTTTCCATAGGTTCTTCCGAAGTGATATTTTCTATTTTGTGGTATGCCTGATAAAGGGCGGGACGAATCAAGTCGGTCATGCCGGCATCTAATATGGCGAACTGTTTGTTGGTTCCTTGCTTTACATAAATCACTTTGCTGATAAGGCTGCCGCACTGTCCTACTACGGCACGTCCCAGTTCGAAATGTAAAGTCTGCTGGGGGCGCAGTTTCAGATGCTTGTGATAAGTGGCAAAGTATTCCGTGAAGTTGGGGATGGCTTGACGGTTGGGGTGTGCATAATCAATTCCTAAGCCGCCGCCTACATTGATATGTTCTACTATGATTTGGCGGGCATAGAGTTTTTCCTGTAGTTCGTTTACACGGTTGCACAAGGCTACAAAATCACCCATATCCAGAATCTGAGAACCGATGTGGAAATGTAAGCCTACAAATTTTACATGAGGCAATGTTCCGGCCATATTAATCACTTTGTCCATATCTTCCATGCTGATCCCGAATTTGTTTTCTGCTAGTCCGGTGGTGATATTTGCATGGGTATGCGCACCTACATTCGGATTGATACGGAAAGCTACACGGGCTGTTTTGCCTTTGGCGGCAGCCAGTTCGTTAATGATTTCCAGTTCGGGTACGGACTCTACGTTGAAGCAGAAAATATCATAATCCAGACCCAGATTAATTTCCCAGTCTGTCTTGCCTACGCCAGCATAGACTATTTTGTTTGTCGGGAATCCGGCCTTAATGGCTGCGCGGATTTCTCCGCCACTTACACAGTCGGCTCCCAGACCGCTTTCGCGGATAATTGTCAGGACTTTGTGGTTAGCATTGGCCTTCACGGCGTAATGCACGCAGAAATTATTGTATTTGCCTGCTTCTTTGTTGATGCATGACAAGGTTTCTCGCAGCACATTGACATCGTAATAGTAGAAGGGAGTTTCCAACTCTCTGAACTTGTTTACGGGGAATGTTCCTTTCATATTGTATTTTGTTTTTATGAGCAAGGGCGAATTAAATTCGCCCGAAAACACCAACTTTGTAGAGTGGGATGTATTCGGGCGGATTCAATCCGCCCCTACAGTAGAAATTATTTATTGTTGAATAAATGATCGCTTAATGACTGCAATGCTTTCTTCTTGTCTTCTTCACGAATCAGGAAAGAAATATTGTAGTTGCTACCGCCGAATGAAATCATACGTACCGGTATGTCGCGCATGGCGTCCAACGCTTTGGCTTCAAAGCCTACGTTTTCCCATTCCAGGTCACCGACTACACAGATGATACACATATCCTGATCTACGGTTACTGTACCATATTTCTTCAAGTCGTCCAGAATTTCATTCAGATGTTTGGTGTTATCAATGGATACGGAAACACCGACCTCTGAAGTACAGATCATGTCGATAGAGGTCTGATAGCTTTCGAAGATTTCGAATACTTTGCGCAAGAAGCCGTGGGCCAGTAACATACGGCTTGATTTGATCTTGATGGCAGTGATGTTGTCTTTGGCTGCAACTGCCTTGATTTTGCCTTTTTCCGTATCATTGGAAATCAAAGTCCCCGGGGCTGTAGGTTCCATTGTATTAAGCAGACGGACGGGAATATTGGCATATTTGGCAGGCTGTACGCAAGTAGGATATATACAGGATCGGGCTCCGAGTTCTTGTCCGTGCGCATGAATTCCAATGCCGGAAGTAAGATGGCGTTGACTCCTTGTTCCTGCAAATAGTTGGTAACCATGTTGGTGGAGATCAATTCGCCTTGTGCCAGGATTACTTTTTCTTCGAACAGTGTGAAAATATCTTTTGTATACGAACGAATATAATCGAACTGTGCTTTTATAAATTCCTGTGTTTTCTGCTTATACTCGTCAGTAGAATAAAGTTCATTAACATGCTGTTTATATTTAGCTTCCAGTCTGTTAATGATTTCATTCGCACCTTCGGGATTTTTCTTATACAGATAATCCGAAATTTCAACCAACGTGTTTGTTGTTCCAGACATGGCTGAAAGTACAACAATCTTCTGTTCACCGTCGGTAATTAATTTGGCTACTTCTTTCATTCTTTGTGCAGAACCTACCGAAGTACCTCCAAACTTTAAAACTTTCATTTTTC
>PPYE01275365.1_pt1 | contig 34040 bp, 26 predicted proteins | sample 1559881 | NCBI WGS metagenome assembly PPYE01 (sample SAMN08240022, study PRJNA423297) | Human gut metagenome, whole genome shotgun sequencing project.
ATGAATACCTGCTTCCAGTCCGCCGGCGCCTCAAAGTATTTCACATAGCAGCCGACGGGATTTTCACGCTTCGGGATCTCCCCCTGTTTCACGCACTCATGCCCGTCCCAAGGATACGTCGTATTCGTATAGTGCGGATAGCCGTATCCCTCCATCTGAATATGTGCGGGAACACGGATCATCTCCCAGTCGTGACAGTCATACGCCGCTTCCATGAAGTCCATCGGCACACGTGCAAGATTCGGCGCATATGCGAAATGCCACAGACCGTCCATGGATCGATAGCATGAGGACTGACCTGCCGCAAGCTCCTCCTCCGTGCGGTAAACGATGTGGTCGCTGTGTGCAGGCAGGCGATTCTCTTCGAAATAACGCGGATCAGCAAGCTTTTCAAAATCGGACACGTTCATAAGAATCCTCCTTTTCCCTTCAGATTTTCCCTATGCCTGCGGGTAAAGAAAGCCAGTGTGCTTACTGATTCATTTCTTCCCATTTCTCCTCAAGCTCGAGCACGATGCGTGCATGCTCGCGCTCCGTAAGCGTAACCTTCGCACGATAGAGGATGGCGCCGAGAACGATGAAGACAAACGGGGCTGTGAACATGACGTACTTGAAGTGCGTGAGGTTTTCCGGCGTAATCGTGTCGGCTGTAGCTCCTGCCGTCATGCCGACCCATATTGCCACAATGCCGATGATGCCGCTCGTGATTGCACCTGCGAGCTTATCGACAAGCGGACGCACGCAGAGGCAGAGCGCCTCGTCGCGATGCCCGAGCTTGAGCTGTCCATACTCGACCGTATCCGTGATCGTCATGAGGACGACGAGGAAAATGAGCGGCTGCGGCAGTGCGAACAGGCCAGCCGCGAAGAGCGTCATCGCGACATTCGTGCCTGCGAGTGCGTAGAGAATGACCGCAACGAGCATAATCGAAATCGAAGCAAAGAAGAGCTTGCGGCGGCTGAACTTCTGCGTGAGCGTCGGGAACAGCGCAACAGCGAGAAGGCCGATGATGACATTGATGACGCCGAGGAAAGAGAACTTGCTCGCGTCGCCAAGCACGTAAATAAAGTAGTAGAGATTCAGGTTGTTGATGAGGTTCTGACCAAGGCCGAAAACGAGGTACGCGCAGGCAACCCAAAGGAGCTGGTCATTCTTGATGAGGATCGAGAACACTTCGCTGAACGTCGTCTCCTGCTTGTTCTCGCGAAGCGCCGAGTCCTGCTCCTTCGTGCCGATGCCGAGAATGATGGCGCCGAGCGTTGCAATGCCGCCGCCTATGGCCGCAAAGGCAAACCATCCTGTCGGATCGCCCGCGCCGCCGTTCTGATTGGCAGAGAAATAGAGAACAATCGGCATGACGAGAATCGTGACGAGCTGGCCGCCGAATACCGAGCCGATACGCGCAAATGTCGCCGTGATTTCGCGTTCATGCGAGTCGAACGATAGTGCCGGAATCATCGACCAAATCGCGACGTCCTTTGCCGAATAGAAAACATCCATGATGAGGTAGATGATGGCAAATGCGACGAGGTAGGCCATCGGATTCGACATCGTGAGACCGCCCATATCCGTGAAGAGAACAGCAAGCGTGATCGCCGCGACGAATGCGCCTGCGATGACCCATGGCTTAAACTTTCCCCAACGCGTCTTCGTCTTATCGATTGTGTTTCCGATGAACGGGTCAATGAAGAGCTCGCCGATGCGCAGGACGAGAATGATCGTTGTAACAATGCCGATCATGTAGGCGTCGTGCGTCGGATCTTCCGAGTGAAACAGGTTGCTCGTGACGAAGATCATGAAGTACGTGCCAATCATGGCATAGAAAAAATCGTGGCCGAACGTGCCGCAAGCATAGGCGATGCGGGACCAAAACTGGCTTTTCATATGACGCCCTCCTTAGCCTTTGAGCGTATGAATGTACGCAATGATGGCGTCCGCTATCTGATCAAGCGACGCCTTTGATGTGTTGACGACGAGATCGTAATGCTTGCCGTCGCCCCACTCAAGCCCCGTATAGTAATTGTAATAACGGGCGCGCTTCGCATCCTCCTTGTCGAGTTCCTTCAGCGATTTGCCATCGTACATCGTCTGACCGCGCTTTTCGCGGAATGCATCGTCGGCGCAGACGAAAACCGAGAACACGTCATCACGCTTCCGAAGTGCGAAATCCGCACAGCGCCCGAGCATGACACAGGAACCGTTATTTGCAAGCTTGCGGATCACCGCTGACTCCGAATGGAACATTTCGCGGCTCGAACTTCCCATTGACATACCGAATGAGTGAAAGGGAATAAAATTCATTGAAACCGGCTTTACCGTATTCTCCATCTCGAGGAGCTCCTTCTCCGATAGGTCGTTGATCCCGAGCTTCGCCGCCGCGATATGGACGATCTGCCTGTCGTAGAGTTTCACGCCGAGCTTCTCCGCCAAAATGCCCGCTAGCTCACGCCCGCCACAGCCATACTGGCGGCTGACCGTGATGATACACTGGTTCTCCCCCATGGTAATTCCTCCTCACTAATCGCAAACGTTTACTTTTTCCTGTATTTTATTAGTAAACGTTTTCTATATGAGACTATTATATGCGAACAATAGCGAAAAAGCAAGCCTTCTTTCCCTAAAAATCCATAAAAATGACCTCGCGATCATGGATCGTGAGGTCATTTGCTTCACGCAATCATTTGCATTCATCCAATCTTAAGCTTGGACTGCCCCGTGACGTGCCGGTTGAAGCCGACGTCTTCTTTCGACATGCCGATAGCGAGACCAACGAGCTGCTGAAGGTGCAGGATCGGCATCTCCGTATCGGAATGAACGGCTTCACGTCCTTCCGGCCCATACATATCGAGCTGCATCTGGCAGAGCGGGCACGGCGTGACGACGAGACTGGCATCCGCCCTTGCGGCGCTTGCAGCGATCTGCCCCGTAACCGTCATGACATCGTGTTCTGCGCCAAACTGCGCATGGAAACCGCAGCACTTGCGGCTCGCATCGAACCAGACCGGCTCAGCACCGAGGCGGCGGATGAGTCGCTCGAGACTTTCCGGATGCTCGCCTTCTTCGTAGTTCATGACTTCATGCGGGCGCAGGATGTGACAGCCATAGTAGCCGGCGACCTTCATGCCGGCGAGTGCGCCCGTGACCTTGCCCTCGAAAAGCTCTGGATGCTGATCGAGCAACCAAAGGAAATGCGTGATCTCACTCGTGCCTTTGTACTCATACGGATGGCCGGCTTCCTTGAGAATGCCGTTGACCCTTGCCTTGAGCGCTGTATCGTGATCAAGGCGGTACTTTGCCATACGGAGCTGCAGCGTGCAAGTGTTGCAGACCGTCAGGATCGGAAGGCCAAGGTTCTCTGCAATCGAGATATTGCGCGCGTTGACGGCAAGCGATGCGAGGTCACTCACGCCCTGCGCATGCGAAGCGCCGCAGCACGTCCAGTTCTGGATTTCTTCGATTTCAAGGCCGATCGCCTCGCAAACCTTCTTCAGCGAGGTATACGCCTCGGCTGCCGCTCCTTCGAGTACGCAGCCTGGAAACAATGCGTATTTCATGGCTTACACTTCCTCCTTCTCTGCTGCCTCGGCCGCCTTTACGACTGCATCAATCGTCTTGATTTCAGGGTTGACAGGATGCTTTTCCATCGGATTCATCTTGCCGACGTTCATGAGACGCAGCGCCATCGGAAGACGCAGGCCTGCCGCAAGGAAGCCCTCGGACTTGATGTTGAGTTTCGACTCATCGAGCGTGCCCGATTCCTGGATATCGTCGTAGATCGCCTTCGCATGGCGCGCGCCGACGTTGTCATCCAGCCTATACTGAAAGGAGAGTGCCTTGAGCTTCTCGATCGCGCCGGCTGGATCAAGACCTTTCGGGCACTTCGCCGTGCACTCCTGGCAGTTGAAGCAAGCCCAAAGACCGGCGTCAATCGCTGCCTTGACATGATCCTTCGCGTCCTTGTCGCGCGTATCCGTCGCGATTTTGAGGGCCTTGACAAAAGCGAATGGATCGAGGAAGTCATCCTCGTTCAGTGCGTTCTTGTTGCACTCCGAAACGCACGAGCCGCAGAGGATGCAGCCGGCGAGCTTCTTGTACTTATTGAAATCCGCCGGAGACTGGAGACAGCCCTTCTCCGCGGAGAATTCGTCCTTCGGATGAACGACGGGCCTAATCTTCTTGATACGCGCGTACTTCGGATCCCAGTCGACGACGAGATCGCGAATGACGCGGAAATTGCCGAGCGGCTCGATCGTAAGCTCTTCGCTCCGATAGCGCTTCATGAGCTCCTCGACGAGAACCTCGCAGGAAAGCTCTGCATTGCCGTTGACACGCGTTGCACAAGCGCCACAAATGCTCGAACGGCAGGAGCAAGCAAACGAAAGCGTCGGATCCTGCTTCTCCTTGATTTCCGTCAGTGCACCGAGGATCGTCATGCCCGTCTGCACTTCGACTTTATAAGTCTGAACCCACTTCTTTCCATCAACGAAGCGATGGATGTTCAGCGTTGCCTGCATATCAATACTTCCTTTCCTTCGGCGGATACTTCGTGATGACGACATCTTTGTACTCAGCACGATAGCCGGTTTCATCCTTAAAAATAAGCGTATGCTTCAGGAAGTTCGCATCATCCCGCTTCGGGAAATCACGGCGCGTATGACCGCCGCGGCTCTCCTTGCGCGCGATCGCACCCTGCACGATCGCATGCGAAATCTGAAGGAGATTGCCAAGCTCGACATACTGCTCAAATGCCGTATTGTAGACATGGCTCGGATCGCCGACATAGCACTTTTTGTAATCTTCCTCGTGCTTGGCAAGTTCCTTTGCCGCTTCTTCAAGCTGCGGCCCGTTGCGGAATACGCCTGCCTTGAACCACATCGTCTGAACCATGGCATCGCGAATCTCCGGAACCGTGCGATTGCCCTCATGTGGACGGGTCGTCACTTCATCGAAGTGATCCTTCCATTTTGCACAGTCTTTTGCAAGCTGATCCTGACTGCCCTCGTACGGGTGGCCCTTCGCATAAGCCGCTGCACCGTCGCCCGCCGTATGACCAAAGACGAGAACCTCAGAAAGGCTATTTGCGCCGAGACGATTCGCACCGTGAACGGAAACGCAGCTGCATTCGCCTGCCGTATAGATGCCGGGCACGCGTGTCTCGCCCGTGTGGAAATCCGCCATCTCAAGACCGCCCATCGAGTAGTGGCAAGTCGGGCTGATGAGGACAGGCTCCTTCGTGATGTCGACGCCTGCAAATCGCTTTGAAAGGTCGTACACCTGCCCGAGCCGCTCGTGGATGCGCTCCGCCGGGATATGCGTAAAGTCGAGATAAACGCCTGCTGTCAGCCCCTCGCCGACGCCGCGCCCTTCCTCGATCTCCGTTGCGATGCTGCGCGCGACGATGTCACGCGTCGCGAGCTCTTTCTTTTCGGGCGCATACTTCTCCATGAATCGTTCACGATTTTTGTTGAGCAGGATCGCCCCCTCGGAGCGGCTCGACTCGGAAAGGAGAACGCCGTTGACAGAAAGTCCCGTCGGATGGAACTGCACCATCTCCGGATCTTTGAATGGGATGCCGACCTTCATGCCTGCGACGATGCCATCGCCCGTCGAGCTGTACGGATTCGACGTGCGGACCCAGTACGCACGGCCGTAGCCGCCCGTCGCGATAAGAACCGTCTTTGCGGGAATGCCGATGAAGTTGCCCGTGCGCATGTCCATTGCGATGACCCCTGCGAGCTTGTCGCCTACCATGCTGATTTCGAGCATCTGGCACTCCGAGATGAAGTCGATGCCTTTGTCAAGACACTGTTCGAAGAGCGTGTGAACCATGGCATGGCCGGCGCGATCCTCAAAATACGCTGCGCGCGGATGCGAATGGCCTCCCATCTTGCGCGAATGGAAATGGCCGTCTTCCTGACGGTTGTACGGATAGCCCATATAGTCCATTTCGAAGATGTTTTTGCCGGCACGTTCAGCGAAATACTCGACTGCATCCTGATCGCAGAGATAGTCCCCGCCCTTGATCGTATCGAACGCATGCGATTCGATCGAATCCGTCGGATCCGTGAGTCCCGTAACGCCGTTCATGCCGCCCTGTGCCATCGTCGAGGCGGAGCGCGTCGGCACAAGCTTTGTCATAACGGCGACTTTTCGATCTTTGTTTCCCGCCGCGGCAAGCGCCGCGCGCATCCCTGCGCCGCCGCTGCCGATGATGAGCACATCATACGTCACGTCGCCGCGCCGTACCTTTTCGGGAATGTTCCTGCCGTTCCACGAGAAACAGCCGCTTGCCGAGAGAACGACGCCCGCTGCTGCCGCGCCCTTGATAAAGGTACGACGTGAGATTTCGTTAGACATAGGTTTCTCCCTCCTGATCATGCATGGACTTTATCTATAGCATTGATAAAGTTTATGTTGTTTCCAATTCGTGCCAAACTGAAAAAATCCTGCCATAAAATGAAATCGTGACCTATGTCATAGCGCAAAAAATACGGCATGCTATACTATTAAGCGTTCTTGAATGCAAGCATAAGTGTTATAGTGTATGGAGGGCAATGTCATGCAGCTCAGTGCAAGAAATCAGTTCAAAGGAAAAGTTGTATCCATCGAGAAAGGTGCAGTGAACGCCATCGTCGGCATCGAAATCGCAGGCGGGCATGTGATCACCTCGACGATCACCCTTGGTTCCGTGGAACGCCTTGGTCTCGTTGTCGGAAAGGAAGCCTATGCCGTCATCAAGGCTACGTCCGTCATGGTCGGCGTGGACGACTAACCCATCTTTTGGATATTCGAAAGGGCAGGAATGCGGATTTCCCGTGTCCTGCCTTTTTTGTATCCGGCAAAAGAAGGTGCACGACATCAGACGATGCTGCCTCCGCCTGTGATCCCTGCGCCTCTGTTGGAACCGACGCGCTAGTGTGACGTTGTTTGCGAATGGACTGCCGCATGTGTGACGATTGGCGTCCTAAAGCTGCTGCCAGTCAGCACGAGCGCAATCTGCCGCCGAATCAATCCTAGATCTGCCTCGAGCTCCTTTTCTCTAAAACAAAAAAGAGCATCGGGGCAATTTGATTGTCTATATCAAAAGTTCAAATCACGCGTAAAATAGAATAAATTATCATTTCCAATATAAAAATTGTACCTAAATACATAAATTCAAACAAAATCCCCCATTGGAAACACGCGCCAAAATACGACGAATCCATTGCTTTCAAGATAAAACTCCCTTATACTTTTAATGGAAGCAAAAGCTGCAAATGGATTTCCAGAGGAAAGGGATGTTGTTAGGATGAAACGAAACACACTGCTCGGACTCGCCATCGGGCTGAGCCTCAGCGCAAGCTCGGTCGCGCTCGCCGCCACGGCGGACAGCTTCTCCGATGTACCGAAAGGTCATTGGTCGTACGAAGCGCTCGACTACCTTGCAAAAGAGGGTGTCATCGAGGGAATGGGCGACGGCACGTTCCAGGGCGGTCGCCCCATGACGCGCTACGAGGTCGCTGCCATCGTCGCCAAGGCGATGCAGAAGGAAGGCACGAACTTCGGCGACCGCGCCGTGCTCGAAAAGCTTGAGGCGGAGTACGGCGGCGAAATCGCCACGCTCAAGAAACAGGTGGACGCGAACACGAAACAGATTGCGGAGAACAAAAAGGAAATCGACCGAGTCAAGCTCTACGGTTTCCTGCGCGCCCAGTACGACTACGACAGGAACAAGGACGCCGATACGCTCGACCACGGGACGAACCGCTTTTACATGGATCTGCGCGGCGACCTCAAGGTCAACGACTATTGGACCGTGCGCTTCCAAAGCGAGACGAACCGTCACTACAACAACGGGCACAGCCGCCAAGGCGAGACGGGTCTGAACCAGTACACGGAAAAGACGTGGTCTGGGCACGACGGCAACATCCAGCGTATTTGGGTGGACGGTTTGTCGAAGGACGGCAAGTGGATCAGCATCGGACGCGCGTGGCGCGGACTCGGCTTCCAAAACGTCCTCTTCGGAAACGAGTCGGACGGCTTCCAGTTCGGCGTTCCCATCCCGAACACGAAGCTCACAGCAAGCGGCTTTTGGATGGCATCAACGGGCGAAGGCAACCGCGAAAGCCTCTACGGCATCGGCGCATGGGGGCCAATTGGTCACAGCGTGGACATCAATGTCGCTTACGCCAAGAGCAGCATAGGAAAGGGCGATACCTACAGTTCGGGCAAGATTGTCGGCTACCGGGCAGCGACCTCCCCCTCCGGCATCACGACGCTCGATCCCGTCTACGGGAAGAATGACGTGACAAACAAGCGAAGCTATGGCTTCGTTGTCAGCGGTGCGGTGAGCTTCGCAAAACACTTCCGCTTCATCGGCGACTACGTCAAGACCGATGCGGATTTCCAAGGAAATAGCCTTGCGCTTCGCCTGAACTATCGTGGCACGGATCTCAACAAGCCAGGCAGCTACGGTCTCTATGCACGCTATGTGCGCTACGGCGAAAACGGATGGCTCGCGGGCGACGACGAGTGGAACTCGACGTGGAACGCAACGCGCGGCTGGATTCTCGGTGCGAAGTACGTTCCAGCGAAGAACATTGAGTGGGAAATGCTCTACTCTCGCCAAACGCGCGGCTACGATCAGGCTTGGGCATACGACCGCGATCTCTTCCGCACGCAGGTGGACTACCACTTCTGATCCAATCACGATACGGTGAAGCCCACTTGGCTTCACGGAAAAGGCATGGGCTTTCCGTGCCTTTTCCTGCAAAAAAGGAGCAATCATGAAACGAAGCAAGCAGCATCTTCTCCGTGCGGCTGTATTCGCCGCGTTGACAGCGGGCGCGATTTCCGCATCGCTTCCCGCATTGCCTGTCACGGCGTACGCCGCCCCTGCCGCCACGGCACAGGAAGCGACACGAACGGTCGTGCTCACCGGCACGGTGCAGATGAAAGCCGGTGCGCCAAAGGACTGGGATCCCGCGTCCGCTGCAACGCGCATGGAGGACATTGGAAACGGTTTCTACCGCTTCACGGCAGACCTCCCCGCAGGAACGTACTACTATAAGGTCGCCGTCGGCGGAAGCTGGGCAGAAAACTACGGCCTGGACGGAAATTTTGACGGGGCAAATGTCCAGCTCACCCTTCCTGAGGCGACGCGCGTCACCTTCTACTACAACGACAGAACGCATCAGATTGCGGACAGCACGCGATACGTGCTGCAGGAAGACGAGGCACTTCCCATCCTGCAAGGAGACGGCATCCCCGATGGCACGATCCTGCGCGACGACACGCTAGGCATGCTCTATCAAGCAACCATCCAAATGGACGCAGGTGACCACGCCGTCAAAATCATGCAGCAGGGCGAAGCGCCCATGGCACAGACGGTGCACATCAAGAAGGCAGGTCCCGTCTCCTTCTACTACGATGGGAAAACGCGGCACCTCATCGTCGACGACGGGAGCATCCACGAATCCGAACTCCTGCATGACACATGGGACAGCGCGTATCGCAAGCCGTTTGAGGCGATCCCTGCCGGCAGCCCCATCACGCTCTCAGTAGCAGCAGGCGCGGGCGACGTGCAGCAGGCAAAGCTTTTCATCGCCCGCGCAAAGGTCACGGCAAACGGCGGCGACGAGTACAACCCGGACTTTTCGGCCGGCACGAATGAGACCGTCCCCATGAAAAAGACGCGCACGGAAAACGGTCGCGATATATGGTCGGTGACTATTGCGCCGAAGGAAGCAGGGCTATACGGCTACAAATTCCTCCTCGACGACACGAAAGAGTACGGCGATGACATGAAGCCCGGCCATACGGGTGCGGCGAAGCTGCGCGACGCAAGGCTATTCCCGCTCACGGTCTACCGCGCAGACTTTAAGACGCCCGATTGGGCGAAGGAAGCCGTCACCTACCAGATCTTCCCCGACCGCTTCTATAACGGAGACCCCAAAAATGATGCCGCGCGGCAATTCGCGCGCGCCGCTCAGCTCATCCAGCACCGCGCCTGGGGCGATCTTCCCGCAAACTACTCCAAGACCCCTGAGGCGGACGGCGACAAATGGGAATGCAACGACTTCTTCGGCGGCGACATCAAGGGCATCACCAAAAAGCTCGACTACCTGCAGTCGCTCGGCATCACGGCCATCTACGTCAACCCGATGTCATCGGCAAGCTCAAACCACCGCTACGACGCTGTGGACTACACGAAAATCGATCCGATCCTCGGCACGATGGACGATTTCCGCGCCCTCGTGCACGAGATGGATAAGCGGCACATGCACCTCATCATGGACGGCGTCTTTAACCACGTCGGCGACGATTCCATCTACTTTGACCGCTACGGCAAGTACAAGACCGTCGGCGCGTACGAATACTGGTCGCGCATCTACGACCTCCAAAACGAAAAGCACCTCTCCCTTTCCGCAGCAAAGGAAGAGGCGAAAAAGGAGCTTTTAGCAGAAGGTCAGGTCTTCAGCCCGTACCATTTCGAAGACTGGTTCGAGATCCGAAACGAAAAGGCGAAGGACAGCATGGGCGAGAAATACGCCTACCACGACTGGCAGGGCTACGACAGCCTGACGCCGTTTGCCGACCGCGACTATCCCGGAAGCGAGGCAGGCACGAAAAGTTCCGACCTCGGCGACTACCTGCTCTACGGGCGTGATAAGGATCGCGGCGTCCTCACGCGCTGGTTCAGCGAAGGGCTTTCGGGCTGGCGCCTCGATGTCGCAAAGGAAGTGCCGCCCGGCTTTTGGGCAAGGGTGCGCGACGAGGTCAAGAAGCAGGCGACACCGGACGGCAAAGCCCCGCTTCTCCTCGGCGAGATCTGGCAGGACGGCTCGCAATTCCTGACGGGCGACATGTTCGACTCTGTCATGAACTACAAGCTCTCCTTTGCGCTCGGCGACCTCTTCCTCCTGCGCGGCGACGCGAAGGCAGCGGACGAGGAGCTGACCATCCTTCGGCAGAACTACCCGAAGGAAGCGCTCTACGATCTCATGAACATCGTCGGCTCGCACGACACCGTCCGCGCCATTTACAAATTTGGCGGCGGAAAGGAAACAGTGGCACAGCCGGGGAAAACAGACTTTGACTACGCGCTCGGCAAGGCGCGCCTGAAGCTTGCCGCCATCTTCCTCATGGGCTATCCCGGAATGCCGACCATCTACTACGGCGATGAGGCGGGCGTCTACGGAAGTGCCGACCCCGACTGCCGCCGCACCTATCCATGGGGAAAGGAAGACAAGGAACTCCTCGCGTTCTACAAAAAACTCATCGGCATCCGCAACGCGCACAAGGCGCTATTCGCATACGGCGACCTAAAGACGCTGAAAGCAGAGGGCGATGTATACGCCTACAGCCGCATGGCAGCGGACGGAAGCTGTGGGATCGTCGCGCTGAACCGCGGCGCGGCGCGCACCATCACATTTTCCCTCCCTGCCTCCCTAGCAGGCACATCGTTCCATGACGCGCTCACAGGCTATGCCTGCACGGCAAAGGACGGCAAGCTCAGCCTGCCACTCGGCAAGAATCAAGGCATGATGCTGCTGATGGAAAAATAAGCATTTCCCTGTCACGAAAAAGCGCCCACGCATGTGGGCACTTTTTTGTCGCGCATACGCGGATTGCGAAACGATGACCACCACAAAAACGGCAAAAACGGTCTCACAGGCAAAGCCCTGTGAGACCGTTTTTTTAATATGGTTCCGCATGCCATCTCCCAGCCGATTCATTCGCGTCATTCACGCATCGACTTCCAGCGATCATGCAGCCAAAACCACTCCTCTGGATATCGGCGGATATGTTCCTCAATAGCGTGCGTCAAAAACTGCGTCATGGCACGAATGTCTGCGTGCTTGTCCTTCGTATGCCCGACACGAAACGGGCCGTCGACGATAAGCGTATGCATGCCATGTTCGTCACGATGCATGCAGGAAGTGAAGATCGGCACGTCGGCAAAGCGCGCCATCGACGCCGCTCCTGTCGGGCAGTTCGTCGGCTGTCCGAAGAAGTCGATGACGATGCCGTCATGGCGGCTCGGATCCTGATCCATAATGAGACCGATCGCCCAGCCCTTTCCCATCATTCGGAACATCTCCCGCACACCTGTTTTATACGTGATATGCATGCCGATCATGGTGCGGTATTCGTTGATAAACCGATCTGCGCCTGAATCCTTCTGCTTCTTTGCGACGCCGACGAGCGGGATGCCCGCTTGCGCAAATGCGCCGCCCATGAGTTCCCAGTTTCCGCTGTGCGCGGCAGCGATGACACACCCCTTCCCCTCCGATAGCCCCGCTTGAAGTTTTTTCAGTCCTTCAATGCGGACGTAGTCCTCGATGTGTTTGGCAATCATGGGGAAGCGCAGGACTTCGACAAGCATCGGGCCGAAGCGCACAAAGGAGGCGCGCGCAATGCGCCGCGCCTTTGCATCCGATACGCCAAGGCATCGCTTGATCTGATCAAATGCGAGCTTCTTGCGCCGTTTTGGGACGAGCGGCCAGCAAACTGCACCGAGCATGTGCCCCAAAACTTCTGCAGCACCGCGCGGCAGCTTGCAGCAAATCCAGCTGATTGACTTTAGCAGCCTGTACATATCATGCCTTTTCGTATGTTGCGAGTTTCTTTTCCATCTGTTTGAGTTTCTTTGCCATTTCAGGCAGATGCTTCATCGCCGCCTGCATGCGAAGCCACTCCGTATGGCTCTGCACGGGGAAGCCCGCGCAGAAGACGCCTTCCGGCATGTCGCCAATGATGCCGCTGCGCGCCGCATAGACGGAGTTCGCTCCGATCTTGATATGACCGACCGTGCCGACCTGCCCGCCGAATGTCACATTGTGCCCGACGGTCGTCGATCCTGATATGCCCGTCTGTGCGACGATGAGGCAGTTTGGACCGATCTTGCAGTTGTGTCCGACATGGACGAGATTGTCGATCTTCGTGCCTTTTCCTATGACAGTCGAGCCCATCGCTGCGCGGTCAATGCCGTCGTGTGCGCCAACCTCAACATCGTCTTCGAGGACGACATTGCCGACCTGTGGGACTTTCGTATGGATGCCGTCCTTCGTCGTGAAGCCAAAGCCATCCGAGCCGATGACGGCAGAGCTGTGAATGACGCAGCGCTTCCCGACGCGGCAGTGCTCACGCACGGTCGCACTCGAGTAGACGACGGTATCCTCGCCGATCTCTGCGTACTGCCCGATATACGTATGCGGGTAGAGCGTGGCGCGGTCGCCGATGACGGCATGGTCGTCAACACAGGCAAACGGCATGATACGGATGTCTTTTCCGAGCGTGACGTCCGAACCAATATAGGCTTCATCGCTGACGCCGACCGGAATCGCAAGCTTTGGCGTGAAGAGTTCGAGCAGTCGCGCAAAGGAAGCGCGCGGATCGTCGACGATAAGCGACGTCTTCGGGAAGCCCGTTATGCCCGGCGGCAACATGACTGCCACTGCCTTCGTATGCTTCGCTTCCTCGATATGCGGTTCGACGGCAAACGTCAGATCGTGCGCACCCGCCCCCTCGATATTATCGAGCCCTTCAATGACGACGGACGAATCTCCTTCGATCCGTCCGCCTACGTAATCCGCGATTTCCTGCAATGTCTTCTTCATGCCGTTTCGCCCTTTCCGCTTCTTATTGCAGTTTGCTGATGACCGCATCTGTCACATCGACGCAGCCCGTGACCGCTGTCGGCGCTTCTTTGTGGCTGTCAAGAATCGCATCGAGCTTCTTCTCCTTGACGACGGCTGCAGAAGCCGCATCCATTTTCTGCTGTATCTGGAGCTGATACGACTGCTGAATGCCCGCCATCTTGCGCTGCGCGTCAGCCTGTGCCTTTTGCGCGTCCTCCGGCGAAGTGTTTCCGCCGTTCTGCAAAGACTGATGTGCTTCTGCGACCACCTCCTGAAGCTTTTGATTTCCTTCATCGGAAATCGACTTGATCTGCGGCGCTTCTTTCATGATGCGATCACCGTCTATGTAGCCGAGCCTGACCTGTCCGCAGCCGCTCGCCATGAGCGTCGTTGCCGCAAGTGCCGCAGCGAGGAATCCCATTGTGATTTTATGTTTTTTCATGCTTTGCTTCGCTTCTTTCTATTCGGATGACTTTTCCGAGGTATTCAAGGCTTCAAGCCCCTGCATCTCCGACAAGAGTTCGTCTGTCACGTCCTCCGTTCCCGTGCCGATGACAGCGCAAAAGCGGATGGGTGGCGCTCCCGTCCGAAAGGTGCGCGGGAACTGATAGTCCTTCGTCTCGGCATGGCTCGCAAGAATGAGCGTAAAGTGATGCAGGATCGCGACTTTCGCAGCTCTGCCCGCAATATCGTTGAAAATATGCGTTTCGAGCGTTTGGATCTCACGCTCGACCTGCTGCAGCGATTCCCGCTCCGCCAGGCGCTTCTGCCTTTCTGTCGAGACGGCCATCTGCGCCTGCATGGCGGCGACATTGCGATCCTGTACCTCTGTCTTTTCACGCATCGACGCCGTCTTCTGTGCATCAAGCATCGTCTTCCTATCCGCATGCCATGCAGCGATCTTCGGTCCGAGCACCTTTTGGACATACGCCGCAATTTCCGTTTCGTAAGCGTGCAGGAGCTCAATTTGCCGCCTGCCGCGTTCCATCTTCAGGTCATCGAGCTCTGCCTCCCACTGTGCGCGTTCCGCTGCGAGATCCTCCGGCTTGTCCCATGGATGGTGCATCGCGCTCTGATTGTCGAGCTTCAAATTGATGTTTAGGATCGCATTGAGGTACTCGGCATCGATCGCCTCTTTCTGCGCTTCGTACGCCGCGTCATGTTCTTTGCGATACGCTTGTTCGACGTGCGTGCGCTCGCGCTCAAGTTCGGCACGCGCCCCGATGACGGCCTGCGCATTTTTCTGCCATACAGCATCCTCGAACGGCTTGGCGTCTGTCTCTGGCGGTGCTACGACAAGCGGCATGCGCACGGGATTGGTATCCGCAAGAATGCGGTCATGCTGTGCGCGAAGCGTCTTGAGACGCGCATAGTCGGGATGTGCCGCGAGGACGCGCTCCATATCCACCATGCCGATATCCGCCTTTGCGACGGGCATCGCCGCCTCATGGTGCAGTATGAGACGCGAGATCGTCACGCCGCCCGCGACTAGCGCTAGGAGCAGGACGGCCGCACCGACGCGCCGCGCCGTCACATTCCCGCGTACAGGCTCTTTCTCCTGCGCGCGCTCCTGCTTTTTCTCCACGGCTCATCCCTCCCAGACGCCCATGCTTTCCGCCTTAGCTCTTCTGACAAGTAGTACCGAGCACAAGGATTGGCTCGGTACTTGATGGCTCCTGTTTCGCGGTCTGCGCCGCACAGGGCTTACTTCTTGTTGATCTTATTGATGACGTCCTGCGTGATGTCCTGTCCGCCGTAGACGACCGTGCTCTTTTCGAGGACAACGGAAAGACCTTTTGTCTCGGAGACTTTCTTGACGGCGTCTTCAATGCTCTGCTGGATCGGCTCCATGAGTTCCTGGTTCTTCTGCTGGAGACGCTCCTGCGTCTGCTGGTAGTAATCGTTCTTTTCCTGATCGCTCATGTTCGCAGACTTCTCTTCAAACTCTTTCTGCGCATCCTGGACAGCCGTCTGCATCTCGGCATTCGCGCTTTGGAGCTGCGGGTGTTGCTGCGCAATCTGACGGTAGTCGACGACGCCGACCGACGAGCTGGCTGCGCTAACGATTCCGGACCCAGACTGCGTGAGCGCAAGGGCAACGACCGAGCCAACGAAGACGAGCGCGATGAGCACGCTGATGATCTTGACCTGTTTTTTCTGCAAAGTAATCATTACGGTTCTCCTTTTCCCTTTGGGATATAGTGAATACAGAGTACGCTAGTCATTATAGCAAACTCTCGTTTGCGATTCAAGACAGTGCCATTCGCAAATCAGAAATTTCCTATGAGCCTGACCCATCCGGTTTGACGCGAAAACGCATACTCGATGCCAAGAAAGTCGTGCACCTTGTAGCGAAGCGCGGCTTCTGCCGTGCGATCCGCAAAGCGGTACTCGTACCGCGCAAGCCAAACGGGTGAAATGCGGTAGTCCGCGCCGAGTATAAACCGCCGGTCCCGTATATCGTAGCGAACCTGTGCCGTCATGTCGCCTATCGCACGCCCATAGCCGAGTTCCCAGCGCCAATCGATGTCCTGCGGCATGAAATCGATCTGCAGGAATAGCTCATCTTTCCGGCTCAGCATTTGCCCTGCATGGAGCCGAAGCACCATGTCCTGTTCGCGTCTGTGCCCTGCGTTTTCACTGCGGCCGATATCAAGCCACCCCGTAAGGCGCAGACGATACCGTGCCGTATCGCTGCGGCTCATGACCTGCATGCGCTCAGCCGGCTTGATCGCAACGTGCGTCTTCATCTTGGCACGCCGGAAATCGCCCTGCGCGTCGAGCGCATCGGCAAAAAGCCGTTCAAAGGCAATGCGATGACGCGAAACAAATGCGACGGGGACACCGACAAGAAGATCCACACGATCCTGCATGAGGCGGCGATGCCCGAGGAGCGCGAAATTCGGCACGGTATCGGAACGCATCGAAAGATCATTCGTGCGCACGACTGGCAAACGTGGATAAACGGTGAGCTGTACCTCTGCCACGTCATGTTCCGCGATGGCGATATCAAAATCGGGACGAAACTCCGGCAAGTGCACTGCCATATAGGATTCGAGTGCACGCTTCAGTGCGCCATTCGTCCAGTCCGTTGCCGCAACGGGAAGCCCGCAAAGCGCTTCGTCAAAGACAGACGAAACGCCGCTGAGATCCTCGCGCACGAGCGATTCGACGGCAGGCGGCATTCCGTCCACCGCGATGCTGACCTTGACCGCGCGAACGCAATCCGTCCACGGGACGAGATGGAGCCGTACCGTGGACGTGATCCCCACCTCGATCCTCACGTGATCGACGGTATAGCCGACGAGCACCTTGTCGAAGACCTGCCCGATAACGGCTTCGCAGTGCGGCACATTCTCCCGCAGGCCATCGAGTTCCTGTCCGACGAGGAGCTGCTCTGCAATGGCATTTACGCTTTTTTCCATGCGCTTTTCGACGATGGGCGGAATGCCATTCGTCGCGGCGACAACGGCTTTCACCTCTGCGACACGCTCAGCCGCTCTTGCCTGCATGGGCAAGAGCAGCACAGCAAAGACGAGCAGAAGACATGCACCCGCGTGCGCCCCACAACAACGCATCAGAACGTGCCGCCGACCGTGAAGTGCACGCGTCCGCCGTCCTTGTTGCGGCCATAGTCAAGACGCAGCGGCCCGAGCGGCGTATTGAGCGCAAGTCCTACGCCGACGCTCACCTTGAGATTATCGGGGACAAGACCATCATCCCATGCACCGCCAAAATCCGTAAAGACTGCGCCCTGCACCTTCTTGACAATCGGGAAGCGGTACTCCACCGTGCCGATCGCCATGCGCGAGCCACGGAACTGATCTTCGCGATAGCCGCGCAGCGTGTCCTGTCCGCCAACGGTAAACTGGTTGAAATAGGAAAGATCGCCATGCGCAGCACCGTACTGTGCGCGAAGCGCCAAAACCTGCGCATGCCCGACCGGGAAGTAGCGCTGATCCTCGATGGAGAATTTTTGGAACGTAAAGTCCCCGCCGAAACCTGCGAACTCGCCCATCAGGCTCACGCGGCCGCCCGTATGCGGATCGTAGACATTATCGCGCGTATCGGTGACGTGCAATAGCGTGATGCTGTTCGTCTTGCCGAAATTCGCTTCCTGCCACGCCGCACTGCGGAACTTCGCCGCATCAGTGCCGCCCGTATGGCGGACGTACTTGTCGTCACGGCTCTTGATCGTGATCGAATTCGTCGAATACTCGCTGACCGGACGGCTGAGCGATATCTCGCCACCCGCGTACTTGCGCATGTAGCTTTCGTTGAGGTCCCCGTTCGAATCGTAATCATCGTATTCGTAAGTACGATTGTAAACGCGAAGACTGATCGCTGTTTCTTTGCTGTCAAGCCATGGATGACGATAGGCGAAGCGATAGCCATGTGCGTCCTTGTCGTCGCCACTGACCTCATACGTCAGGCTCACGGCATCGCCTGTGCCACGGAAGTTCGTGTCGCCGACCGAGAGCATGCCGATGACACCATCCGCGCTTGAGTAGCCCGCACCGATGCCAAATGAACCCGTACGCTTCTCCTTGACATCGATCTCCATGACGACGGCATTCGGCGCGACGCCCGGGTTCATCTTCACGTTGACATCCTCGAAGAAGCCAAGGTTGTAGACGCGCTGCATGCCGCGGCGCGCCTGCTTCGAGTTGAATGGCTCGCCGGGCTTTTGGCGCATCTCTCGCAGGATGACGCGCTTCTTCGTCTTTTCATTGCCCTTGACGGTGTATCCTTCAAGATTGCCCTCATTGATCTTGAGCACGAGATTGCCGTCCCGGTCAATATTCATATCCGTGATCTTCGCGAGGATGTAACCATCCTTGCGGTACTGTTCCTGCAGTGCCTGCACGTTCTCATGGAGCACGCGCGTATTCAGGATCTTGCCGACCTCGACCGTGACGAGCGGCATGAGCGTCTCATCTTTCTCGACAGTGTTTCCCGTGATCCTCACACTCGCGAGTACAGGATTTTCGAGCACATGGTAGGTGATGACAACACCTTCCGGAACGGTCTCAAAGGTCGGATAGAGATCGTAGAAATAGCCCGTGTCGTAGATGGCTTCACGATCTTTTTCGAGCATCTGCGAGGCGTAGACGTCACCTGCTTTCATCTTGACAGCCGCCTTCGCCGTGCCGAGCGTGACATCGCTCGCGCCGTCAAAGACGACGTCGACGACCGTCTGTCCATCGTACTGTTTCAGATTAGCGGTGATCTCGTCTTCCTGTGGGCGCGTCTTGCTCCAGTTCGCCGTGCGCGGATCGACCTGCGTTTCGCTTTTCTTGTCCGCTGTCCCCATCGTTTTTGCAGGGGCATCCTCCGCTTTACGCGCAGCTTCCACCCCTGCCGGTGCGGCTTTTGCTTCCGTCTGATCCGAAGCAGGTGCATCTTTGGCAGGTGCATCTTTCCCCTCATCCGCCTGTGCTGTCTCAGTTGCGGCTGCCTGCGCTTCCTGGACGGCGGCAGCCGCCGTTTCCGCATATCCCGTATGCGGCATTGCCGCAACACCCGTTGCAAGCGCTATGGCATAGGCAAGTGCACGATACTGTGACTGATCCAATCGTATAACCTCCAAAATGCAACGGATTTATAAACCTTTATAAATCCTTACTTTTCCCGCAGTGCTTTTCCTGCGTCTTGCATCAATTTCTGTACCTCCGCATCGGGTACTTTTGCAGCGGAGCCTTGCTGCTGAACAGGCGCTGCGCTCCTTTGCGTCGTCTCCACGCGTGATGGGGCTGCTGCGCTCTCCTGCACCGGCTCCTTCGGCACCACCTCGCGGCGTTTCTTTTGTGTCGTCTCAGCAGCGGCACGCTCTGCCGCAACGCCCACTTCCGAACGCGGCGCTGCGCCCAGAGGCGCGTTCGGAAGTGGGCGCGCCTCCTTCGGTGCTTCCTCCCGTGCCACCTCGGAGGCGGCAGGCATCTCGGCTTGTTCTGCCGGCATTCCCACTCGATAGAAGAGTGCCGCTCCCGCTGCAATCAAACAGGCGGCGATAAGCGGCGCACCGCGTCCGAAAAAGCGGCGCATACGCCCCGGCTTCGTCTCGCGCATGCGGACGAGTTCCGCCTCGGCAAGCATGAGCTTCAACCCGCCGCGCACGCCTTCATCCGCCTGCACGGAAGCTTCCGCCTCGCCGAGCCAATCGCGCGCTGCACGAATATGGCGCACCTGCTTTTCCTTATCCTTCATCGCCAGCCCTCCTTAAAAGCAGACACCCATCTTATATAGTCCGCTTTCAGCCGCGATTCTCACACCTTGAATGGAGGAGAATCGAGAGATTCCTTTCGATCTCCCTCCATTTCCCTTATATCTTCTAGCGCTCGCACTCGATTTCAAGCAAATGCTCCGTATTGCGCTGCGATCCTTATTTCCAGTACTGGATGAATCGCGAAAGCATCCCACGGATGCGCCGGACGCCGCTCTGCTGCAAACGATAGATATGCGAAGCGCTGACATCGAGTGCATCGGCGACAGACGATACGGGCTCGCTCCGAAGGTACACGCCCTCCAAAACGGCTCTCTCCTTGCCCGGAAGGCGATCCATCGCCTGATGCAGGCGATTCGTAAGTTCATGCCATTCGGCGAATTCCTGTGCAGACGGCGCGGTATCGACGAGCCGATCCTTCATCGAGTCCGTGCCGCACACATCCGCTCCTTCCATACACGCGAGATCACGCCGTCCTTCGTGCGCTAGGAAATCCATCATGCGCCCTCGGATGCGGTGCACGGCAAAGAGGCTGAATGCGACGCCGCGCATCGGATCGTAGCGTTCCACCGCTTCAATGAGGCCGACGGTTCCCTCCTGGATGAGATCCATGACCGCTTCCATCGTGCGATACGGGATGGCTTGTTTGAACACGAGCGGCTGATAGGCTTCGATGATGCGCCTTCGCGCCTGTTCGTCGCCGTTCTTTGCCGCGCGCCAAAGACGCTTCTCCTCTTTTGGCTCCAGCGCCTTGACCTTGGCGAGTTCTGCCAAGTATTCTGCGAGCTGCACGAAACCCCTCCTTTTTTAAAAGCGTATGCGAGCCTCTCCGCTGATGATGTATTCCCCGCCTTCTTTGTCGAGTGATATGCCGTATCGATCATCGAGATCGTACTGCAGGCCGATGCGGCTCGTGCTCGTGCCGGAAATGCCTTGGCTGTAACGCACCATGACTTTATCGGTGATATACTTGCCCATCTCGATGTGGTAGACATCGCGGTCACGATTGGGTTCCGTATCCGTCTGCGAAAAGAGCGAACCATTTCCGCCTGCCACCGTGAAACGGTCAAGCCAAAGGAATTTTCGGACGGCATCCTCGACCTCGCCGAGCACGCTCATCTGAAGACCCGCGAGAAGAACGTCTTCCGCATCAAACTTCAGCTCGCCATTCGAGCCCGCATTGCGGAACGTCAAGACCTTCAGGATTTCCTCCTGGCTCATCTCGGGACTCGAAGAGAGCTTGAACTCCATCGCGTCAAGCCTTCCCTGCAGCGCAAGGAAGACCCGCATGCGGTTGAGGCGCGTATCGGCAAAGAAGGAAATGCTCGGAAGGAATGTGTCAAACTGATTGAAATACGTTGCGCCCTCGCGAACGGAAAAGACATTCTGCAAATAGGTAATCGTGCCCCCGCGCCGCGCCGCAATCGTGCCTTGCGTCTTCGGATGCTGTGTCGTACCGCCAAAATGCACCTGTCCCTTCAAGTACATATCGTAGAGATGGGGGCTGTAGGCGTGGACGCGGTCGCCTGCCTGTACGTCAAAGTCGAGTGCGAGCAGGGGGAGATCACGGTCACGGTCGGGGATCGTCGGAACGGAAATCAAGCAGTCGTGAAGATTCAGATTGCCCGACAGGAGCGGCATCTTGCGTCCGAAGACCTCCGTCTCGGATACTTTGATTTCCGCGTCGACGGGACCGTGGAAAAAGCTGCTTTTTACATCCAGCCCGCTGGCCGTAAGCGAGCCTTCATAATGAGCCGCCTTCCGCCCTTCGAGTACGATCTTTCCGCTTCCCGCATACGATCCGTTTCCCATTTTACCCGAAAACTCGCGAACTGTCATTACGTTATCGTGAAAATCGAGCCGCATGACCATATCGGTCACGGGTGTTGCAATCGCGCGAAACTTCATCGCCCCCGCTGGAACGATGATGTGCCCATTGAAAAATGGGTGTGCGGCCGTTCCCGTGATCTCGACGTCACCGTTCGTCGCTCCCATCGCCCATTCCACCGAATCGGATACAACAGGGAGGAGCGAGAGATCCGCCTTGTCGAGCGAGAGTTTCAGCTTGATTTGTTCGTAATCCGCGAGCTCTTCCGCATCGCCTGCCGTCAGTGCGCGCAGCGGGACGATTCCCTCGGCGCTTGCTTCGTACGGTTTCCCGCCGATTGCTTTCTGCACGCGAAGTGTATCGACGTGAATCAATCCGTTCTTGAGCGCAAGCGTGCCTTCGAGCCGATCAAATTGACCGCCTGCAAAACCGCCGTCGCATACGAAGAGGCGTACATTTGCCGAGGGATTTCCGATCGTCCCATCAAATGTCGCTGAAATATCCGCTGTCCCTGCAACCGGCGTAGCGATCCCGCCCATCTTTGCGAAGAGTCCAAGCGCGAGCGATTCCGCTTCCAAGTTCCCCTGCAAGCGTCCATCCATTCCATCCCCGACGCCTGCCGATCCCGTAACGGAAAGCATGCCGTTTTCCCCTTGCATTCCTTTTAGCGAGTCTACGTAGAGCGTGCCGTCCTCCATGTGTGCCTGAATCGAGATGTCGTGCATATCGTAGCCTGCGACCAATCCTTTTGCCACGAAAGCATTCGCCGTGAAGGCGGGGCTGTCGTACGTCCCGCTGAGCACTGCCTCGCCGGAAATGCGTCCTGTGACGAGATCGTTTCTCTGATTCAGCACCGCGCCGAGCGCCGAAAGATCGACATCGCGCACGGAAACCATTCCGTCCATCACACGGGACTCCGTATCGATCGATGCCGAGACATGGCATTTGCCCTCGCCTTGTGCAAAGCCGAAATGATCGAGACGAAGGACGCCTTCATAATACGTCAGGTCGCCTGCCATATCCGTTAGCTCCTGTCCGTTCAATAGGATGGATGGCGCCGTCAAATGACCGTCAAACGTAGGATCGGATACCGTACCGCCAATATGTCCGTCGAACTTGCCCTTGCCGCTGACGGGATAGGGGAACTTCGACGCGATGCGCTTCATATCAAACTCGTGAACCTGCGCGGCGACATCGAGTGCGCCCGTACGATCGACGATGCCGTTGACATCGACATCCACCCACGGCGAGAAGATATGAAAATCCTTGAGGTGCACGCGTCCGCTTTCGAGCGTGTAGTCCCCGTCCATGCCAGAGAGCAGGACGCCCTTGTAGCTGCCGCGGTAAAAGTGGATATAGCCGATCGCCTGCGGATCGTCAAGTGTTCCCGTAATGCGAATCGTGTTGTCTACGTTGCCCGTGATTGGCTCATCGGGCGCGACGAGCGCCGCAAGATCTTCGGCACGCACGCCGACCGTGTCCACGCGCAGATTCACGCGCTGCTCCCCGGCAAGACCGACGCTGCCCTCGACGTACCAACGCTGCTTGCCGTTTTGCACGAGAGAGAAGTCCTCAATCATGAGTTCGGACAGGCTGCCCGCCGCCTTGAGGCGCACATTGTCAAACGGCTGTTTGAACAGTGTGCCGTGCATTGCTGTAAATTTTAGCTCAACCTTTGGATCGCCGACTGCGCCGCGCACGGTTCCTGCAAAATCACCGAGTCCCGTCACATCGGCCTGCGGGATGATCGTCTGCACCAGACTGAGGTCGGCATGTCCGCCGTAAAACGCGAGATCGACATGTTTCCCCAAGTCGACTGTCCCTTCAATTCCGAGACTCGTTCCATTCGGCAGACGAAAGCTCGCATAGTCGACGTGAAGCGCATCGCCCGAAAGATCTATCGAGGCGTCTGCGCGCTCAATCGGCAACGCTTTGTACCCGCCGTTTTGCAGTTCGACGCTGCCGTACACGTTGCGCGCAGCATCGTCCATCCAAATGCCGCTCGCCCCGATGTCAAACGTCACGCGACCCGTTAGATCCATCATTTGGGGAACAACGGAGTGAAGTGCCACGAGGTCGATGTTCTTCGCTTTCAGATGCGCGGAATACGCGAAATCCGACGCAGCAAATTCCGCTTCGCCTGCGATTTCACCGCCGAACGTCTGCGCATGCAGATCCTGCACGTAGACGTGGCCGTTCCGATAGCGCACGTTTGCCGACGCCGCCGAAAACGGGATCCCCATGAGTGTGCCGGCATCTGCTTGAGCTTTCGCATTGACCGTCGGATCGGTTGCCTTTCCCGCAACCGTGGCCGTAAAGGCGACCGTCCCCGCATAAGGAAGCTCCGTGCGAATCGCCGCAGGAGCGAATGAATCGGACGTTACCGTAAGATCGAGATCGGGTGCCCCTGCCCCCATGCGCACTTTGCCGCGCACGTCCGCCTTTTGCCCTGCCGCTTCGGCGCGGGCATTGACGCGCGCCTCGGCATCCGTGAAGAACACACTGCCGGCGATATTCTCTACTGCCGTACCGAGTACTTCGGCGCGTCCTCCATCAAAGGTTGCATCGCCCGTATAGGAAAGCACGCTGCCATAGTACTGTCCGGCAAGATGCGCCGCACCGACGTGCCCTGCTTCGACCGTCACACCATCTGGAAGGATGCCATCTGGAAGAAGTGGCAAAAAGGGAGAAAGATCCGCATCGGAAACGGCGAGATTTACGATCTGACGTTCTTTTCGATACGTGCCTGACGCAGAAATGCTTGCCCCTTCACAGGTCGCTGTGGCTTCTGCACGAAGGACGGGATAATCGGCGCAGTCCGCCGAACCGGTTACGTCGTGCAATACGATTTCCTTGTCGCCCACACGAACGGCAACATGCGCATCTTCGAGATGAACCCTGCCGTGGAAGGGCATCGTTTCTCCTTTATCCGAAGCGAGGTCGGATACATTCCAGCTTCCGTCTTCGCGCTTTTCCAGCGTGACCGCAGCGCCCGTCAGCGTAATATCCTTGACGGCATCTGCCGGTACGGAAAGCGATGTGAGCGAAGAAAGCAGGCGAAAACCCACCCGCGCAGAATCGGCGTGGACGATGGGTTTCGCCTGCTTGTCGTAAATCGTGATATCATGAATCATGAGGCCGCGAAAACCGTCTACTTCCACTGCGCCTACCTGCGTCATAACGCCAAGCGCAGAGGACATCGTCTCGCCTGCCACTTCCCCCGCATGCTCCATGAAGGATGCCGTGCGGATGTAGGCCCAGCCGCCAAAGACGGCCAGCACGACGGACACAAGGATAAAAATCCCGATTGCCTTTCGTTTCATGCCGGCCTCCTTCTATGCTGCAAAAGATCCCCATAAACGGTTACTTTTCCATATCACGCGCAACGGAATTCGCGGTGGCAGTCTGTTTTTCCGGCACATGCTTTTCTCCTGCAGCCGACGGTTTCTCCACATGTTCCGGCTTCTTCTGCACGGCCGGCGCTCCCGCCCGCTTCGTGCTGTCGGCGAGATGTTTTGCGTCAAACACGGCGTCATCGTGCAGTTTCGCTGCCTCGCGTGCCTGCGGTGCCGTCTTGCCTTCCTGCTCGGCCTCCGTGTACTTGACGACGTCGAGGTCGATAGGCAGCCCCATCGCCTTGTCAAGCGATGCCTTGCTCGTATTGTAGCCGTAGAGCGCCGTGTAGTAGTTCGTCCGTGCAGCCGTCAGTTTCTCCTCGGCATCCATGACGTCGAGGTTCGTGCCGACCCCTGCACTGTAGCGAACCTGTGCGATCTTGTAGTCTTCCTCTGCGCGCGTGACAGCCGTCGAAGTCGTTTGGATGTTCTTCTCTGCCGCCTGCAGATTGAGGTATGCCGTGCGCACGTCGAGCTGGATCGCTTCGTCCGTCTGCGCCGCGGTCTCCTTTGCTTTTAGGAGCGAAGCCTCTGCCGCGCGCACGCTCGCACGCGTCACGCCGTTGTCGAATACATTCCATGAAGCGGACACTCCTGCGCTCCAACTATCGCTGCTGTCATGATCCGTGCCGAACGGATCCTCGCCCGCAATCGTCCGCGAGACAGCGGCGTTCACCGTTGGCTGATAGCCGGCGCGCGCCGTTTTGACACTCGCCTCTTCCTGCTTGACCCGATAGCGGGCTGCCGCACCGTCCGCACGGTGGGAAAGCGCATAATTCGTGCAGTCCGTGAGATCGAGGTCGTACTTCTGATAGCTCAGCCGATCACGGATGTCAAGCACCGTGTCCGTCGGCAGGCCGATCACGTTATTGAGTGTTGCCATCGCGATCTGGTAGTTGTTCTGCGCCGTGACAAGCGACTGCTGTGCATTTGCGAGCTGCACCTGCGAAGCGAGCACGTCCGACTTTGCGACCGTGCCGACACGGTACTGTGCGTTGACGTTGCTGAGGTGCTCCTGCAGCGTGTTTACAGCGTCCTGCTGCACGTCGATGAGGTTGCGGCACTGAAGGATCTGATAGTAGTCTGCCGTCGTCTGCAAGCGAACGGACTGCTTCGTCTCTTCAAGCGCGAGATCGGCGCTGTTCAGCCCGTAGCGCGCCTGCTCGATCTGACCGTTCGCCGCACCGTTGTAGAGCGGCATGCCGACCTGTGCCGTATTGCTCCACGTCCAATCGTATGCAGGGCCACGGCCTGCTGCATGCGCTGCGTGTGCGGAATCCAATGACTTGCCACCGATGCGGGCTGCCGTCGTATCCCATGTGAGCTTCGGCCCCATCGTGCGGCGCGCGCCCGAAAGCGACCATGCCGCCGCATCGACATTCGTAAGCGACTGATGGATCGCGCGGTTATTCATGAGCGCCATCTGCACGGCGTCCTGAAGCCCGATCTGCATCGACTGTTCCGCGAATGCCGTACCGAAAAGCGAAGCGGAAAAAAGCCCTGCCGCGACGAGAGAAGCGAGTTTTTTATGAACATGCGTCTTCTGTTTCAATGTAAAGTCCCCCTCCAATCAAAATGCTTGGCGAACGCCGAAGTACGCGGCGCGGTTCTTGCTGTCATTGACGTGATCCCACTCGCCGACCAGCCATGTGTCACCGCTGCCGAGCCGATACTCGGAGCGGAGGCGCACCGCCATGTCGTCGAAATCGTAGGCATCCGCCGAGAAGCGGAATCGGTCGCCGCTATAGACATCAAGCCCTGCGCCGACATCGCCTGCGACGACGCCTGCGCGCGCGCCGATTCTGCCGCGCCGCATGCCGAGCTGCACATTGCCGCGGTCGCCGTCGCCGATATCTTCAATGCCAAGGCGCAGGAACTTCCCCCCCTCTGCCTCAACATCCATATTGAAATTCGTTCTCCAGTCGTGCGCACTGCCGCTGTAGAGCATGTCCGCCGACGGCTTTACCTCGATTGCATCGAGTTCGTCCATCATGCCTTTTGCCCGCCCTGTCATTACGCGCGCGTTTTGAATCGTCTGCTGAAGATCCTTTGCCGTCTTTGGATCGCCGAATGTCTGATCCATATTCTCTGCCATATGTGCAATGCGTTCGCTCGCATCCTTGACGTTTGCGAGCGTCGCACGGAGATTCTCGGCAGTCCGCGGATCGGCACCGACCGTCTTCAGGTTCGCCATCATCGCCTCGACATCATTCATCGTGCGATTCATGCTCGCCGTTGCCGCGTTCAGATTCTGGAGCATCTGCGAAACGTTGCCCTGATTCATCCGCACGGTCTGCTCCATCACCGCGACGAGACTGGAAAGATGCGCCGTTGTCTCACGCACGTTCGCTGCCATTTGGAGGACATCCTTTTGGAAATCGGCGTTGCCTACGATCTCATTCATCGATTCGAGGATCGTCTGAACCCTGTCGAGCGACCTGGATATGCCTTCGAACACGTTGTCCATCCCCGCTTCGTCCTCGCCGATCAAGTAATCCCCGTCGCCGAGGTATATGCCATTGTCCTTTGCCGGCGTAATATTGATGAACTTATCGCCCATGACGCCTGTCGATCCGATCGCGACATGCGAGCCCTTCGGAATCTTCGTATCGCCCTGAATCGAAAGCGTCACCATGACGCCGCCCCCCTCGTTCTTGATCGCCTTGACCGCGCCGACAGGCACGCCGGATAGGCGGACGACGGACTGAGGCGTAACGCCGATGACTTCGTGAAAGCCTGCGTAGAGTGTATAGCCACTCGTGCGACCGAGCGAAAATCCGCTGAGGAGTACGGCAGCTGCTCCAAATAAAAAGATTCCGACTAACGTAAATGCGCCAACCTTTGCCTCTGTCGTCATGGTTTCGCCTCCTTTGCCGTGCGAAGCGCATGAAAAAACGCCTGCACGCGCGCATCCTTGCTTTCCTTGAACCGCCCGACCGTATCGACCGCGATCATGTACCCATCGCAGAGCATGGCGATCCGATCCGCGATGCGGCATGCACTCGCCATATCGTGCGTGACGACAACGCTCGTCACGCCGAGTGCCTTCTGCGTATTGACAATGAGCTCATCGATCTTTTCCGTCATCAATGGATCGAGCCCTGAGCTCGGCTCGTCGTAAAATATGATAGACGGCTCAAACGCGATCGCCCGCGCCAGACTCACACGCTTCTTCATGCCGCCCGAAAGTTCGCTCGGCATCATGTCCTCCACGCCTCCGAGCCCGACGAGGTGCAGCTTCTCACGCACGATGGCGGCGATCTCCAACTCGCTTTTCTTCGTGTGTTCGCGAAGGCCGAATGCGACGTTGTCGCCGACTGTCATCGAGTCGAAGAGCGCCGAATACTGAAAGACCATGCCCATGCGCAGGCGCACGCGGTCAAGTTCCTCCTCCGTCATCGGCACGGTGTCGGCTCCATCGATAAGGATCTTGCCGCCCGTCGGCTTGATCAGCCCGATCATGAGACGCAGGAGCGTGCTCTTCCCAGATCCCGATCCTCCGATGATCACGAGTGTCTCTCCTGCCTTGATCGTGAGATCAATGCCTTTTAGGACTTCCTTTTCGCCAAAAGACTTGCGAATCCCTACCAGTTTTATCATGCTGCATCCTTTAATAGAGCAAGAATGTCAAGACGGCATTCAAGATGAAAATGACGATAATCGAGGCGACGACCGTCTTCGTCGTCGCGCGTCCGACGCCCTCTGCCCCAGCGGGGCAGGAAAGCCCGTAGTAGCAGCCGAGCACAGCGATGACATTGCCGAAGAAAATTGCCTTGAACACCCCGCCCGTCAAATCAAACAGCACGGCAAACGTCTTGATCGAGTCGACGAATGCATAGGAACTGATCCCCGAATAGAAGACGGCGACACACCATCCGCCGAGCACGCCGATCACATCGCCGAACACCGTCAGGATCGGCACGACCATCATGCAGGCGAGCATGCGCGGCACGATGAGGTAGTTGACCGGGTTTACCGCCATGACGCGAAGTGCATCGATTTGTTCCGTGACCTTCATCGTCGAGATCTCAGCCGTGATCGCCGCACCGACGCGTCCTGCGCAGACGACGCCGACAAGCACGGGACCAAGCTCGCGCCCGATCGCGATCACGATGATGCCGCCGACCGTATTCTGCGCGCCGAACCGGATGAGCACATCCGCCGTCTGAAGCGTGAATACCACGCCCGTAAAAAGGAGTGTGAGGCTCACGATGAGCAGGGAATCCACGCCGAGATGCGACATCTGCGTAAGAATATGGCGGACGCGAAGGCGCTGGCGCAGTGCGCGCAACGTCTGGGCATAGAGCAGGATGATCGTGCCGAGTTCCGTGAGACGCCGCAGCACAAACGCACCAATCCATTCCAGTAAGTGGAGCATCCGCCGCCTCCTCTTCCGTTCCATCCGCAATAGTACATCTTCATTTACTATTTTCTTAGTTTACTATTTTCCTAAAATTTTTTCAACCGAATTATTTTCCGTCTTATTTTCCGTCCGCCTCAGACCGTTTTATGGCGAAAGAGCCAGCCAGCAAGCGGCAGTGTCGCCGCAGCAATCGCGAGCATGGCAAAAAGATCTTGCGCAACATCAAAAAGCCCTGCCCCTTCGAGGTAGATACGCCGAATCGCATCGACGGCAAAACGCATGGGATCCAAGAAGGTCAAGGCCTGAAGTGCGTCCGGCATATTGTGTACGGGCGTCGCGATGCCCGACAGCATGACCATCGGCATCAGGATGACGAAGCAGTAAACGAGCACCTGCTGCATATTGCGCGAAATGGAGGAAATCGAGAGGCCGATCCCCGTCGAACTCAGCGCAAAGACGAAAATTGTCAGCAGGATCGAGAGAATGCTCCCGGCAAACGGCACGCCGAACCAAAAAAATGCGATGGAAAACAGCACCATGCTCTGCCAAAGACCGATGAGAATCGGTGCCATCGCCTTTCCGATGAGGATTTCGACCCACGAGAGCGGCGTCACGAGAAGCTGGTCAAACGTCCCCTCCTCACGCTCCTTCGCAATCGAAAGCCCCGCGATCGAAACGACCTGCACGAAAGAAATCATCGCAATCAGCCCCGCGAGAAAATTCCAGCGCGTCGTCTGGTTCGGATTGTACCAAGTGCGGGTCTCCACCGTAACGGCAGGGCGCGCGCCGCGCGCCTCATTCCACGCGGCGGCAATCGTCGCGGCATAGCCTGTCGCGAGCCCCGCAATCGCACTGTTGCGCCCATCGGCAAGGACCTGCACATCAGCCACGCCGCCACGCGCGAGCTGCCGCTCAAAGTCCGGCGGAATGACGACGGCGAGCAAAATGTCCTCCGCATCAATGAGCGGGGCTATCTCGGACACATTCGCGGGCGAGGCCACGCGCAGGAACGTGCCTGCGCCGTCCAGCCGCGCGAGGAAGTCGCGCGAGGCGGCGCTTCCGGAGAGATCGACAGCAGCATACGGCACGCGGTCGAGATTGTAGTTCGCCGCATAGCCGAAGAGAAAGCCTTGCAGGAGCGGTGCGAGCAGAAGCAGTGCCTTCAGACGCGGGTCGCGAAGCGTTGCGATGAGTTCCTTGCGGCACAGGACGCGCAGGTTTCGGAAGAAAAGGCGAGCCGCTCCCATCATGCCACCTTCTTTCGCGTCAAATGCAGGGCAAGGGCCGCGAAACCTGCCGCAAAGGCGGCGAGCACAAGCCCGTTTCGCGCAATGAGCGGCCAATAGTCACCCGATAGAAAGAGCGACTTCATGAGCTGCAGGTAGTACGTCGTCGGAAAGAGGCGGCTGATCACCCGAATCGCAAGCGGCTCGGAGTGGAGGTCAAAGAGATAGCCCGACAGCATGACCGACGGAAGGAAGCTCACAAGCGAGGAGATCTGGCACGCGACATACTGGTTTTTCGTCACGGCAGAAATCACCAGTCCGAGCGAAAGCGCGACGACGATGTAGAGCATGGAGACGAGGAGGATCAGCGCCATCGAGCCGCGCATGGGGAGCGCGTAGAGGAAATGCCCTGCCATCAGGCAGAGAAACATGCCAAGCATCGCGGTCACGAAGTAGGGGAGCACCTTTCCAAGAATGATTTCGTAAATTCGGACGGGCGTCACGAAAAGCGACTCGAACGTCCCGCGCTCCCACTCGCGCGCCATGACGACCGAGGTCAGGAAGACACCGCTCATCGTGAGGACGAGCATGAGGATGCCCGGCACGTAGAACCACGTGCTCGTATTCGCATCGTTGAACCAGATGCGCCCCTCCACCTGTACCGCGCCATTCGGCATCGCCGCTAAGCGGTGCTGCCCTGCGGCATACGTCAGCACAGCCGCCTCGACGTAGCGCGAGACAGACATCGCCGTCGTCGCCTCGACGCCGTTTAGGATGAGCTGCACCTTTGCCTCGCCGCGCGCGAGCTCGGCCGAAAAATCCGGTGGGACGCAGAAAATCGCATCGGCCTCATGCCGCAAAAGCAGCGCCTCCGCCTCCTCCATCGAACGGACGTAGCGCGGGGAAAAATACGCCGAGCCATCCAAAAAGCGCGCTGCCTCACGCGCCGACGGCGCATCGTCTTCAAGCACGACAGCTGTCGGCACATCGCGCACATCGAGCGACATGCCAAACCCGATGAGCAGGACGAGCACGAGCGGCAGGACGACGCCCATCAGAATCGTGCTGCGGTCGCGCACGAGCTGCAGAAACTCCTTTTTCGTCAATGCGCCGAGACGGCGCAGCGACGCCCTTGCGTCACGTCCCATGCTCACGTTCCCCCTTTGTCCCCTGTGCCTTCGCGCCCCTTGCCCGCTCGACAATCGCGATAAAGATTGCGTTCATGTCCGCGTCCGCCATCCCCATCTCGCGGCGAATCGCGGCTGGGCTGCCAAGCACGAGCATCTCGCCATGATCCTGAATCATGAAGCGGTCGCAGTGCTCCGCCTCCTCCATGAAATGCGTCGTGATGACAATGGTCGTGCCGCCTGCCGCAAACCGCCGAATCTGCTGCCAAAACGTGCGCCTCGCGAGCGGGTCGATCCCGCTCGTCGGCTCATCGAGGAAGAGGATGCGCGGCTCGTGCAGCATTGCCGCCGCCATCGAAAGCCGCTGCTTGTAGCCGCCGGGGAGACTGCCTGCCGCATCGCCGAGGCGCGCGCCGAGCTCGAACTCGTCCGCGACGGCTTTGATGCGCGCCGCGAGATGCGCCCCGCAAAGGCCGTAGATCCCGCCGAAAAACGCGAGGTTTTCGCGGGCGGTCAGATCCTTGTAGAGCGAAAACTTCTGCGCGACGTAGCCGATCGACCGGCGTGCCTCCCGCCGCGCGCGCCGAAGATCCACGCCCGCCACGCGCAGCGTCCCAGAAGTCGCGGGCAAAAGGCCGCAGAGCATCCGAAACGTCGTCGTCTTGCCCGCGCCATTTGGGCCGAGCAGCCCGAACACCTCGCCGCGATGCACTGAAAAAGACGTGTGTGAGACCGCCGTAAAGCGGCCGAAGCGCTTCACGAGATCACGCACTTCGATTTCGACTGGCGCGCGCGCCGAGTTCCGCCGGCGTTCCGGCAAAGAGCATTTCGCCGCGATCCAGCACGTAGACCGCGTCGCAGCGCGCAGCCTCATCCATATAGGCGGTGCTGACGAACGTCGAGATATGCTCCTCCTCTGCCATCTGCCGCAGGATCTCCCATAGCTCGCGCCGCGATAGCGGGTCAACGCCGACTGTCGGCTCATCGAGGAGCAGGAGTTTCGGCGAGCGCACGAGCGTGCAGGCAAGTCCGAGCTTCTGCTTCATGCCGCCCGAGAGCTTTCCCGCGAGCCGCCCAGCAAACGCACCCAGCCCCGTCATCGCAAGCAGCTTTTGGAAGCGCGCCTTTCGCGCCTCTTGCACCACGCCGTGCAAGTCGGCGTAGAGCGCCAAATTCTCGGTGACCGTCAGATCCTCGTACAGCCCAAACTTCTGCGGCATGTAGCTGAGGCGCGACTGCACCTCCTGCACCGTGCGCTCCCCAGCCGCTAGGTCAAGCCCCGTCACGCGAAGCTGCCCTGCCGTCGGCGACGAAAGACCGGCGACGAGCCGCATGAGCGTCGTCTTCCCTGCGCCGTCCGGGCCAACGAGTGCTGTGAGCGTCCCTGCCCGCACGATAAAATCCACGCCCTTCAGCGCATGGACGGCAGGCCGCCCCTTTCGCGCAAACACCTTCCGAAGTCCTTGCCCCCAAACGGCAGTCGCTCGTTCCGCATCGCTTTGCCTCATTCCCATGGCGCACCTCAGTCAAATTCGAACCGTCGCAGGCATCCCGAGGCGCAGGATATTGTCCGCATCGGACACATAGACGCGCACCTCGTAGACAAGTGCCGTGCGAAGCTCCTCCGTCTGCACCGTCTTCGGCGTGAACTCCGCCGTCTCCGCGATGTAGCCGACCTGTCCCTCAAGCGGCGCGTCCGGGCGGCTGTCGATGTAAACGCGCGCCGCCTGTCCCTCATGGATGCGTCCGAGATCGGACTCGCGGACGTAGACGCGCACCCATTTCTTATCCAAAAGCGACAGCTTGAACACGGGAGCGGCAGGGCCCGCCATATCGCCCGCCTCCAGCAGGCGCGAGCGGATGACACCCGCCTGTGGTGCCTTCAGCTCGTACTCCGTGAGCAGGTACGCTTCGCGCGCAAGCTCGTCTTGGAGCGCCTGCAGATCCGCCTCGCTCGCCGCAATGTCCTCCTGGCGCGCGCCGCTCACGGCCTCAGAAAGCCGCTCCTCCGCCGCGCTCGCCTCCGCATCTCGTGCCTCCGCCTCATGGCGTGCGCCTGCAAGATCCTGCTCGCTGATGCCCTCGACGCTGTCATAAATCGCCTGCTTGCGCGCATAGACGCCTGCCGCATTCGCTGCCGCCGCCCGCGCCGCGCGCACGTTTGCCTCGGCCTGCCGCACCTCCTCGACGCGCGTGCCATTTTGTAGTTTCGCGAGCGCGCTTTCACGGGCGCGAATCTCCGAACGCGTCTTCTGC
>PPYE01432712.1_pt1 | contig 34008 bp, 31 predicted proteins | sample 1559881 | NCBI WGS metagenome assembly PPYE01 (sample SAMN08240022, study PRJNA423297) | Human gut metagenome, whole genome shotgun sequencing project.
GTCTGCTTCCAGTAGCTTTCGGAAAAGCGGCAGCGGGAAAAATCACAGCCGTACCAGGTGCAGCAAAGAAACTCTGCCCCGGAGAAGTCGCAGTCCGCAAACCGGCAGCGAAAAAACTGCATCCGGCGAAAATCCAGCCGGGACAAATCCAAACCGGACACCGTCTCTCCGGTAATGGTTTCATCTTCCAGGATTTCCTCTTCCTCACGAGCCCGCTTTACCAGTTGTTCCAACATCCAAATCCCCTCCTGCTTTTAGAATACCTGATTTTCCCCCGGAACACAAGCCCATTTCAAACCAAGGCCTGGGTGGTTCCTTCCCTTGACTTTCCTTCTCCGGCCCGGTACAATGAAAGCCAAAGGAGGCGGATGTCATGGAATGGCAGGCAGTGATCAAATTGGTGCAGCAAGCGGGAAAGATTCTGCTGAATCAGGCGGCGGCCCGGCAGGTTACCGTGAAGGGACAGGCCAACTACGTCACCCAGGTGGATTTTGCAGTGCAGGACTACCTAAAGCGGGAACTGGCGGCGCTGACCCCTTCCCTTCCCCTGATGAGCGAAGAGCAGGACAACAGCCGGTTGGATTTTTCCAAACCTCTCTGGATTTTGGACCCGGTGGACGGCACCACCAACCTGATTCACGGTTTTCCTGCCAGTGCGGTGAGCTTGGGGCTACTGGAGCAGGGACGGATCACCCTGGGAGTGGTGTACAACCCCTTCCGGCAGGAGCTGTTTACCGCAAAAGCCGGGGCGGGGGCCTTTTTAAACGGCTCTCCCATCCAGGTACGGGACACGGCGGACCTCTCCCACAGCTTAATCGCCATCGGCACCTCCCCCTATGACCGGGAGCTGATCTCCAGAAACTTCGCCCTGTTCGCCAAGCTCTTTGCCCGGTGCGAGGACATCCGCCGCACCGGCAGCGCAGCCCTGGACCTCTGTGATGTGGCCTGCGGGCGCACCGACGGATACCTGGAACGAAACCTGAAGCCCTGGGATTTTGCAGGGGCTTCCATTGTATTGAGGGAAGCCGGCGGGGTGCTCACCGACTTTGCCGGGCAGCCGGTGGACTTTACCAAAAACAGTGACTGTTTGGCGGCTGCCCCCAAGGTACACCCGGCGCTGCTGGAACTGATTCGGGAGGAATCGCCGTGAAGGAAGGGTACAAAACCAAACAGCGGGAAGAAATCCTCTCCTTTTTCCGGCAGCACCCCGGCCAGCACATCACCGCCCAGGAGCTTTGCACCGCTTTAAACGGTGTGAGCAAAGCCACCGTTTACCGGGCCTTGGATCGGTTGGTGCAGGAAGGACTGCTTCGGCGGTACACCCTGGAAGGGGGGCAGGCAGCCTGCTACCAATTCAGCGGCAGCCACTCTCACTGCCAGGAGCACTACCACATCCGCTGCACCCAGTGCGGCAGGCTGTTCCACGTCCAAAGTTCCGCCATGAACCGGGTGGCCGGAGAGTTAAAGGAGCAGGAAGGATTTATTCTGGACAGCTCTATGACCGTGTTGTATGGGATCTGCCGGGAATGCAGCCAAAAGGACAAATAAAGCAAAAACTCCAACGAGCCGAACATCCGTTGGAGTTTTTTCATTTAGATGACAGGAAAAGATTACGCGTTTTCCACGATTTCTTTGGCAGAGAGGTCGGCAAAGCCGACCTCTCCAAGTCCGCCCTTGCCGGCCGTAGCGCAGGGCCGGCATTTTGCGTACCGCAAAACCCGGGCGAACTTATGCGTTTTCCACAATCTCCTTAGTGTCCCGGGCAATAAGCAGTTCCTCATTGGTGGGGATGACCCAGGCTTCCACCTTGGAATCGGGGGTGGAGAAGCAGCCTTCGCCGTGGTCATACTTCATGTTCAGGTCGTGGTCCACCTTGACGCCCATAAATTCCAAATCTTCCAGCACGGTTTCCCGGATCATAGCGTTGTTTTCGCCAATGCCGCCGGTGAAGCAGATGGCGTCCACACCGCCCATAGCGGCAGCGTAGGAGCCGATGAACTTCTTGATTTCGTACATCAGCATATCCAGCGCTTCTGCGGCGTGCTTGTTGCCCTGATCGGCTGCGGAAAGCAGGTCACGGGTGTCGCTGGACAGTTCGGAAACGCCCAAAAAGCCGGACTGCTTGTTCAGGATGGTGTTCATTTCGTCGGGGGTCAGGTTTTCCTGCTTCATGATGTACAGCACGGCGCTGGCGTCGATGGCGCCGCTGCGGGTACCCATGATCAAGCCGTCCAGGGGGGTGAAGCCCATGGAGGTGTCCACGCACTTGCCGCCCTGCACTGCGGTGATGGAAGAACCATTGCCCAGATGGCAGGTGATCAATTTCTTGGTGGTGATGTCGCAGCCGGTGAGCTCGGCATACCGGCCGGTGATGAACCGGTGGGAAGTGCCGTGGAAGCCGTACTTACGCACCTTGTATTTGTCGTAGTACTTGTGGGGCAGACCGTAGAGATAAGCCTTGGGGGGCATGGTGGAGTGGAAGGAGGTGTCGAACACTACTACCATGGGCACCTCTTTGCCGAACACCTTCTGGCAGGCACGGATGGCCAGCACAGCGCCAGGGTTGTGCAGGGGAGCCAGATCAGAAAGGCCCTCGATTTTGTCCACCACGTCGTCGTCCACCAGGCAGGAGTGGGTAAACACTTCCGCACCCTGGACAATCCGGTGTCCTACGGCAGAAATTTCAGACAGGGAATCAATGCACTTGCTTTCCCCGGTGGTGAGCATTTCCACCAGCTTTTCAAATGCTTCGTTGTGGGTGGGCATGGGAACTTCCACTTTGAAGGAACGTCCGTCAGCGGTCTTGTGGCCGATGAGACTGCCGGACATACCAATCCGTTCGCAGTTGCCCTTGGCGATCACGGATTCGTCCGTCATATCCAAAAGCTGATATTTTAAGGAAGAACTGCCTGCGTTAATTACTAAGATCTTCATAGAACCTCAACCTTTCCATCTCATTTCTCTCTGTTGACAGAGCACACTACAGTATATTATAGTAATACAAAACCCGCAGAAAAACAAGGGTTTGGGCGCAATTTTTTCCGAACTTTTTCGAAAAGGTGGTTATTCTATGGAAACAGCGGGGATCATCGCAGAATACAATCCCTTTCACAACGGCCATGGTTTTTTGCAGCAGCAGGCCGCCCAGCTGGCTTCTCGCACCGCAGCGGTGCTCAGCGGCTACTTCGTCCAGCGGGGAGAACCGGCGCTGTACTCCCCCTTTCTCCGGGCGGAAGCTGCCCTGAAAGAGGGACTGGATCTGGCGGTTTCCCTGCCAACGGCCATGAGTTTGGCGCCGGGGGAACTGTTTGCCCGGGCAGGGGTGCTGGCTCTGGCCCGGCTGGGGGTGACCCGGCTGGTGTTCGGCTGCGAAAGCGGGGACGCCGCCACCTTCCACCAAGCCGCCCAAACCGTCCGCGCTGCGGAAAACTCTCCCCTGTTCTCCCGGCTTTTGCAGCAAGGCATGGGCTATCCCAAAGCCAGAAGCCGGGCGGTGGGACTGCTTTACGGCAAGGAGGCGGAGGATTTCCTGAGCACCCCCAACAACCAACTGGGGGTCTGCTATGCGGCGGCGGTGGAGGAGTTTGCCCCCCAAATCCAGCTCTGCCCCATCCCCCGGCAGGGCGCCGGCCACCACAGCTTCACCCCCCAAGGGAAATATGCCAGCGCCACCCTGCTGCGGGAAACCATCCGCCGGGGAGAGTTTCCAGACCGATACATCCCTTCGTCCAGTCAGCCCCTGCTCAGAAAAGCACCCCTCTGCCCCCAAGACGGGCTGGAACAGGCGGTTTTGTACGTCCTGCGCACCATGCCCCCGGAAAAGCTGGCCGCCATCGCCCAGGTAGGGGAAGGGCTGGAGCACCGGATCCTTCGGGCTGCCAAACACGCCGCCAACCTTCCCCAGCTTCTTTCCCTCTGCGCCTGCCCCCGGTACACCAACGCCCGGCTGCGACGGATTTTCTACTGCGCCCTGCTGGGGATCACCAAGAAAGAACAAACCGGACGGCCGGAATACCTGCGGCTGCTGGGCATGAATCAAAAAGGCAGGGAACTGCTTTCCGCCATGCCCAAAGCCGGCATTCCGGTCACCGCTTCCCCGGCAAAGTTTTCCCACCTGACCCAGGTCCGCCGGGACGCTTTGGCAGCGGACCTGTGGGGATTGGGCTGCACCCCCCGGCAAGTTGCAGGGGAATGGTGGAAGCATCCTCTGATTCGACTAAACTGACAAGGCTTTCCAGCACTTTTTCCCGGTACGGAGGACAGACTAACCACAGTCTTTGGTTTGGGAGGGAGCTTATTGGAAAGATCGTCTCGCATTCTGCTGCTGTTGGGACCCCAGCGCCAAAACGGCTGGCAGGTGGCTTTGAGCCTGGGACACCGTATGTCCAAAACCCTGCCGGTGGAGCTGTATTCCGACGGCGTTCCCTTCCGTCCCGCAGACAGCCGGTTTTACTCCCACCGCTGTTCCCATTGGGCCTGTCCCCCGCTGCGGCCGGTGGCCTTGATCGACGCCCAGGGTTCTCAGGGCGTGCGGCAGCTGGCTCAGTGGGCGGCGCCGCTGAAAGAACACGGCTATGAGCTCTATCTTTTGGTCTACCCCTTTTCTCCCCCGGCGGACACTCCCCGGCAAACGGTCCGGCTGATCCGGCAGGCGCAGCAGCGCACCGGCTTGCAGGCCAAGGGGTTGATCCACTGCCCCCTGCCCGGCCACGCCCTGTGCCAATCCTTGGATTTTATCCAAACCTGCAGCCATCAGCTGCAAACACCGGTGGTGCTCCACGCCGCCCCGTCTTCTCTGCTCCACCAGTTTTCCAAAGAGGACCGGCTGACTTTGTCCTGCCTGCGGTTGGAGGAAGAAAGCGTTTTAGGATAGTGTTCTGCAAAAATCCAATCCTAGCCAGCAATGCGCCCTGTGAAAGCACAGAGCGCATTTTTTTGATTTACCGGGTGACCGAGACGGTCACCGGAATGTCGATGTTCAAAATGGATTCCTGCCCGGTGTCCTGCTGGAAGCAAACCAGATGCAGCACCCCGTCGTAGGTCCCCTGCCGCAGCCGGGAGGTGTCCGCCCCATCCAAAGTCCGCACTTGATACCCCGGCGGCAAAAGCCCACTGGACACTACCGTTGTTCCCTGAATGGAAAGCTGAATCTGCAAGGACTGGTTGGAGGCGGAAGGATTGTCCAACACCAGCTCCACCTCACCGGTGGAGAGGGAAATCGCCACTCGGGAAGAATAGTTCAGGTCCACCCGGCCCCCTTGGGCGGGAACTTGGCCGGTCTGTGGCTCTTCTTCCATGGGCTGCGCATTGGGCTCCAACGGGAGCTGGGTTTCCAAAAACCGGGAGGGCAGATCGGCAAAGGAAATGCAGCGGTCCACCGCCAAACAAAAAAGCATCAGCAAAAAGAGAATCCATCCAAACCTTTTCTGCTTGCCGGATTCCTTTTCTGCCGCTGCCTTCATGCAAACTGCCCCCTGCCGTCCAACACTGCTGTCAAACCGGCAGCCAGCGATTCTTCTACGGATACTGGAACTTATTTCCCGCCATTCCATTTTAGCAAGGTTTTTATCTGCTGTCAATCCATTCTTTTTGAAACAGAAAATCACAATCTCATAACCGGATGGAACGCAAAAAGAAAAATCTGTTTCCACCCCCGGCAGTTTGATTTCCAAAGGGGCCGCTAGCGGCGGCCCAGGCCGTATTTCACCACCACCCGGTCCAGTTTGCGGCAGACGGTGGGGTAAAGCAGCAGGGCAAAGATCAAATTTCCCACGCCGTGGATGAGATTGAACAGGGTAGCCGCCCCGTATACCGTCAAAAACAGCTCCAAGGAAATCCCTTCCCCGTAAAAAGCAACGGTCCAAATGTCCACGATCCAGCCGTAAAGGAAGCCGGAAAGCAGGGCAAGGACGCAAACCAGCCATTTCTGCCGCAGCCGAAATCGCTTCATGCCCCCGCCTAAAAGACCGATGACTCCCCAGCCCAGCATCTGCCACAAGGTCCAGGGGCCCATGCCCAGCATCAGATTAGACACCACTGCGCTCAGCGCCCCGGTGATAAATCCCTGCACCGGCCCCAAACTGATCCCGGCGCAGAGCACCAGCACCGTCACCGGCTGGACCTGGGGTACAAAGGAAAACACCACCCGCCCCAAACTGGCGGTGGCCACCAGCACCATCACCGGCATCAGATCCCGGGCGGAGGGGCGGTGGTTTTCAAAGGCCAGCAGCAGCGCCGCCACACAGCAGCCTGCTCCACCGAACAGCAGCAGGGTGTAATACTGGGTCAAGCCCGGCAGAAAGGTCAGTACCAAAATACATCCCGCCATGCCTCCCAGCAGCAGCCAGGGCAGCAGTTTCCGAAACCGGTTCATGGCCGCCCCTCCTTTCTGCTAAGCTGCTCCGGCAGCAGGGCCATCCGCCCTTTGGCCGGAAAGTATTGCTGTAAGGAGGTCAGGTAAAACCGGTTTCCGGCAAAAAATTCTTCCGGGGGCTGGGCAGGCAGAAGTTGGCCGTGAAAGAGAAAGCCGCAGCGGTGGCCATACCGGGCGGCAAAGTCCGGGTCATGGCAGGAAAGGAGAATGGCGATTCCCTCTTCCGCCAGCTTGCTCAGCCGCTCTCCCAACCGGGCGGAAGCGGCGGCGTCCAGCCCTTTTCCCGGCTCGTCCAGCAGCAGCAGTTTGGGCTTTTTCAGCATCAGCTTGGCCAACGCCGCCAGCTGCCGCTGCCCTCCGGAAAGATCCAGGGGGTTTTGCTTCCACACCGATTTTAAGGGGGAAAACACAGGTTGGTCCAGCAGCCCTTCCACCTGGGCTTGGTCCAGTCCCCGGTACCGGCCGTAGGAAAGCAAATCCTCCTCCAGCCGGTCGGCGTCAAACAGCTCCATGGGGTCTTGGGGAAGGTACCCTATCTGGGCAAAGGCGGTGGGCCGCCACAAAGTAGATTTTTCCCCCTCCAGCCGGATGCTGCCGCAGCGCAGAGGAATCAAACCGGCAATGGTTTTCAGCAGGGTGGTTTTGCCGCAGCCGTTGGCTCCCAGCAGCACAAAAAGTTCCCCCGCCCCCAGCTGCAAGTCCACCTCCCGCAACACCGGCCGGGACTGGCCGGGATAGGCCGCCGTCACCTCTTTTAAGGTCAGCAGAGACGGCTTAGGAGAAGCGGCGGGCAGAGGGGTTGCCGTCAGCCGGGAGAGATCTTCTTCCTTCAAAGGCTCTTTCCCTCTGGACGCCGGGTACCCCAGCACCCGCACCGCCCGGCACCCGGCAGGAAGGGCGGAAAACAAGGGATGATTTGTTTCCCCTAAAAAGTCGGCGGTTTCTTCCGGGGTGCCGGAAAACAGCAGCCTTCCCTGCTCCAGCACCAGCACCCGGTCCGCCTGAAAGTAGATGCTTTCCGGCTGATGGAGGGCCGCCAGCACCGTCATGCCGTTGTCCCGATGGAGCCGCAAAAGCTGCTCCAAAAAGCTGCGGCTGTGAACCGGGTCCAGCTGGGCGGTGGGCTCGTCCAACAGCAGCAGGGAAGGGTCCGCCGCCAGCACCGACGCCAGGGCGGTGAGCTGGCGCTGTCCCCCGGAAAGCTGCTCTATGGGGGTGTCCAGCCAGTTCTCCATACCGAAATAGCAGGACAATTCCCCGCAGCGCCGGCTGATGGCGGCAGGGGGACTGCCCAGCTGCCGCAGTCCAAAAGCCATTTCCTCCAAAGGAGTGGGCATACAAAGCTGATCCTGGGTGTGCTGGAACAGATACCCCACCTCTCTTGCCAAAGTCTCTTTGGGCAGGCGAGACACCTCCTCCCCTGCCAGACGGATCTCACCGGTGCGGGTGCCAAAGGGGGCGATAAGCTGCTTGATGAGCTTGAGCAAGGTGGTTTTGCCGCTGCCGGTACCCCCCAGCAGCAGCACCAGTTCTCCCCGCTCCACCGAAGTGGTGATCTGTTCCAGCGCCGGTGTTTCCCCTCCGGGGTAGGTGAAGGAAAGGTTTTGGAGGGAAAGGAAGGGGGGGTTGGTTGTGTCAGAGTGATAAAAGGTCATGGGCATTTTCCTCCTTCCAACTGTCTTTCCAACGGCGGACTGCAAAATGCCTGCCGATCTTTTCCCCAGCCCACCAGGCTGCGGGAAACAGCAGCAGCAACAGATAACAAACCATGCCGCCCCAGTAGGCCAAGCCGGACCCCACTATCACCCGTGGGAAAAACCGGCAGTCCAGCCCACCGGCCAGCCAGGCCGCCGCCGTCCCGGCAGTGAGCAAAAGGGTCACGGCAAGTGCCGCCCCGTCCCGGCAGCGGAATTTTTCCATCGGCCAACGGGAAGGGCGCTTCCCCAAGCCGTACCCCCGAGCGGTCATGGAATCCGCAGTGGTAATGCTCTGCTCCAAGGAAGCGGAAAACTGGGAGGACAGCAGCCTTCCCCCGTCCTGAAACCGGCGGGTCAGGCTGCCTTCCTGGGTGGTGCGGCCCAAGGTGCGCTGGGTGTCCATCCGGCTTTTCATCCGGCGGCGGTACAGGGGAAGGAACCGCAGCAGCATGGTCAAAATCATGGTGATCCCCGGCAGAAGTCCGCCGAACAGGTCCAGCAGGCCGCTGCGCCCCAGGCTGTTGGCCAAAAGCATCAGCCACACCGCCATACCCACCGCCATACACCCCGCCGACAAGCCGTAAAGCAGGCTTTCCAGGGTCAGGGGCAGGTCGTTGAGATACAGAAATACGGTGTTTCCCCGGCTGTTGAAAAACAGATTCAGCCCGCCCATGAGCAGAATCACAGGCAGGCCGAATCCCAATGTAGTTCGGCAGCTTTTGGCTCCCAACGCCATGCCTTGGCAGAGCAGCCCGGCTCCCAGGGCTGCCGGAGACAGCACTGGGTGGCAGAGCAGCATCCCCAACAGAAGGACCGGCAAAAACCAGCCCAAACGAGCAATGGGGTGACAGCGTTTCAGCATACCAAACCTTCCTTTTCTTATTCTATCATTGGGGGATGCTGTCCCCCGGGGTGACGGTATAGGCGAATTGGATCACATCCCCGTCGGTGATCTGCTGGGTTCCCACCCCCTGGCTGGAAAAATTCCCGTTGAGGTAATACACCCAGCCGCTGGTGGGGCCGCAGTCCATTTCCCCCAGCCCGGCAATTTGTCGGATATAGGGGCTAGTGATGCCGGTGGAACGGTATTCGATCCCGTTGGCGGCGCAGACTGCCGCAAAGGCGTCCCACACCGTGGCAGTGCCGGTAAACTCCCATTGGGCAGCTTCCAGCAGCATACCGTCTCCAGGCAGGGACAGCCCCAGATCTTCTGCATAAGGCAGTGCGTTTTTGCAGGAGATACTGATGGTGACGGTGTTGGTCCGAGGGGTGTCCGCCTGGGAGGTTTGGGAGGATGCCGCCGGTTGAGAGGGGGTGGGAAGCGGGGCGGAAGTTGGTTCTTCCCCAGCGGGTTCGTCGGTGGGAGTTTGGGAAAGGGTTTCCGTCCCGGGGGAAGCAGGGGCTTGAGAGGAAGCGGAAACCTGCTCTGACGAAGCAGAACCGGCCGCTTCCCCTTCCGGCCGGCTTACGGCAGAGCTTTCCTCTGCTGTACCGTCGCCGCCGGAAGAAACCGGTTCCGTCCATTGCTGGGATTCTTGGGCAAGGCTGCTCCACCCGCTGGTGATTCCGGCTTCCGACGCCAGCCGCTGCTGGCGCTGCTGGGGCGTTTCGATCCGCACGCAGCAAAAGCACACCGCCACCACCCCGGCCAGCACCAGGGCAACGGCTCCCAGCAGCAGGGCTTTTGCCCGCCGTCCTTTCATCCAGGATTTCACTTGCGAACCTTCTTTACACCGAATGCTCCAACTCCGGCGGCCAAAGCCAAAGCAGCAAAGGCTCCGCCCATCCAGGCCAGGCTGTTATCCCCGGTTTCCGGGCTGGCTTCCCCGGCTGCCGGAGCAGATTCTGCCCCGTTGTCACTGCCGGTGGAACCATTCCCGTCCACCGCAACATCTGTGTCAGAATCGGTTCCGGTGGTGGGATCGGAGGTAGTGCTTTCCGGCGGCATGGGTTCTGCGGGCTGATCTTCCCCTTCCCCCGGCTGGTCAGAGTCTTCCCCCGGCTGGCTATCCAGCACAGCGGCGTAAGTCAGCAGCCCTTCCAAGGCGTCGGCGGTGGCCATGGTATTGGGAGTGCGGTTATCCATGTAACCGAAGGCGCCGGTTTCCGATACAAAGTAGCGGTCCATCAAAGCCTGGTAGGTCTGGGCCATCTCTTGCTGGGAATACCGGCCGGAAGCCGCCAAATCTGCCATGGCGGACAAGGCCAGGCCGGTGGAATCGGCGTTGCTGTCGGTGCTGTACACAAAATCGGAGAAATAGCTTCCGTCTTCCTGACGAAGGGAGTCCACCAAGGTCATGGCGTGTTCCACCGCCTGGTCCAGTTGGGCGTTGTCCCCGCTGTAGGCTAAGGCTCCTTTCACCATCACGGTGTTGGTGTCCACACTGCATCCCCAGTAGTCAAAAGCCTGCTCTTCTTGGTTGTAGTAGGTCATCAATCCGGCCACCAGATTGTCCCGGAGAGTCTCAGAGCAGCCCAGAGCTTCGGCGCACCAAAGGGAACGGGCAATATTATAGGGATTGTCTTTGGCAATAAATTCAGGGGTGCCCAGGGTTTCCGCCGCCTGAACCATCTGCGCGGATAATTCTGCGTCCCCCGTTTTTTCTGCCAGCCAGGCGGCGCCTAAGGTGCCTACCAGGCTGAGGCTGGCCACCGGGTCGTAGTTTTGGTCATACCCTTGGTACACTGCTCCGCCGTAGGTCGTTAGTTCCTGCTCAGCCAAAGTGAGGTAATCCTCCACAGTCCCTGCGGCCTGGGGCAGTCCGCTGCGGTACAGCAGCTGCACGGTGGCCAAATCGCTGGCGGAATAGCCGGTGGAACGGTAGTTTTCCGTGAGGTATTCCGCTGCGGCTGCGGCAGTTTGTTCCACCTGGGAAGCCGTGACCGCCTCCTGGGCGCTGACTCCGGTGACCAATGCCCCGGCAACCAGCATTCCTGCCGCCAGCAAAGCGCTCAAACGGCGGATGATTTTGTGTTGTTGTTTCATTTTGTTTGCTCCTTTCTTGGGTTTGGACAGGAACAAAAAACCCCTCACCTTTTGGGTGAGGGGCTCTGATCATTACAGCTTCTGCCTGGCCCGGCGCGCACTGCTCCCCCGGACCGGCAAACAGTCTGTCCCCGGAGAACGCCTCACCGAATCCTCCGAAGCAGGCAGTTTGGGCAGATATCCTGACTTGACGGTTTCTTCCTCCCCCTCCGCCTTCCCGGTTCCAAACAAACCAGTGGCATTTTTGAGGGTTTGTCGCCGCATACAGTAGGTGCAAGCTGTCACGGATTCTCACCGTGTTCCCTTTTCAGGAGCGAAGAAGCAACTTCAACGCCCCACCCAAACTGCTGACGCTTGTCCAGGTTGGATTATACCATATTCCCCCATGCCGGTCAACCTTGCGCCCCTGTTCCCGGCGTGCTATAATGATTTTCAAAGGAAATCATTATGGTTTCCCTCTTGGCCGGCACAATGCACGGCCGGCTATTTTGCTTCGCAAAAACCGAGAGAAACCCAACAGATGTTTTACGGTATCATAAAATGACAGCAAAATTCCGGATCGGAGGAATGCAGTATGGAATTGTTAGAAACCTTGACCCAGCAGGCAAAAGAGGCTATGACCCGGCTTTTGGAGCAGGCTCACACCAAGCCGGGACAAATTGTGGTGGTCGGCTGTTCCTCCAGCGAAGCGGGGGGCTACCGCATCGGCTCCCACTCCGCCCTGGAACTGGCCCAAGCCATCTTTGACGGCTTGTATCCGGTGGTGCAGCAGCACGGGATGTACCTGGCGGCGCAATGCTGCGAGCATTTGAACCGTGCTTTGATTGTGGAAGAAGAATGTATGGAACGCTACGGTTTGGAACAGGTCAATGCGGTTCCCCAGCCCAAAGCAGGGGGCAGCTTTGCCACCACAGCCTGGGCCCGATTTGCCCATCCGGTAGCGGTGGAAAAGATCCAGGCCCACTGCGGCATGGACATCGGCGACACCCTCATCGGAATGCACTTAAAGCCGGTTGCCGTACCCCTGCGGCTGGAGCTGGATCACATCGGGCAGGCCCATTTGGTCTGCGCCCGCACCCGTTTGAAATTCACCGGCGGCAGCCGGGCGGTGTACCAGGAGGATTTGATGTAACTTTCCTGTTTGGCCGCAGCCCAGGCCGGAACGATTTCTTCGTCCTACCTGAAACAACCCAGCGTTTTTACCGTAACTTTCACCCTGGGCGGCAGCGTTTCAAACTACCATCCCATTGACGCAAAATACTCCAGCGGTTGGGGCCGAATCCCTTCCGCTGGAGTATCTTTCTTTGTTGGGATATTTGCTTATTCCCGCAGCAGCTTGCCCCAAACCGCTTCCCCGTCTTGGGTCAAGCCGGTAAAGCAGATGGTGGGACGGCTGTTTTCCAGATCGTAGCACTTCAACACCTTACCGGTGACGGTCTGCTTTTTGCCCTGGAGGGTGAGCAGCCCCTGCTCCTGCTGATATTCATAGGTCATGGGCTTTTTGTCCATCCAAATGCCAGTGCCGTCCGCCTTTAGGCTGCCGGCTTTTCCCTTTTTGGGACGGTCCCCTTTTTCCGGAAAATGGATAAATTCCCAGGTTCCCGGCAGGCAGTCGGCGGGGATGAGGCCCTGATCTTCTCCGGCAAAGTCTTCCGGGCTGAACACCGGCCAGCCATGAACAAACACCATTTGCCGGATCATCATAAAATGCTTGGTAAAGCTGGTCTTCCCTTCCCAGGTGTGCCGCTTGGCATAGGCTTTGGCGCCGTCTCGGACATGGTGGCAGAAGTAGTACCGGCCGGTATCCGGGTCAAAGAAGGGAACGCCGTGGCCGGGGCCTCGGAACCCGCCGTAGGTCCAGTTGGGGGTAGAGGTATCCGCCAAGGGGTCGGAGGCGGTAAATTGGTAGCTTCCCGCCAGCTTCACTCCCATGGTGTCCCCAATCATGGAACGGCCCTGGAAGTCCACATAAGGCCCGGTGACGCTGCGGCTTCTGGCCACACGGATGTCATATCCGTCCCCCAACCAGCCGTAGGACAAAAACAGATAGTAATACCGTTCCTCCGGATTGTAGATCACCGCCGCCCCTTCCGGGCCGTCCACGGTGTTGTGGCCTTTCCGTGCCAGCAGGGTGCCCAGGCTCCGGGAGTTGCCGTCCAAAGGCATCCCGGTTTTGGGGTCCAGCTGTTTGGCAAAAATGCCGCCGAAGAAGGAGCCGTAGATCATGTACTTCTCCCCTTCCGGGGTATCCACAATGTGGGCGTCAATGGCGTTGGGCAGGGTGTTGTCGGTGTCCCAGGTGTCCATTACCACGCCCCGGTTCACAAAAGGCCCTTCCGGCTTTTGGCTCACAGCCAACCAAATCTTACTTTCGCTACTGCCGAACCCACGGGTGGAGGAATAGTACATCCGGTATTCCCCATGGCTGTACTCCACAAAAGGCGCCCAGAAGGTGGGGGTGGGCTTGCGGTTACCGTTTTGCTTGGCCTGCTGGATGGAATCCTCCTCCAGCACGGTGTCCAGATATTCCCAGTGAACCAAATCCCGGCTGCGGCGGAGGGGAATGCCCTGTTTTGGCTTGGTCTTGCTGCAACTGGAATCGGTGCTGTAAGAGAGATACCAGCCGGTGACCGGGTCTTTCATCAGGCCGGGGTCATGGCTTTCAAAGGTGGGATTTTTACTGCGATCGTACACCCCTAATTTCTTCATCGGGGGCTGCTCCGGCAGCGGGAGCTTCTCCAAAGGAGACATATGACAAACTTCCTTTCCGGGAAAAAGAATAGCGGCGAAGCCGAAGCTCCGCCGCTCAGGCACTCTGTTACAAGTTCAGCCTGGCAGCTTTTCAGCTCACGGGCTATTGTAGCAGAGTCTTTTTTGAGATGCAAGCCGTCAAATTAACAGAATTTGCCCCAATGTGTGATGCCATTATTGTCGATACCGGTGAACACCATGCTGACCTTCCAGTTCTCAAAGTCCCAGCAGGGCAGGACTTTAGCGTTGATGGTAGTGCCGTTGTCCAGGGTGATCACCAAGCTGCCATTGGATTCATCGTAGGTGTAGTTGCCCTTTTCCTCTCCGATGGTGACGGAACCGCCGCCATCTTTGTATTCGCCCAACTCACTGTGCACCGAGTACACCATATCGTTCTGCAAGCTGTCAAACTGCAGGGTCTCCCAGTTGCCTTCCAGCAGACTGCCGGAAACCACCTGGCCGGCGGCTTCGTTGGGGTACACCATTTCCGGGCTGAGGCAGGGCCAGCCGTCTACCCAAACCAGCTCACGCACCGACAGGTAGTGCATATACCAGGTTTCCTGGTTTCCGTTGTCGATGGTCTTGTAACAATCGGCACCGTCACGGATGTGGCTGGCAAAGTACCAGGTGCCGGTGGTGTCGTCATAGAAGGGTTCGCCGTGACCGGGGCCGATAAAGCCGTTCCAGCTCCAGGAGGTCATGACTTCCGGCTGGTCCCCGCCGCCGGGACTGGAAGCGGTAAACTGATAGCTGGCGGCCAGCTTGGTGCCGGTAGTGACTTGGCCGGTGGCGGTCATTTCATTGCCCAGGTAATCCACATAGGGGCCGGTAATCTCTTCGCTGCGGGCCACCCGGATGTCATAGGTATCACCTAAATAGCCGTAGCTCAAGAAGAGGTAGTAGTAACCGGTATCCTCATTGTAGATCAGGCTGGCGCCTTCCGGACCGTCCAAAGCGTTGCCTTCCCGGCGGGCCAGGAGGGTACCGTAGTAGTCGGTGAGCAGGCCGGAGGTGTCGTTATCCACCGCAGTACCATCCGCATTGAGTTCCTTCAAATAAATGCCACCGAAGAAGGAGCCGTATACCAAATAAGGGGTGCCGTCTTTGGATTCGGTGTAGTAGGGGTCAATGCCGTTGGGGCCGCTGCCGGTGGTGTTTTTCCAGGTATCCACTACCAAGCCTCGGTTGGTGAAGGGACCTTCCGGGCTGGAGGACACCGCCAGATAGATGCGGCTCCGGGCGCTGCCAAAGCTGGATACCGAGTAGTACAGCCGATATTCCCCATTGACATAGCTGATGCTGGGTGCCCAGAAGCCGGTGTTGTTGCTGCCATCCGCCATGACTCTGGCTTCACTAATGGAAGCATCGTCCAGCGCATGGCCCACATATTCCCAATTCACCAAGTCGGTACTCCGACGGATCTGAACTCCCATACCACGACTAGGATTTCCGCTCATAGTGGAGTCGGTGGAGTAGCAGTAATAGTAATCGCTGTTGGGATCTTTGAAGGTGGAGGGGTCGTGGACCTCCACGGCGCCGTTGACTTCACGGTCGGTGGTGCCGAAATAGAAGGGGCTGGATTCCGTGACATTCAGGGAAGAAAGGTCGGTGTCATTGGCTTGATAAACGGTTTTATCGTCGCAGCCGGTAACGGAAAGCATCATGGCTCCGCTGAGCACCACTGCAACCAGGCCTTTCAGCCAAGTATTATGTTTCATACAATACCTCATTCCTACGTTCGGTAAAACAAAACAGCGTATGGGCTGCACTGCGCAAGCTCATACGCCGTCTGTTCACAGCAGTGCGTCTGCTGCAATTCGTTTGATTAACCCTTGATACCGCTCAACGCCACGGATTCAATGATGAACCGCTGGAAGATGAAGAACAGGATCAGAGTGGGCAGCATACTAAACACAGATGCTGTCATGATTTTGGGGTAGTTTGCCACCGTTGCGTTATCATCAAAGTACTTCATGATGACCAGCTGCAAGGTGTAGAGCTTCTGAGAACGGCCAATAAAGACCTGCGGAGCAAGGAAGTCGTTCCAGATGCCCATGAACCACAGAATTGCCTGAGTTGCCAAGGAGCCTTTCATCAAAGGCAGGAAGATGGCATAGTAGATCTTGAAGTAGCCGCAGCCGTCGATCAGCGCCGCTTCCACCAGAGTACTGGGGATGCCGGCCAGATTCTGCCGCAGGAAGAAGATCACGCTGATGTTGCCCAGAGCACCAGGCAGAATCAGAGGCAGGAGAGTGTTGAGCAGGCCAACTCTACTGAACATAACGTACTGAGGAATCATGATGGATGCGAAAGGAATCATCATGGTTGCCAGCAAGCACATGAAGAAGATGTTCTTTCCACGGAAGCGGAGTTTAGCAAAGGAGAACGCCGCAAGAGAGGAAGTAAAGCAGCCAATGATCAAAGTGGGTACGGCCACGATGATGGAGTTGATGATACCGTTATAGAACTGAGAATCACTGAAGATGGTCGCATAGTTCTCCCATTGCCATTCTTCGGGAATCAGCACGAAGGTAGTGGAAATGGTTTCACGGATGGTCATCAAGCTCATAAGAACCATGTAAATGAGGGGGAACACCATAACAATGGCGCCCAAAAAGAGCAATACCATGATAATGACATTTGCTACTTTTGTTTTTGTGCTCAGCACCTCGCCGGTGGAGCCGTTGCTTTTCTTATTCGCCACAGTATTCTCCCCCCTTAGTCCGCCGAGTAGACCCACTTATTCTGCACCTTGAACTGAATCAGGGTGACAATCAGAATAATGATGGTCAAGATCCAGGAAATGGCTGCGCCGTAACCCATCCGCGCGCCGCTGCCTTGGTTGAAGGTAACGTCGTAGATGTAGTACACCACGGTAATCGCTGTCTTGGTAAACTCGTACGCACCGGTTGCCAAAACGTTGATTTCCACGTAGATTTGCAGACCGCCGATGATAGTGGTGATTACAATGTAGAACGAGATGGGGGTCAGCAACGGGAAGGTGATGTGGGTGAACCGCTTCCAGCCGCTTGCGCCGTCAATCTCAGCCGCTTCGTAGTACGAACGGTTGATGTTCTGCAATCCGGCGAGATACAGCACGGTGGTGCCGCCCACGCCTTTCCAAACCGTAAAGATAATGATCGCCCATTTTACCGTTCCGGGCTCATACAGCCAGTTAGGTCCTTCGATGCCGAACAAGCTGTGGAGCACAGCGTTGAGCAAGCCGCTCTTGGTATAGATCTGGTTCCACAACACGGAAACCGCAACCAGGGAGGATACTACGGGAACGTAGTACATGGTACGGAGAATCCGCACGCCAGGGATTTTCCGGTTCATGCCCATAGCCAAGAACAGGGCGATGACCATGCCAATGGGAATGCCGATCAGGTAAAAGAAGGTGTTGCCTAGGGAGTACCAGAAGGTGGGGGTTGTAAAGAGTTCCACGAAGTTGTCGAAGCCCACAAACTTCATGTCACCGATACCAGTCCAGTTTTGGAAGCTCAGTACGATGGAGAAGCAGATGGGGAACAGCATAAAGCACAGGAACCCAACAATGGGAGCCAGTATAAAGAGCAAACCGGCCCGTTCCTCTTGTCTGGCGGCTCGACTAAGCTTATGCTTCTGCTTAGTTGCCATACTAAATTACACTCCTTTTTCAAAAACTGGCTGCTAACCTTCTTTGTTAGCAGCCAGTCTTCTCAACTAATTTCCTTTGCTACACCATGGTGCAGCTTTCAGGAATGTCAATCATCAGCCGCCGATGGCTTCTTCGTATTCACTCCAAGCGGTGTCCAGCAGTTCCTGGCAGGTAGTCTGCATTGCGCTCATGTAGTCAACCGCAGACACATTGCCTTCCAGGAAAGTGGTGAACTGGCTCAGGAAGCCTTCTGCACCGTTCCACCAAGCAGTGGTGGGGGTATAGAAGAATTCGGGCATCACGTTCCGATAGCCGTAGCCATTGGGAGCAGTACCGGATTCTTCGCCGCCCATGTAGTTGAACACGACCTGATAGTTGTCGGCATACTGAACGGTGCCGTCAGCAATGGCCTGAGAGAATTCGCCGTTGGCGTAGCTCATCAGGTTGGGCAGCTGAATACCGCCTTCAGCCAACTGCTTCTGGCCTTCCATGTCGGTGGAGTAGTACTCGATGAACTTCACAGCTGCGTCAACATGTTCACTGTTGGCGTAGATGGCGTAACCAACCGTGCCGGCACGAGCGGCAGAGTAGGTTCCGTGAGGGCCAACCGGGAAGTAGGTCAGGCCCCAGTCGTCAAAGGCAACGATAGAAGTGTCGTTGAAGTTTTTCACGTCCCAGGTTCCGCAGGGGTAGAGACCAATCTGACCGGAAGTCCAGCGCTGATAGATTTCCAGGGCAGCGTCATCTTCAGGACTGGGAGCCAGGCCTTCGGCAACCAGCTCGCGCAGGAAATTCATAGATTCTTCGAATTCCACCTGCGGAGTGCCGTCGGCATTCATCAGTTCAACGGTTCTGTTGTCTTCGCTGAGGAAGTGGCCGTTGTTGCCATAGAGGATCTGGGGCAGGAAGAATTCAGTGGGAATCGCACAGCCCCAGGTGGGGTTGGTAGCATCGTCGGTTACCAGCTGAGCGCAAACATCCTTGAACTCATCCCAGGTCATGGGGTTGTCGTCGTCCGGGTAAGCAACACCCTTGGCGTCGAACAGGTTCTTGTTGTACGCATACATAAACACGGAGTAGTCGTGAGGCAGAGCGTACAGAGCACCGGTTTCGGTCTGCTTGGTGGCGCTGTCATAGCGGAATGCGTTGACGGCGTCGGGCCAAATGTCGTTGATGGCTTCCTGCTGTGCTTCGTCAAACTTGTCATCCAGAGCTAAGATCTGACCCTGTTCCACGTAACGGGGAATGTTGGCGGGTTCGACATAGAACACGTCAGCCATGGTGCCGGCTGCCAAAGCAGAGGTCACCTGAGTGGCGTAGTCCGCCTGCTGGCTCTGCTGGATTTCCACAGAACCGATGTCGGGATTTTCACTTTCAAAGTTTTCCCGCATCTGGTCGTAGATTTCCATCTCGTGGCTCTGGCCGTAGATCATAACGGTCAAACCGACTGATTCGCCGCCACATCCGGTAAAGCCGACCAGCGCAGTGGCTGCCATTGCGGCGGTCAACACACCGCACAAGCAGCGCTTGAAAATGCGTTTGTTCATAATTTTCCTCCTGTCTTTTTTAGTACGCCGGTTTCGTAAATAAAAATTCACAAAACCTTCATACTTTATTTCAGAAACATCGAAGAATGCCCTGAATTCTTCACCGTTTCTTAATACACGTCAATACTAGCACAAATGCACGGGGATTGTCAAGTATTTTCGTTCAATTTCTCCAACTTTTTGGGCAATTTTTTTTGCCGGTTTGATCTCAGTGTGAATTTTTCGAGAAAAACCCAGTCTTTTCTTGGTATTGTGCCAGTTTAAAGTTTGCAAAAACCTTACCGTTTCGTCACAAATTATCCACAAAGCCTTGGAAGAAATTTTACAAATGTCCAGAAAAACAGCGCTTTCCGAAATTTCAGAAAGCGCCGTAAATCTGAAACGTTTGCTGTGCTTTCAACAGAAAAAATTATTTTTTCTTCTGTCCGTAATACGCATTGGGTCCATGCTTACGCATAAAGTGCTTGTCCTGCATATCCTGCGGAGCCGTAGCCACCTTGGGGTTTACCATCTCGGTAAACATATCCATCTTGGCCACCTCTTCCAGTACCACGGCGTGATACACAGCGTCCGCCGGATCGGTACCCCAGGTGAAGGGGCCGTGGTTCTTGCAGATGACGGCAGAGACGTACATGGGGTTGATGCCCCGGCCCTGGAAGGTTTCGATGATCACCTTGCCGGTGTTCTTCTCATAGGCTTCCTCAATCTCATCCTTGGTCAGATTTCTGGCGCAGGGAATGGGACCGTAGAAATAGTCCGCATGGGTAGTGCCGTAACAGGGGATGTCCCGACCGGCCTGTGCCCAAGAAGTGGCATAGGGGGAGTGGGTGTGCACTACGCCGCCGATTTCCGGGAAGGCATTGTACAGCTCCTGGTGGGTGGGGGTGTCGGAAGAAGGATTCAAATCCCCTTCCACCACCTTACCGGTTTTCAGGTCCACAACCACCATGTCGGAGGGCTTGAGTTCATCGTAATCCACGCCGGAGGGCTTGATTACGAAAACGCCTTTTTCCCGGTCTACGCCGCTGACGTTGCCCCAGGTATAGGTCACCAATTTCCGTGCAGGAAGCTCCATATTGGCTTCATACACTTTTTGTTTCAGTTCTTCCAGCATAATGAAGTACTTCCTTTCCAATCAGGCTGAAGTCCAATTACAGGATGCCCTTGATTTTGTAAGCAACATCCTTGAGCATCAGATCCTGCTTGAACTGACGCACATTGGTTTCCGGTCCGATGTGTACGAATTCAATGCCGCACATATCGGCATAGTCTTCCATCTGCTCCGCAGTCAAATCGAAGCTCAGCACGGTGTGGTGAGCGCCGCCGGCATAAATCCAGCATTCCGCAGCGGTCTGCAGATCCGGCAGAGGCTTCCAGGTGCACTTTGCCACAGGCAGGTTGGGGGTGGGTTTCGGGCAGGGAACGGCTTCCACATCGCAGCAGATCAGGCGCAGACGGCCGCCCATATCCACCAGAGAGCAGGTAATGCCCTTGCCGGATTTGCCGTCGAATACCAGACGTGCCGGGGGTTCCTTACCGCCGATGCCCAGTTCGTGAACTTCGATTTTGGGCTTGGTAGCCGCCACGCAGGGGTCAACTTCCAGCATGTGGGCGCCCATGATCAGCTCGTTGCCGGGGATCAGGTTCAGGGTGTAGTCTTCCATGAAAGCGGTGCCGCCGGGCAGTCCTTCGGCCATCTTCTTCATGATGGTGTCCAGAGCAGCGGTTTTCCAGTCGCCTTCGCCGCCGTAGCCAATGCCCTTAGCCATCAGGTTCTGGGTGGCGATACCGGGCAGCTGACGCATGCCCACCAGATCCTGGAAGGTGTTGGTGAAGGCAGAGAAGTCGTTTTCCGCAAAGAACTTCTCCATGGCAATCTCGCAGCGGGCCTGGTAACGGACGCTGTCGATATTGTCGGTGTTCATATCATACTTGGAGGTGTACTCCGCCATCTTGGCGTCCACTTCCTCTTCGGTGCAGGCGTCGATGGCTTTGGCCAGGTTGCCTACCGCATAGGTGTTGCACTCCCAGCCCAGCTTGATTTCCACTTCCACCTTGTCGCCTTCGGTAACGCCAACGTAACGCATATTGTCACCGAAACGGCAGATCTTCAGTTCCTTACCCAGCACCACGCCGGCAGCGCTGCGCATCCAGGCAGCGATCCGCTTGGTGACTTCGGGATCTTCCCAGTGGCCCATAACCACCTTGCGGTTCATACGCAGGCGGCTGGCGATAAAGCCGGTTTCACGGTCGCCGTGGGCGGACTGGTTCAGGTTCATGAAGTCCATGTCCATGGTGTCGTAGGGGATTTCCTTGTTGTACTGGGTATGCAGGTGCAGCAGGGGCTTGTTCAGCTCCACCAGACCCTTGATCCACATCTTAGAGGGGGAGAAGGTGTGGGCAAAGATGATCACGCCGGCGCAGGCGTCGCAGTAGTTGACTTCTTTCATGACCTTGGTGATTTCTTCGGTGCAGGTCACCACGCCCTTGTTGACGATTTTGCAGGGCAGGCCGAACTCGTTCATCTTGCTGATCATGTCATCAGCGTGCTTGATGCAAGCCTGAATGGCGTCATCGCCGTACAGGGGCTGAGAGCCGGTGACAAACCAGAACTCCAGGTCTTTTAAACTTCTCATTGGTATCAGTCTCCTTCTATGAAAATCCTTATGAATGGACCGGTGCTTCCCCGCCTAAGCCATGCAGGCAGGGAATCCCGGAACAATGACGATTACGCCAAGCCTTTGGCTTCCAGCTTGATCTGCTTGAGGCGCTTCATCACGTCGTTTTCACCCCGGCCGAAATAGTCGTGGAGTTTCTCATATTCTGCGTACAGCTTGTCGTACACAGCGGAGTTCTCCGGAATGGGGGTGTAAACGGTGTCCTTCAGGTTGCCCATGACACGGGCGCCTTCAAAGCAATCCTTGAACGCACCGCCGGCCACAGCGCCGAAAATGGCGGAGCCGAGAGCGGGACCCTGGGTAGAACCGGCAATCTTGATGGGCTTCTTGATGACGTCGGCATAAATCTGCATGGTCATGGGGTCCTTCTGGCTGATTCCGCCGGAAGCGTAGAACTCGTCCACCGGTACGCCGTTCTGCTCGAAGTTTTCAATGATCTTACGGGTGCCGTAAGCAGTGGCTTCGATCAAAGCGCGGTAGATTTCTTCCGGCTTGGTGAGCAGGGTCATGCCCAAAATCATACCGGTGAGGTCCACGTCCACCAGCACGGAACGGTTGCCGTTCCACCAGTCCAGAGCCACCAGACCGGATTCGCCCACCTTCAGCTTTTCTGCCTTGGAGCGCAGGAACTTATGGATGTTCATGCCGCTGGCTTCTGCCTCGTCGTAGTAATCTTTGGTAAGGCAGTTGTTGATGAACCAAGCAAAGTGGTCGCCGCAGCAGCTCTGGCCAGCTTCGTAGCCGAAGTAGCCGGGCATAACGCCGTCTTCCACCACGCCGCACATACCGGGAGCGATCTTTTCTTCGGTACCCATGAGGATGTGGCAGGTGGAGGTACCCATGATGGCCAGCATTTTGCCGGGGCCGTCGATGGTCACAGCGGGGACGCAGACGTGCGCATCCACGTTGCCCACGGCAACAGCGGTACCCACCTTCAGGCCGGTCATGGCAGCTGCCTTTTCATTGATTTCGCCGGCTTTGGAGCCCAGAGGAGTCACCGGGCAGCCGATCTTTTCGTCCACCATGTTTTCCAGCTTGGGGTTCAAAGCCTTGAAGAATTCCTTGGAGGGATAGCCTTCCTTCTTGCTCCACATGGCCTTGTAGCCGGCGGTGCAGGAGTTGCGGGTGTAGTTGCCGGTGAGCATCCAGGGAATCCAGTCGGCGGCTTCCACAAAGTATGCCATGGTATCATACACTTCGGGGGCTTCTTCGCAGATCTGCCAAATTTTCGGCACATACCATTCGGAAGAAATCTTGCCGCCGTAACGGGCTAGGAAGGTCTCGCCCATTTCTTCCGCCTTGGCGTTGAGCATGTTGGCGTACTTCTGGGCAGCGTGGTGCTTCCACATCTTTACATAAGCGTGGGGGTTAGACTTGAATTCATCCAAGAAGCACAGGGGGGTGCCGTCCTTGGTGACAGGCAGTGCGGTGCAGGCGGTAAAGTCGATGCCTACGCCTACAATATCATCCGGGCTTACGCCGGACTGCTTGAGTACGTCGGGGATGGTGTAGCCCAGCACATCCAGATAGTCCTGGGGGTGCTGCAAGGCCCAGTCTACGCCCAACGGGGTTCCGTCGGGAAGAGTTTCGCTCATCACGGCGTGGGGATATTCCAGCACACTGGAACAAATCTCCTCACCGGTCTCCACATTTACCAGAACTGCACGTCCGGACAGGGAACCATAGTCCACGCCAATAGAATACTTTGCCATGGGTCAATCCTCCTTAAATTTAACCATATTCCGTATTGCGGTCGGCAATACCGCTCAAAAAGTTGTACGAACAACCTCTTGCCAAAAGTATACTAAAATTTCCCTGCAAAAGCAAGAAAAAATTATCAAACCGCTTACTTGTCCCGGTTCAGGTTGCGCACCGAGCCCCGTTCCACCATCCGCGGAGGAAACGCATAGCTTCCCCTGCTCTGGCGGCGGATCAGCGCCAATAAGCGGCGGGCGGCTTCCGCCCCGATTTCCCCGGCGGGGTAATCAATCGAAGTCAGGCCGGGGTGCCCCACCGCGGCCAAATCCGAGTTGTCAAAGCTGACGATGCTCACCTGTTCCGGCACCTTGATGCCGTTGCGGGCGTACACCTCCAGCAATTTACAGGCAATTTCGTCGTTGTAGCATACCACCCCGGTGCTGTCGCCGATGCGGCTCAGCAGCCGCTCGTCGTCCTTGGGGGCAAACAGGGTGTCCAAATCTTCGGTAACGTACCACATCACCCAGGAATCCTCAAAGGCGGTGTCCGCATCCCGCATCTGGTTCACATAGCCGGAATAGCGGAAATGTCCCTGCACGTCGTCGGACTTAAAGATACCGAAAATCTTGCGGTGGCCCCGGCGCAGCAGAAAACGGGTGGCCAGCTTGCCGGACTCATAGTCGTTCATGGCTACATAGGGGAAGTCCATCCCGGCGTAGTAGCCGTTGAGGAACAGCAGGGGGATCCGGTTGGCAGCAATCTCCCGGTACAGCTTTTGATTGGGGTTTGGCAAGGCGCTTTTGGTGGGCTCTACAATCAGCCCGTCCACCCCGCTTTCCAGCAGAGAAGACAGCACCTGGTTTTCATTGCGGGTTTTATTGTAGGTGATTCCCAGCTGCATATGGTAGCCGTTGAGGGAAAGCACTCGGTCAATGCCCCGGATGACCCCGGGAAAGATGTAACTGTCCAGGTAGGTGGTAATGACCCCGATGTTCATGGTCACCGGGCGCTGATCCAAAGCAGCCCGGCTCACATAGGTGCCGCTGCCCTGACGCCGTTCCAACAGGTTTTCCGCCACCAGGGTACTGAGGGCCTGGCGCACCGTCTGGCGGCTGAGCCGAAACCGCTGGGCCAACTCGTGCTCACTGGGCAGCCGGCTTCCAATGGGGAAGGTGCCGGCTAAGATGCGATCCCGAATCCAGTCGCTGAGGGCCTCGTGTTTTGGCTTTCCTACCATGGCTTTTCCCCCGTCTCCTTTCCCCGTCGGCGGAACCCGCCTGCTACGGCCTGCCCTCTCAAAAGCGGGTTTGGAGAGAAGCACACCGTTTTATGGATATTATAGCATTTTTATCCTGAAATTCAATGGCTTTTTAGATAAAATTTCAATTTTCTCCATCTTAATCAAAAATTGCCGGAAGAAATGTTCAAATCGCCTATTTTTTAGCACGAAAAAGACAATCCTTCTTTTCCAAGCAAGCCGTTACTTTTTTCGCTTATTCCGGCGCTTAGCAGCGGCCCGACGAGCGGCTTTCCGGCGCAGGGTACGCTCCGTCCGGAAAAAGCGCTGTTCCAGCTCCCGGCCCTGAGCTTCCACCACCTGGAGGTGGGAGCGGTTGCGGGAAGAGCCCTCCCCTTCCACCTGCTGATAGATGGCCAGCAGGTAATTGGCCAGGGCTTCCTGGCCGGAGGACTGCACCGACTGCCGCACCGAAGCGCTGAGGATCTTCCGCTCTTGTGGTGTGCGCTGTTTCTGTTCCAGCAGAAGCCGGTACAGCTCCTTGGCGTCCTTGTAGATAAAACCGTTGACCCCGGGCTGCACCTGTCCGGCGTTTAGGGGGTCGTTGATGTGGAGCACCGGGAGACCGGTGGCCATCCCTTCCAGCATGGAGATGGAGTTGGTATCGCTGAGGCTGGCAGTGACGTACACATCCAGGCAGGCGTAGTAGTCCAAAATCTCGTTGTGGTCTACTGCCCCCACGAAGGTGACTAAATCGGAAATGCCCAGCTTTTGAGACAGTTCCACCAATTCCGGGCGGGAAGGACCGTCCCCGATTATCATGAGCTTAATGCCGTCCTCCCGCTTAACCTCTTGGGAAAAGTAGTCCAACAGCACGTCCACGCTTTTTTCCCGGCCCAGCCGGCCGCAGAACCCGGCGATCAGCTCTCCTTCCCCAAAGCCGTACTTCTGTTTTAACTGGGCCACATGATCCCAGTTTACCTTGTCCGGGCTGAACTTGTCCAGCTCCACCGGATTGGGCACCACATTTACCTTCCGGTCGGCATGGCACTCATCCAAATATTCCTGAACCTTGGCAGAAGGTCCGGTGACCGCCTGGCTGTGCTGGGCGAAATATTTGAAGTACCGCCGGGACATAATCCGCACCATGGGGATAAAGGGCTTGGGGGCCACATAGTACAGGTAGTCCTCGTACATGGTGTGCAGGGTGTACACATAGGGGATTTGCAGCTTTCGGGCAATCCGCACTGCGCTCAGCCCCACCCCAAACTCGGTGTGGATGTGGATGATGTCCGGGTGGAACTGCTGGATAATCCGAAACCGGGTGCGGCTGAAAGGATTGGCCAAGCCGTAATCGTACAGCCGTTTCAGTTCCTTGCCGGGACAGTACAACACGTCCCCTTCTAAATGGTGGTGGCGGGCCTTGACGTCCACAGTGACGATAAGCACCTGGTGCCCCGCCCGTTCCAATCCGTCTTTCAGCGATTTCACATGGGTCACTACCCCGTTGATATAGGGCAGATATGACTCGGTAAACATTGCAATCCGCATAGTATGACGCCTTTCTCTGGGTCTCCCCGGTTTTCTCTTAGTTGGTATTCAGTATAACATACTTTTCCCAAAGTGGCAATGTGCAAAATGACTTCCGTTGTTTTGTAAGTTTTTCTGGCAAAATGTACCTGTTTTTCGGGTTTTCAGACAAAATGATTCCTCCACTGCCAGGGAGCAATGGAGGGGAAATGGAGTTACCACAGATGGGGCATATTTTGATTGGCTACGTTGTTGATACCGGTTATCACTGCTGCAGTGGCGGCATCGTGAATCAATTTCTGGCCCTTCTTCCCTACTTCCTGTAGAGAAACCACCTGAAAACCCGGGGGAATCCGACCGGCCTGCTGAGCTGCTTGCAGGGCTTCTGCGGGGGTCTTGCCCTGAACCAGCACTTCTTTGGCGGCTTTGGTGTTTAACTGCTCCAGGTTTACCCGGTAAGAACGAACTTTTTTGGCTTGCAAAAAGTGAACCAGAAAAACCACCGCCACAGCAATGGCAATCACCACCATCATGGTCACAAACGCACCGATAATTAAAGTCACCAAGTTGCTGTGACCCATATCGCCCACCTCCTTCCTGTTTTAAATATCAAAATCGCAAATGTTTCCGTATATTATTTTGCCATAAAAACCATTGCGTTTTCGCTGGTTTTCACCGCCGGACGAAATGCCGCCTTTGCCTTGTGGCGGCAAGGTGAAAACTATAATGATTGGCTCTATCAATTATTATACCATATTAAAAACGAAAAGCAAGAAAGAGTTCTAAAAAAGAATTGAATGTGATTCCAAAACTGTGTATAATAGAAAAAAAGACCTGCGTGAAACTCCGCTGAGAAAGGATGTTATTATGAACAGCAGTTTTACCGTGCCGCTGTCTCGGCTGATTAAAGAATTTTCGCTGGAAAAAATCTACATTCCGCCGGATCAGCCGGACGTGATGATCCAAAGCACCGACATTTCCCGGCCGGGCCTGAACCTCACCGGCTTTTACGAATACTTCGACCCCAAGCGCATCCAGGTGGTGGGGCGGATGGAGTACGCCTACTTAGAGGATCTCAGCGAAAACTCCCGCCGCCAGCGGATTTTCGAGCTGTTTGAGCAGAAATTCCCCTGCCTGATCCTCACCCGGGGGCTGGACGTGTTCCCGGAAATCCTGGAAGCGGCCAAGCAGAACGGGGTGACGGTGCTGCGCACCAACGAAAGCACCTCCAGCTTTACCGGCGCCATCATCAGCACCTTAAATACTGAATTGGCCCCCCGGATCACCCGCCACGGAGTGCTCATCGAAATCTACGGCGAAGGAGTGCTGCTGCTGGGAGAAAGCGGCGTGGGCAAAAGCGAAACCGCCATTGAACTGGTGAAGCGGGGCCACCGACTGGTAGCGGACGATGCGGTGGAAATCCGCCGGGTGTCCAACAAGACCCTGGTGGGTTCTTCCCCGGAAAACATCCGCCACTTTTTGGAGCTGCGGGGCATCGGCATCATCAATGCCCGGCGGCTGTTCGGCATGGGTTCGGTGAAGGTCAGTGAAAAGATCGACATGGTGGTGAAGATGGAAGTCTGGGACCCGGAAAAGGTGTACGACCGAATGGGATTGGAAGAAGAATTTGCCACCATCCTGGGGTTGAAGATCCCCTGCCACACCATCCCCATCAAGCCCGGCCGGAACCTGGCCATTATCCTGGAAGTGGCCGCCATGAACAACCGTCAGAAAAAGATGGGCTACAACGCCGCCCAGGAATTGATGCACAACCTGGGTATGCCGGTGGAGGAAACCACCGCTTCCTGGGAAGTTTATTGAGTGCGACACTACCACAAGGAGGAAACTGATTTTGAAGCTGATGGCAGACACCCACACCCACACCATCGCCAGCTCCCACGCCTACTCCACCCTGCTGGAAAACATCCGGCAGGCGGCCCAAATGGGCTTGGAATGCCTGGGGATGACCGACCACGCCCCTGCCCAGCCAGACTCCCCTCACCTCTGGCATTTTGTGAACCTCTCCGTGATTCCCCCCGTGGTGGAAGGGGTGCGGATTCTCAAGGGTGCCGAGTGCAACATTTTGGATGAAACGGGAAGAATCGACCTGGAACCGGAAGTGCTCCGGCAGCTGGAATGGCGGATTGCCTCCATCCACGCCCCCTGCTACAAAAAAGACGCCACCTTAGAAGACAACACCAACGCCTATCTGGGGGTGTGCGACAACCCCTACATCGACGTCATCGGCCACAGCGGCCGGGGGAGCTTCCGCTACGACTATGAAAAGCTGATTCCCCTGTTTGGGGAGCGGGGCAAACTGGTGGAAATCAACGAATCCACCTTGAAAAGCTCCTACAGCCGGAAAAACTGCACCGAAATCGCCGCCCTCTGCAAAAAGCACCGGGTGCCGGTAGTGGTGGACAGTGACGCCCACTTCGCCCTGTCCATCGGCCGGTTCCCCGCCGCATTGGAGATGCTGGAAGAAATCGGTTTTCCCGAAGAGCTGGTGATCAACGCCGACTCGGATCGGTTTTGGAGCTATCTGGAACAAAAGGGAATCCAAAAAAATCCTGACTGACGCAAAAAGATACCGTCCGCTGCAACACGGGCGGTATCTCTTTTTTCACCGGGATTGGGCGGCCTTTTCCTTGGGGGAACCGGCAGGATTCCGGCTTTTCCCGGTGCGGAACACCAGTTTCAACAGCCAGCGGCAGATGGGCCCGGCAAAAAACAGCTGCCACAGCAGGGCCGCCGGGAAATTACAGGCAAAGGTCTGCAAAAACACGGCGGGGGTTTCCCAGCCGGGCTGCTTGAAGATCAGGGTGGCGGCCAGGCTCATCATGGGGCACATCAGGGTCACCGTCATCCACTGCACCGCCAGGGTGCAGAAGATGGGCTTGTCTTTGGCGGGATCGAAGTGCTTGCGCATCACCCGGCGGGCAATGGGCCCGGCGATCAGGCTTTCCAGCAAAATCACCAGCACTCCCATCAGAGGCAGGTCCAATAAGGGCCTCCACAGCATCCCATTGGTTAGTCCCCCTTCCTGCAAAGCCAGGTTGTACAGTTCCATGGGGTACACCATCAAGACTGCCATCACAATGGAAAAAAACACTTTTTGCGGTCTGGTTTTTGGCATGATAACTCCTCCTCCAAAAAAGAAAACGCACCCCAGAACAACCGGACTTACGGCATTCTGCGGCACGTTGTGCTTTTTATCATACTACTGTCATTTGCCCAAAGCAAAGGCAGTTTTGCACAAAAACAAAGAACAAATTTTGTGCAACTATTTTGTAACCCATGGCCGCCCTTTTCCCACTGGAAGGTTGAAAGGACGAAAAAAGGAGGGATTTCCGTGGAAGATGAAGCTATCATCGCCCTGTTTTGGAAGCGGGACCAGGAGGCCATCCGGCAAACCGACCTGCAATACGGCCGACGGTTGCAGCGGCTGAGCCGCTCCATCTTAAACGATGAGGAGGACGCCAAAGAAAGCGTCAACGACACCTACTGGAAAGCCTGGGACACCATCCCGCCCCAAAAGCCAAATTACTTTTTTGCCTACCTGGCCAAGATCTGCCGGTACCTGTCCCTGGGCAGGCTGGACTGGAACCGAGCCCAAAAGCGAAGCGCCCCCATTGTGGGTCTGACTGCGGAGCTGGAGCTCTGCATCCCCGACCGGCAGGAAGAAAACCGCATCCAGGAACGCTCCCTGAAAGAATCCCTGAACCGGTTTCTGGAAAGGTTGTCCAAGGAAAAGCGCTGCATCTTTCTGCGGCGGTACTGGTTTGGGGACAGCATCCAGGAGATTGCCCGGCGGTACGGCATCGGGGAAAGCAAGGTGAAAACCACCCTGTTCCGGGTGCGGGGCCAGCTGCGGCAGCATTTGCAGAAGGAGGGATTTTCTGTATGAAAGGAAAAGATTTGTGGGAAGCACTGGGGGAGATTGACCCTAAATACATCCAGGAAGCAGAGCTATCCGGGCGTTCCCGCACCGGACGGCAGAAATGGCAGGCTGCCGCCGCCTGTTTTTTGGTCATCGCTTTGGGTGCGGCCATTGTGGTACCCAATCTGCTGTGGAGCCAAGATTCCATTCTCTGGGGCGGCATCGGCGGCGATTCCCAAGACCAGTCCGGCCAGCAGGCCCCCATTACCGGCTCCGACAACACCGAAAACACCATTCAAATCAACCTCAGCGATATACCGGTAAATGTCATATCCGGCCTGCCGGAAGGAGAAATGACAGATATGTCCTATGTGGCCCTGATGTCAGAGGATCAGATTACCTGGAGCCAGGAACAGGTGGAGAGTTATTACGGTTTGGATTTCGACACTCTTTCGGTGCCGGAGGATTTGGAGGCAGTCGCCGATCTGTCCCAGGGCATGGCAGTTTGGGAAAACGAGGACGGCACAATGCGGTTTGACGGGTTGCTGCTCAGCTACCAAAGCACCGGGCAGGACGACCCGGAAGAAACCCAGCGCAGCCTTTCCCTCCACGGCTCCAAAATCGGCTTGCTGGCACTTTCCGACTCCCTCTACCTGACCGAGGAAGTGAAAACCTGGAACTTCCAAGGCGTTGAAATCACCCTGGGATACTGCCAAATGGACTACGGCCCCTACGACGAAACCACCCATGCCCCTGCCGGCAGCTATCCGGTGTACACGGCGGAGTTTACCTACAACGGAGCGCAGTTCCGGCTGGTGGGTCAGCGCCTGACCCGCCGGGAAATGGTAACCGCCATCGCCACCCTGTTAAGCCAGGGAGAAGAAGTGGAAGTTACTTCCTGATAGCCTGGATTTCTTCCATCACCCACTGTGCCGCACGAACCCCATCCACTGCAGCGCTCATAATTCCCCCGGCATACCCGGCTCCTTCCCCGCAGGGAAACAGGCCGTAAAGTCCTTGGGCCATCCCCGTTTCCCCCCGTGGGATTCGGACCGGCGAGGAGGTACGGGTTTCCGGGGCAGTCAACACGCTGTCCGGCGCATCAAAGCCGGGCAGTTTTTTACCCATACGGACAATTCCTTCCCGCAGCATGGCCGGAATCACCGGCGGGAACAGGGCGTCCAAATCTCCTGGCACAACTCCCAATGCGTAGGTAGGCTGCACACTGTGTAAATCCAGTCCGGTTTTGTGCTGCAAAAACCGTCCCACCGTCACGCCGGGGGCGGCGCCGGTTTCTCCCCCCATGACAAAGGCGGCCTGCTCCAGCGTTTGCTGGAACCGCATTCCGTCCAGGGGATGGGCGCCGTAATCCTCCGGGGACACCCCCACCACCAAACCGGCGTTGGCGTTTTTCCCGTCCCGGGCGTGGTAGCTCATGCCGTTGGTCACCACGGTGCCGGGCTGGCTGGCGCTGGGCACCACATAGCCCCCGGGACACATACAAAAGGTATACACCCCCCGGTTCCCCTGCCGCCAGCTGAGCTGGTATTCCCCCGGGGGTAAGGCGGGGTGGCCGGCCAGTTTGCCGTACAGCCCCCGGTCGATGAGGGACTGGGGGTGCTCAATCCGCACCCCCACGGAAAAGGGCTTGGGGATCATCTCCACTCCCTGGCCCAGCAAGGTCTCCAGGGTGTCCCTGGCGCTGTGGCCCAAGGCCAGCACCACATAGTCCGAAAAAATCTCTTCCCCGTTGACCACTACGCCCCGGACCTTTCCCTGCTCCAGCACCAGCCGCTGGACCTGAGCCTGAAACCGCACCTCTCCCCCCAGCCGGAGAATCTCCCGGCGGAGGTTCTGCACCACCAGCCGAAGCTGGTCGGTGCCGATGTGGGGCTTGGCCTTGCTCAAGATTTCCTGGGGCGCTCCCAGTGCCGCCAGCTGTTCCAGCACCCAGTGGCACCGGGGGTCGTGAATCCGGGTGGTGAGCTTGCCGTCGGAAAAGGTCCCGGCGCCCCCTTCCCCAAACTGGACGTTGGCGGAAGGATTCAACTTACCGGTGCGCCAGTATTCCTCCACCGCCGCCGCCCGAGCGTTGATTTCACAGCCCCGTTCCAGCACCAGCGGCCGCAGTCCTGCCCGAGCCAGCTGATAGGCGCAGAACATCCCCGCCGGACCGAATCCCACCACAATGGGCGGATGGGACAGGGGTTCCAGCTTGGGCGGGTCCATCTCCGAAAACGGCTCCTGATACCGCACCTGGGGGGAATGAAGCTGCCGGGCCAGGGCTTCTTCCCCTTCCGGAAGGGAAAGCTGCACCGAGTAGATAAAACGCATATCCTGTTGCTTTCTGGCGTCTAAGGAACGCTTATACACCCGTGCAAACCCTACCTGTTCCCGGCGCAGGCGGCAGAGGGAAAGGGCCCGCTCCACTGCCTGTTCTTCCGGGGCGGTGAGGGGGAGTTTGATGTCGGTAATCAAAAGGGGCATGAAAATTTCTCCTATCTTGCTGGGGATAATGATTGGCTTTGAAAATCATTATATCATGAATTAAGTCAAGACAAAACCCCTGCCGGTAAATTTCAGGCAGGGGTTCACTATCTGAATTGATTTGACACAGGATGTCATTTTGTGCTATAGTGTAGCCACGGCGTTTGCCTACTCGCTTTTGCGGGGGAAGGCGAAACGTCTTCGACGTTTCTAAGTCCGCTCTTGCCGCCCGTAAAGCATGGGCGGCATTTTGCTGCGCAAAAATCGAGCGAACTTTCCTGCACTTCTCTGTTTCTCACAGAAAGTCGAAATTTGAGGCCAGCTTTCGGACACCCTCTTTTCGGCAAGAAAGGAGGGACGGTGAATGGAATGGGGCGACCTGTTCACTTACACCTTAGTTTTGCTCAGCGTGGCTACTTTGGTAGTGCAGCTGACAAAAAGAAAGTAACCGCTCATATTGCCCTTAGAGCGGTTACTTCATAACCAAACTAGGGACTAACCGTTACCAGTTTCGTCCTCTGTTTTTATTATACCCATTTCCTCCGGCTTTGTCAAGCTGCCCACAGCAAGACAGCCGGAATTGCTTTTCTCAATTCTGCTGGGGATTAAAGAAGCGGGTCAAATCTTCGCTGGTAATGACCCCGTTCTGGGCCTCGTAGTCCGACACCAGCTTGCGGATGAGTTGTTCCAGCTCCCGGTTGGCGGAACGGCCGTTGGCGTCGGCAATGTAGCGGAATTTTTCAAACAACTCCCGGTCTAATCGCATGGTATATCCTACTTTGTTGGCCATGGTATTCACTCCACAAACTGATTCTTTATTTTTATTGTATCCAAAATCTTGAAAAGACATCAGTTTGGTGTTATAATAGTGTCATAGTGACACCACATTATAATTATTTTCTATCAGCTTCTTTGTAAGTCTTGCAGGAATGCGAACCTCACTGCCAACCCGACCATAAGCTGCCGGACTGGGTGACGGCCGGTTTTGAGGTGAGAGCCGGTCCTTTCCGCCAAACGGCGGAAACGTTTCTGCAAGCCTTTCAAAGGAGCTGATGGATAGGAGGGATTCCATGAAAGTTGCCATTATTGGTTCCCGGGGTCTGACGGTGGAGGATTTTTCCCCCTACCTTCCCCCCGACACCACCGAACTGGTTTCCGGCGGCGCCAAAGGCATCGACCAGTGCGTGGCCCGGTACGCCCAGGCCAGGGGAATCCCCCTGACGGAATTTCTCCCGGAGTACGGCCGCTACCGGCGGGGTGCGCCCCTGAAACGCAATGAGCAGATCGTCAACTACAGCGACCTGGTCATCGCCTTCTGGGACGGAGCGTCCAAAGGCACCCAGTACACCATGAATTACTGCGAAAAAACCGGCACTCCTCTGAAAGTAGTGCGGCTATAACAAATCCCGGCTTACCTATAAGCCAGGCCAGACTGTAGAAAAACCCTCAATGTTGTGAGACAACGAGGGCAGATGGAAATCTTGCCTCCCTCTGATGAGGGAGGTGG
>PPYE01311314.1_pt1 | contig 33996 bp, 58 predicted proteins | sample 1559881 | NCBI WGS metagenome assembly PPYE01 (sample SAMN08240022, study PRJNA423297) | Human gut metagenome, whole genome shotgun sequencing project.
ACATATATACATAATACGGTATATAATATAACTGTAATCAAAAGGAGGTTGCAGTTATGGAAACAATGAAAATTTTAGCACGAAAAGGTCGTATAAATCTGGTAAAATATGAAAACGGAATGTACGGAGTAGAGAGCATTACAAAAGGGTGTTCTTTTGGAATAAAATATGCGTTTGACAAGCACGAGATTATTGATTGCTTTAATGAAGTAATAAAGACTGTAAAAAGAAGTAAAAACGACATTAATCTTGAAATTTATGCAAGGAGTTAACGTATATGATAACGAATTATAAAGAATTAGAACTTGGAGAATGTACGGTAATTTATGAGGTGAACGGAGTAAGGCGAAAATATGAACGAGCTGCTGTTTGCGACATAGAATTGTCAAAGGGAGGAAGTGTGCGAGTAGTATATTTCATACTTCCGGGGGAAGCAAAAATAATAGGATATGAACAATAAAAATCAGGGTGTTGTCTATTAAGGCAACACTTTTTTCATGTGAAAAAAGGCGGTGAGACGGAATGAACGAAAAGAATCTGAAACCGGTGCGAAGCGAGAAAGAAGCGAGAGAAAAAGGCAAACGCGGTGGGAAGGCGAGCGGAGAAGCACGGCGGGAGAAGAAACAGTTTCAGCAAGCTGTTCTGGCGGCGTTAAAGACGTCCACAGAGCGCGGAAGCACAATGTTAGAGGACATTGTAGCGGCACAGATAAAGCGTGCGTTAGAGGGCGATACAAGGGCCTTTGAAGCGCTTCGGGATACGAGCGGAGAGAAGCCGACAGATAAGGTGGAGGCAAGCGTCACGAACGAAAACAAGGAACTCATGCGGGAGTATCTGGAAAGCGTAAAGAAAGGAAAATGAAATTAAACGAAATTATCTGGACGGATAAAATGCGGGCAGTCATGAACGACGAAGCTCGCATTTTGTTTTTAACGGGAGCGACGGGGTGTTCCAAGACGCTCGTCGCGGGACATAAGTTCATGGATTGGCTGATGAACGCTCCGGAAGACGATACGCAGTTTTTCATGATTTTCAAAGACCGCGGGACGGGTGCGAGAAATATCCTGCAAAACAAAGACAGCTTTTACAATATGTACGATTTCATGCGGGAGCCGTATGTCAGCGGGAAAGACGGCGGCCTGCAATTTATCTTTCACGGGCTTTACGGGGATAAATACGTCTATCTTTTGGGGGCAGACGACCGAGGCGCGTGGTCAAAGGTTCTCGGCGCAAATCCGAACGGCTTATGGCTGGAAGAATTGTCCGTGCTTCATATCGATTGTATTCGGGAGTGTCTCGGCCGAGCGTTCAGCCGTGACTGTAAACTGATAGGGACGACGAACGGCGGACTTCCGACACAGGAATTTTATACGGAGTTTATCAATCATGCGGCGGTGCAGTTCAGGGATACGGTTCCCGCGGCCGAGCTTTCGGACATGATAGAGGACAGACCGTACATGCACTATTACCATTTCAACCTCAACGACGACGCGCCGCATCTGACGGAAGAACAGAGGCGACAGCTTATAGAGCTGTACCCCGAAAACTCCTTCTATTATACGAGCAAAATTCTCGGCTGCCGCGGAGCAGTGGAAGGTGCGGCCTATGCGCCGTTAATGAGCAAGGAAACGCACCTGATTCCTTTTGAAAAGATAGATATAGGCGCGATCTTTGAAATGGGCGTATTCGTAGACGTAGGCTCGAACAGAGACCCGGAGCACACGGATAAAGCCTCGACGATAGCAAGCCTTATCGGGTATTCGAAGGACTGCCAGCGGATAATCGTGCTGGAATCTTGGGAAATTCCCGCGGCGAGCCATGACGCGATCATAACCGCCGTGGAAAAGGAATTGGAGCCGTGGTGGTGTAAATGGATGTTCAAGCTGAAAAAAATCGTGATAGACAGTGCCGAGGCGATTTTAATCAATACCTGGAAAAGCCGGAATAAGTTCAATACCGTACAAGTAAAAGGAGCCGTAAAGGCATATAAAGACGTCATTAATCTGAAAACGCGGTGCGAGTTGAAACAGCAGCTGTTGATACAGGGGCGGTTATTGTGGAGTACGCATGCGATAAACTCTTATAATGCGCATACGCGGCTGTTACTGGACGATGACGGGGCGGAATTGGATATGGGAATAAAGGACAACGACCACGGCGATTCCGTCGCTTACGGACTGACGGAGAAGTGGAACGATATTACGAGAAACATAAAGAGGTGAAAGCATGAAATTTTACGATATTGAAAAAAACGGGATAAAAAACGTCATAGACGAAAGACAGTACGAAAAGATCTATAAACCGAAAGGTTGGAAGATTACGGGGATAGTCGGGGAAGATACGAGGGAAACGGAAATTCCCACATCGCCGAGAGACGAGATTATCATAAAAAACACGGATAAAATGAAACGGACGAAGGAAAAGAAATTCGACGATAAACTGATAAAGGACGATTGAACATGGCGAGGTATAACTTTAATCTGAAAAATAAAGAGCTCATAGACGATATGCGTTCGCCTGCGGTCTATGAATATAACATGGCGCAGAATCTCGCCATGCTGAGCAACGACCCGTCTGTTATCCGAAGATTTTTCGAGGTACAAATTCCGAAATATTTCAAGGATACATGGCTGACGATGGAAGCGGACAGAATGTTTCTCCGTCAATATCTCCCGGGGCAGGCGTTCGCATATTTCGGCATTATTCCCATGATCGTCAATGCGAAAGTCAATCTCGTGGCGTCGAACGGTTTCAAATGCGAAAGCGACGACGAGGAAATCGACGAGGTGCTCAACGAACTGATAGACGAAGCGGAACTTCAAAAGAAATTCTGCGACGGAGTGTATTGGGAAAGCGGAATCGGGGACGTTGCCTTTCGGATTTCCTTCTGCCCCGACGTATGCGACCGACCAATTATCGACATCATAGAGCCCCAACATCTGGAAGTCAATTACAGGCGCGGAAAGATAAAGTCCTTCGTGATAAAAGAGGTATCGAAAGACGACGCGTCTTATGAACTTCGGGAAATACATTATAAGAACGACGAGGGCTATGCGTGTATCGATTATCGGTTCGCGATAGACGGGAAGTATGTCCCGAAAAACGACGAGGCGAAAATGCAGGAGTGCAGGGAGAAATTTCCGCCCGATATAGATATGACGCCCCGTCAATTCCCTTTGAAGGACTTTTTGATTATCTTCAAAAAGAACGACAATTCCAATCAGCTCTATAAGGGCGAACGAGGCGTCCCCGATATTCAGGGCCTTGCGAGCATAGAGGACGCGCTGACGGAAAGTATCAGCGATTTAATCGACGCTATCCGAAAGGGCGGAATCAAAGAATTTATTTCGGATGAGCTTATTCCGCAGGACGCGGAAGGGAATGATTTAAGGCTCAATCATTTCAATAAAACGATCATTACGACGAAGGGGAGCGCTTCCCCCGGGGATAATTCGGCGCTCTGGAATGTCGTGCAGGGCGACATTAAATGGGAGGCATATACCAAGACGATACAAAATCTCATGAGCACGGCCATCAACAAGGCGGGACTTTCTCCCACGACGCTGGGGCTTACGGGATTGGAGAGTATAAACAGCTCGCAGGAGAGTCAGGACGCGCGGGAAAAGCCGAGCATGCGGACGAGGGAAATAGCCCTGAACGGCTGGCGAAAAACCTTGAAGGACCTTTTGAACCGATATTTGCAGGTTCGGGATTATATCGACGGGAAAGAGATTGTCGATTATTCGAGCTTAATCAGCATTACGTTCAACGAATACACGAATCCGACGGTGGAGAACGTGACGGACGTGCTCGTAAAGCAGGTGGAAGGCGGAATCAAAGCGCCGCTGACTGCGATAAAAGAACTCAATAAGGGGATAAGCGACGAGGAAGCGGAGGAGGAGCTTTTGCAAATTTTTGCTTCCAAAGGCGTGGAGACCATAGACGAAGGCGGGAACGGAGACGAAACCGATTCCGCGGAACCTGCCGAAGGCTCTGAGGAGGAGCGGGAGGACGACCCCACGGAGAATAGCGCTCCATAATAAAGGCTAAATGAGCGAATCGCGACGCGTAAAAAGGCGAAATCCGCGGCGGCGTTACGCAGTGAGTAGCAACACGCAAAAAGGGCTAAATAACTTTAAGGAAATAAAGGACATGGAAATCAACGAATTGAAAAGAGAACTGTCTCGACTCTCCGGAGTCGATTTTTTTAACCCGAAATACAGGGAGGTATTCAAGAAAGTTTTTCCGGGCGAAAAAGAGACGGAAGAGAACGGCTTGAAAGAATCGGAGACAAAACCCGAAGAAAAGCCGAAAGAAGAAGCTCCCGAAGCGGGAAAGGAAAAAATCGAGGAGAAGGTCGAGGACATCGACAAAGCCGAGGACGAACGCGAGATAGATAAAATCGAGCGTGATAAGGCGGAGAATCCCGAAAAACGCGACGAAAAAGCGGAAGAAGTACGGGAGGAAACGCAGGAAATCGGCAAGGAAGTGGATGAGCTCAAAGGAGATAAGACGGAGGACATGCTGCTGGAAGCGAAAATCGAGAACGCCCTCTTGCGCGGTGGGGTGCGCGAGGAAAAGCTCGGTCCCGCTATGCGGCTGGCAAAATCCGAAATCGGAAGTCTGGAAGAGCTCGACAAAGTCAAGGACATTTTGAAAGACTTTCCCGAATGGGTGCACGGCTATAAGCCGTCGAAGGGCTTCGGAATGGACGTAGACAACGGCTCGGATAATCTCACCGAGGAAGAAAAGAGATTGAAGCAAATGGGAATCAATCCCAGAGATTAATTAAAAAGGAGATAAAACTATATGGCTTATACAGAATCTTTACCGTCCTCGTTTAAGTTCAATGCAACTGAAACGGTGGATACGGTATTCAGCAAAATTCTTGTCAACAACCTTTTCAAGGACAACACCTTCAAGCCCGGCGTGACGTTTACCAACAAGTATAACGAACGCGGCGGACAGATTTATGCGAGACGTCTCGGAAAGACCGCCGCGACGGTCAAGACCGCGACGAGCGCGGGCGGATTGGATTTGACTCACACCGAAACGGCGGACAGCCTCATTCTGATTCAAAAGACGGACGCTATTTCCCGCTCCGAGAAATGCTATGACCTCGTGGAAACGCTTCGCGCGAGCGGGAAATCCGTCGATAAGGTCAGCGAAGTCATCGAGGAGTTCAAAGAGGGATGTCAAATTCAATGGATGTCCTATCTTCTGAAAACGCCCGTGGCGGCAAACGGTGTCGGGGTCGGCGGCGCCACCCGAAGCGCGAATACGACGGCAGACACTACGCTTTCGACGCTCATCGATTCCATTCTCGACGACCGCACGCAGATTCGAGTGAACGGCGGAAGCCCCGACGTACTGATTATCAGTCCCGAAATGGAAGCGCTGTTCCTTGCGAATGCCTATACGTCCGGCAACGCGTTCATTCCCGAAACGAACGAAGCCCTCATCAAAGACGGGAAAATCGGTCGGCTGTACGGAATGAATGTGTTCTCCTCCAATCTTATCGGCGGAGGTACGCCTTCCGTGCTTCCCGTTGCGGGCAACGCTCCCGCAAATACGGGAGACGCGGCAAAGTGCGAGTACATCATCTACGACCACGAATCTTTCGCTATCGCTTGCGATATTGAGGGGCTTCGTATGGTCAATGCTATCGACTTTGTCGGCTCGTATGCGCAGATTCAGGCGGTTTGCGGCGGTGGTATCACCAATCCCGCACTTGCGATTGCAAAAGTGACGGGCGCCGCGGGTTAAAACAAAAGGGACGGAAAATCCGTCCCTTTATTATGACGGTCAAGAGTAAAAGCGGGTGCGACTCCCGCAACCGTCATCGAACACAGAGGGATTCACATGCGTTTATATTACGGTACTTACGGCCACCATTTGAGCGGAAAGCTCTATGTCTATTGGGGCGACGACAATTTAAGAACGGGACAGCAGGTCGTCGCGCCCGTGACGAATAAACGGAGCGGACGAACCTATAACACCATGTTCACGATTTCAAAATCCAGCTCGGAGAAGAACGCCGCGGGCGAGGTCGGAAGGCTGGAAGGCCAGGGGATTTTTATCAAGACCATCAACGGGCGAGACTTGTTGTCTCTGCCGGGTGGAAAGCCGTTCGATTCAAAAGAGGCGTGGAAACGCGAAAGCGAAGAACGATACAGAAAAAAGCACAATCTCCCGCCGTTGGAAAAATCCGTAAAAGCAAAGACGCCCGTTTCTCACGCGGAGACGAAATCTCCGTCGACAAACAGACCGAAAGCGAAACGGCGCGGGAAACGGAAACGCAAAACTTTTACGAAACAGGTCTCTAAGCTATTAAAGGGAATAGGCACGAATAAAAAAGCCATAAACGACAGCGCCACGGAGTCAGCAAAGGCCGCGTTGTTGAGTTCGAGGAAAGTTGCCGCCGATTCCGTAAAGCTCAAAGAGCGCGTTAAGAAGATGAAACAGAAAGAAGCATTTAAGGAGTAACGACATGAAAAGAAGCGACGTACCCGTTTACAACGACCCCGCAGATTTTGAAAACGGGGATAATAAATACCCTTGCAGTACGCAATTTATGATTTACGATCCGTTGCAGCATAAATATTTTCTGACTCCCGAATGTCTGACGCTCAACGGGATTGACGTGGAAAGAAAGTACATCAGCGACAGCCCGAATAAAATGCGGGAGTTTATCGGGCTCGTCACCGATACGGTATACGACTATATCCAATATAAATCGGGCTGGAAAACCTTTCAGGTCATGCTGTATAGGATTGCGACGGTGCCGAGACAGATTTATCAAGACCCGTATACGTTCCGCAAGCAGTTTGAGGAAGCGCTTATCATACAGGCAAAATATATCATCGACAACGGCGTTACGACGAAATATTCCGCTTACGATTTATCGAAGGGAAAGACGCAGGGAACAGCTCCTGAAGAGGATTTCAGGGATAATTCTTATATATCTCCGAGAACGGTTTATAAGCTCGATTTTATGGGGCTTACGCGGTGGTTTATGCTCCCGCAGTTCGTTCGGCTGGATACGGATAAATATTGAGGTGGGAACATGAAAAAAATACGTGTCGAAAAACGTGTTCCTTTCGGCTTTAAGGGCGAGTGGGGACAGGTTTATAAGGCTTTCAATTACGAGGAGACGGCGGCCGTTTTTTCAGATCCGCTGGCGGGAGAGTGGCTGATTTTTGAAAATCCCGCGCTTTTAGACCCGAGAGTTCTATGGAATGTGGATTTTACTTCTAACGGCAATTCTTACGATCAACTGGACATTATGGGGAATTATATCATGTACCAAAAAGGAAATAAGTTCGTGGGCGCTTATGTTCTTCATTCCGAAGGCAATGGGGAATGGAAAGACGAGAATTATCGCACCGTTCAGTTCACGAGCGCTCTTTCCGAAGTGGAAAATGGAGAGGCATTAGTGAAATGGTTGCAGGCAAATGCGACGAGGGTTCCCGACTCTATCTATGTGGAGTGGAATAAGACCGCATATATCGATATTGGGCAGGACGTACAGTTCAAGTATTTGGAAAACGGTATAGACAAGCAAAAGTATTTCACGCAGACGGAAGAAAATATCGTCGTCAAGAGCGATTACAGAATCGTGGAAACCACCGACGCATATTTCAACGAAGAAATCGGAGAATTTGAGTGCGTCGTCGACATCGGCGACATCATTTATTTGTTCGGACGATGGTGGGTGGTGGACAATATAGACGAAAAAAGTATCTTTACTCCCGCAAAACAGACTTTTTTCTATTTAGGACTGAAAAGAATACACGAAAAAATTATCAGGAGGGATTAATCGATGTTAAACCCGCAGGAAGTGGCAAATTTTATTACAGACGAACTCAACAAAGCCGGAGCGGCTTGGCATGACCGTTATACCTTTAAGGTTATGTCGGAAATTAGAGACGGTACGGTCGGGAAAGCCGATATTCAAGGCATTTTACGGACGGACAGCGCGGAGTTTGTACCCGTGGCAGGAGAATATACCGAGGGGAAATATGTGTTCTCCGTAGACCTTCCTATTCCATCTGCCCGTGCTAACTATCATTTCTTACAGGTCAAAGGAATTGTAGAAGAACTTATCAGAAAGAATAAAAACATCTCTCATGCGTTCACGAACGGCAAAGGAATTTTTACCTTCGCGGAAAAGAAAACGGGTACTTATAAAGTCGCTTACGGTACGGGAGAGACCGTCACGATGTCTTTCTCCGCCTTTGTTACCTATACCGAAAATGCCGTTACTTCCGCCGATAAACATTGGTTTTTGGACGACGTTGAAATCCCGTTCCTCTCTGAAAGTGTGACTCTTGAACGGGAAGGAACCATGCGTAATTATTTTAACGGTAACTCCAATAAAGTATTGCTCACCGGACAAACCAAATATTATAACTTCCAAATTCCCTATGAGTCGGAGGCTTGGGGTATAATCCAAAAAGAAATTTTGAAACCGTCGATTTATACCGGTAATGGGGCAACGGGAAAACATACTTTGAAATATTACGATGGTGTATCATTTACGGAAGATTCTCCCTTTACCGCTACTGTCAAGATTTTCAGAACGGCAAAGTCGAGTTCCGCTCCCCCGAACGCTTCGACTTATGACGTCACGTTTACCGATACCGATTCGGATATAGGGTCAATCTCCTATCAGCTCGGACTTTTGGATTTTCCGTTCGATTTGCACGGCGAAGATACACGGTACTTCAACAGTGAAGAGGAACAACAGGAATATTTTGAAAACAAAATACGAAACGGCGATACTCCGTTTATGCCTATTGAGGCACCGAACCTCGATTCCCTGTTTATTACCTCGCAAGTCTATCAGGAAAATTCTCCGTTGGTTAACGGACAATTTAATATCTCGAATAAAAATTACGCCGTTATTAAAGTAACTTATACGGGTATCAAAAATCCCAGATATTTTTATTACTTCATTACAAAATCAAAGATTTGCACAGAGGGAAAAGTCCTCCTCGATTTACAGCTCGATACCGTTCAGACCTTCTTTTTTGACCCCGACATCTCTTTCTCCGATTGTCTTATCGAAAGAGCTCATTTGAATCGGTTTGAGCCTGCAACGGAATCGGGAGGGGATTATATTAGATTCATTTCCGACCCCGCGTCAAAGATTTTCAACGCGGAGGAGGGTATGAATTTCCCCAAACGCCTTGTTTCCCGTGAAAAGTTAAACATCAAATTTACGGGCAATTCTGTTGTCGATGATTGGCTTAATGAGAATATCGCTTATTGGGTTTATATTTTTATTGACCCCACGAAAGATTATAAAGTTCTAAGAATACCAAGTGGTACATCAGATGAGAATAGTTTTGTAAATGGTAGCGAAGGAAAAGTCAAACTTCCGTTAGGCTTAAACGGCGCTGCAAGTGTATTTTGTTATCCCATTTATAAAACAGTGATTAAAGATGATACAAACTATGATGAAGCAACGCATGTTATAAAAATTTTGTCATCTGATGAATCAGGGGGAAATACCGCTGGTTTTATTCCGAGTGAATGGGGAAGAAAAGGATTTGAATTGAACAATAATCAATCTGCTTCTTATTATCAAATAAAATTGTCTATTATACCGCCATTCGATTCCGGGGAGGGTATGTCTGTACAAGGAACAAATTTAATAATGGAAGCTACAACAGGTTCGGGAACATATTTAGATACTGCTTGTACATTAGATAATGGAGAAAGAGCAATATACGTTACGCAAGGAATATACGACAATAAATGGGGTTTATTTTTTGGTTCTAATCAAACGAAAAAAGAATTAGAAACATCGGATTATTCTCTTATAGAAAACACTAATTTATATAAGCCGAATGTCATTAAGGCACAAGCTCCCAACTTGACTTACAATCCTAAGTTAAACAGTCAGAATTTCAAGGAGCTTATTATTACAGCGGCAAACGGAGACGAATTTACGTATGATATTCAGAAAATTTCAGCATACGAAGCGTCTTTTTTGTATAGTGAGCCGATACAGCCTGAAATTACAAGATATTATATGCGTTTGAACCCTACGGGCTTATATCTTGAAGGTACAGAAGAAAACTACACGGGCCTTGTAGGAAGTACAGACAACGGACTGGCATTTACTACTGACCAATATGCAGCTTTTCTTGCAAATAATAAAAATTTCTTTATGCAATCCAATTTGAAAATCGGTATAGGCGCGGTAAAATCTACGGCTGGGGTAATATCGCAAGCGGCAAGCGGAAAAATCGCGGGAGCTGTAGGCAGTGGTCTTTCTGCGGGGCTTGACATAGCACAGTCTTTAATAGACCGCTCTATGACTATTGATAACATGAGAAGTGCCCCCGACCAAATGAAAAATGCAAACGGAAATGTCCTTTTCAATATGTTTGCTACCGATTTAGGGCTGTATGTGGAAAAGTATTCGGCTTTGGACGGAGACTTGAAAACGGCGAATGATTTCATAAACCTGTACGGCTTCTCTTTTGACAGCATAGCCAATGTAAAAGATTACGTACATATCCGAAAGTATCATAACTATGTCAAAGCGCAGTTGCAGGGGATTACGGGAAATATCAGCAACACTGCCCGCGACGACTTACGGCAACGCTTTGCAAACGGTATTCGGTTTTGGAATCAGGACGAGATTACCTATCAGTACGAAAACTATGAACTTTGGCTGGAAGATTGAGTAATAAAAAAGATACCGCCCAAGTAATTTTGGGCGGTATCTGATTTAATCAATATAATAGTTGATTTGATAAGATATTGGATATATTTTTATGGATTTTTTTTCATATTGCCATTGTCCATTGTCATAGCGTTCCCAATAACTTATTTCAAGACAATTGTTTTCTAAAAAACGTATTTTTAAGGGATGTTCTTCATCATAACAGCGTATCTCTTGCGAATGGGACGGGGAAATATAGTACGTAATACTTTGTACTTCCACCCAATCATTAGACTTAGAACACCCCACAAACATTAAGGTGGAAACAATTACAAGAACGCATAATAATCGAAAAAATTTTTTCATACATAATCTCCTTGAAAAATTTTACAAAAATATGATACTACAAAAAAATAATCCTGTCAAGAGATATTCAAGATTATGGTATATGGGAAATATTGGAAATTGTTTTAACAAAGAAAGCCGCGCCCCAAAGGGTACGGCTTTCAACAAAAATAATTAATGGAGGGGTGAGCAAATTAATTTTCATAATGTCCCATACAGGCAAAAATAATAAGGTTCTTATTTTCGTCAAAGTTATATACGAGCCTGTCGGAGTGAGAAATCCGTCTGCTCCAAGCCTTACGATATTTTAAGGCTTCGGGTTGTCCGATTCCCTTAGATAATCCGTTGCGGGAAATATCTTTAATCAAAGCATTGATTTTTTTGACTGTGGCTTTGTCGGTTTCTTGCCATTCGGTATATTGCGCCCAAGCGATAGAAGAGAAGATAACGTTCATTGGTTTTAGTCCTCAAAGTCTTTAATATCTTTGACAACTATTCCGCCGTCCTGTATTTGTTGCATGGATTTATCCAGCATAGAAAGATATTTCGCATTGACAACCTGCTTTTGGAGTTGGTTGTATTGTTCCATGCTTAAAATAACGACGTTTTTTTCTTCTTTACGAGTGACAACAACAACTTCTCCGTCATCGCTGGCTTTGTCGCAATAGGTTTTTAAGTTGTTACGTATTGTGGAGTAATTTACTGCTACCATTGTTGTACCTCCTTATTTGAGTATGACTATTATAGCATATCTTATTCCGTTTGTCAATAGTTATGTGCAATAATTTGTACAAATATTTGTTCGTAAATTAAAAGGCGAGTTTTTACTCGTCTTTTTTATATATAAAAAAACTAAACGAGGTAGACTATGAATGAAATCAAAATTTATCTGAAAACGAGCGGAAGAATTGCGGAGCTTTACAAAGATTTTGACCTGTATGAAGGTTGCTACCGTAATTCTCAAATTTCGGTATATGTTCCGAAAAGTCTTTTATATGAGAATGAAAGCGGAACATTTGCGAATTTAGTGAAAACGGGAGCGATTCTCACCGCGCCTAATGGTAAGAAGCTGACGACAAAGAGTTATTATCTGGATTACGTAAAGACTGAAACGGTGGTCGGGATTGCTTATGCCGTTTATACGATAATTACTCCGAAAGAGTTCTGCGTGTATGCGGGAACACAAACAGTAGTCGTAAATGTGGAAAGTATAGATAATACGGATAAAGATAATCAAAAAATTATTTCTGTTACGACAACGCAGACAGCTAATCTGATAGTTTTGGAAAGCGCGTATTTAGGACAAGACGAGCCGATAGAACCGACTGAATTGGACAAAATAAAAGCAACTCTTACTGAGATAGAAGGAGATATAACGGGATTACAAAGCAAGGTTTCGGATATTTCCGATAAAGTATCTACACTTTCGGACGTAACGACGGAACTTATGTCTGACGTAGATAATCTTTCAATTCAAGTATCAGATTTAAGCGAAGATAAACTTGACAAACAATCGGGTGCAACTGCTTATGAAGAAGCTTATGTAAAAGATACTGACGGCAGTCAAAAAATGGAACGAGTCACTATCACAAGCATAGCAAGCGCAATTGTAAAGCGTGACGCTAACGGTAATATTAATATCGCCAAGGGTTTGTCCGGCAATCCTAAAAACGGTGCAAATATGGAAAACATCGCCGACGTAGAAGAAAAGATTTCCAAGTGCCCGACATTAGACGGGAACAATGATTTCACGGGCGAAAATACGTTTGAAGAAGCAATCCAAGCCAAGAAGGGAACAGTAGTTAAAAACTCTTTGGACGAGACAAACTATAATGCAGGATATATCTCACGAAATGATTGGACATATCTTTTTCCTGCGGATTCAGGTACTTTCGCATTGACGAAGGATATTCCTACCGATTACGCAACCCAAACAGCGCTTGCAAACACGCAACGACAAGTAGACGGACTTTATACCCTCTTAGAGCAGAAGAACGAAATCTATGTGCAGACGGCAACAGATACTTATACGACGAGAGAAACGGCGGGAGGGGAGAATATCGCGGACGGAGTGCAAACGCCTGTAAAGAAGATTACGGGAAAAACGGTAAAGACGACGAATCTGATACCGTATCCGTATTATAATCCGAGTCCAACTGTAAAAAATGGGATTACTTTTACAGTCAATGAAGATTATAGCGTTACGGCAAACGGAACAGCCACCGCTGACGCAAACTATATATTGGTAATAAATAGCAATCCTATATTATTGGATAATTCAAAGGCGTATACGTTAAGCGGGTGCCCTTCCGGTGGAGGTGATTCGACATATAGAATATATATTCAAGATACTTCCTTCTCCGAAACTTATATAGATAGAGGAGACGGAATGACATTTACTCCTAAAAATACAGAATTTTATGTATATATAACTATATCACAAGGTTACACTGCAAATAATCTTGTATTCAAGCCCATGTTAAACGAAGGCTCCACTGCGCTTCCTTACATGCCGTATTTCTCTGGTCTGAAAAACGCATTCTTCAAGGAGATAGTGAGCACGGGAAGAAATTTGTTTAATTTAACCGCTGAGGATTTTAAGAACGGAACAATAGACGGAGAAGGGAAAAAAGTAACATTGAAATTAAAACCGAATACGCAATATACCCTTTCGTCAAATACTCCGTTATATATGGATAATGCTACGTCAATATGGTTTAATGGGGCAAGTACGAGCACTGACGGAGTTTGGATAAATCAACCGAAAACGACAACTACGGACGAAAAAGGAGAGCTGTTTATTTCTATTCGTATAACGGAAATTGATACTATCTTTGAAGAATATTGGCTTATGCTGAACTACGGTTCTTCCGCGCTTCCCTATGAGCCCTACACCCAATCAGTGCTTTCTCTCCCCGAAGCAGTGGAACTGACCGAATATGATACCGCATATCCCGAAACAGGAGAGATACAAAGGCAGAGTAATACGTTGACATTTAACGGGACGGAGACGTGGTATACCTCGATTATTAATAATTGCTATGCTTATTACGTAATAACTAAACCTGTTGGTTTTAGTAGAAACGGTTTAATCTCTAATAAAATTACAACCCGTGCGCATAACGCTATTTCAGGACAAAATGAAGGGTGTTATATGTCTAACGCAAATTTTAACGCCATTGTTTTTTGGTTCTTACAAACCGCCTATCCAAATCTTTCCACCTCGACAGCCTGGAAATCCCAGCTTGCCGCATGGAACGAAGCAGGCAATCCCTTAACCGTAACTTACAAAACCGCCGAAATCACGACCGAACAAGCAGATTTCTCCGCCGACTCTTACATAGCATGGAAGAACGGAAGTGAGACGATAGAGCAAGGCAACACGGACAACAGCATATACGGAGCGGAAAACACCGTAGAGCAAGACTACTACTTATTGACAGCCCCCGAGGAGGTGACAAAAGAATGATTTGGAGCAACGCACGGAAAATTACATTCAGAGACGTAAAGACCCGTTTAACAGGCACAAACTACGAAACGGACGCGAAACGACAGATACGGAAACCTTTACTCGACGCTTATGACATTCATAAGGGGAACGTGAATTACGGAACGGTAACGGAGAGCGAAGAAGAACACAGCAAAGTCGTAAAATGGTATAAAGATATTCTTGACCTGAAAGACGAAGCGTTTGAAGCGGTTCCCGCTAAGGTTCAAAGACATGCGGAGGTGAAGTAATGGAAAATTATCGTTTGGCAGAAAAAGCCTTAAAGGTGGGAGTGGAAAACATTATCGTGTTGCACCACAATATTGTATCGAGTAATTTCCATTCCGACCATGAAAGAATGGAGCAATATTATCGAATGGCCTTGGATTGTGCGGACAGTATCATAGAAAACGGTATATCAATCAATATTCCCGAAGTTTCTATTGTGGAAGCATTGGAGGACTTTGAGGCATTACCCGTCAGAAACTATCCGAAAGCAGAAGCCTATGCGATAGTGCAAGCCATGTTTAACGAATTTATCTCTCTTTTGGCGGAAGCGAAGAACGAGGAAAGAGTCCCCGATTATATCCGTAACTTAATCGAGGAATGGCAACAGCAATTCGACTTGGAAGCAAATTATAAAATTGCTCATCTGTTAGCGGCAGAGAAAAGCACGGAGGAGGAAACGTAAACAATGACGGTAAATCTTAAATATCACGGGATAGGCAGGTTTTCAGAGCCTGCCTTTTCTATTGCCGACAATCCCCTTGAACTCGATTTTGAGGGGATAAAAGGGCTTTCGGGAGAGTTTATTTTCGTCTATCGGATAAATGACCGGCCGCAGAAGAAACTCACGCTGAAAGGCTATAAAACAGCAATTCCGCTTAATGAGCTGACAGCAGGACAGTTAGACGGAAAGATAATCCATTGTGTTCGCGGGGTCAAGGTTTCGGAGTATGATATAGAACCGCTCGTCTTAAAAGACATCGAAGGCAAATTCTATGCGCACGGAATGTTATCGGATATGGAAAACACGATAACGGGCCTGACAGAGACGGCAAGGAAACAGGAGGAGAGAATAACAATACTCGAAAAGACTTTGACCGAAGAACTTGAAATCAAAAGAAGGCTTTTAGAAAAACTGAACGAATACGTCGATAACGGCGTAAATGTAACATTTGAGGAGTAAAAGAAGATGAAAAAGAAAAGATTGGTAAACGTAATCATAATTGCGGTACTTGTGGCGTTTTTGGCTGTATGTATAGGCTTTATATTCGGCTCGAATACATATTCGGCGAGAGCGGAGGAACCGACCTCGGAAGCCCCGCAGGACAGTACAGATTCGACTACAAGCGACGAAACGAGCGAGGACGAGGAAACACCCGACGAAGATATAGGCTTTGATTTGGACGCGTTTTTGGAATGGGTACAGAAGTACGCGGACGAAGCGGGAATCGGTGACGAATATGCCGCGGCGGTGGAAGCTATCAAGACCGCCGCTTCCGAAAAGCAAGTCACGATAAACACGATTGCTTCCGTCGCTCAGCTTGCTGTATTTATCATCTATCTGATTTATACGAACGTCAAAAACGGGAGATTGAAGAAACAGCTTGCGGAAGTCTCGGAAAAGCTGGATAAACAAATTAAAGGCACAAACGGACTAATAGACGAATCGAACGCGAACGGACAAACGGGACAGTCCACCAAGAAAGACGTGGAAGCGATAAAGAAAGCGACGGCGTGTTATACAAAAGCCTTTATGCAGTTTATGGAGAGATTCAATATCGGAGCCGAGAGCAAGGAAACGATAAAGCACGAACTCAACAAGGCAATTCAAGAAACCGAGGGCGAACCCGTAAAGGAGAAAGCCGACGATGAAGAAGATAAAGCACAGTAAAGAATGGTACTACAACGCAAGGATAATCGCGTATTGTGTGGGAATGGTCTTTTGTATCGTTCCCACCTTTATCGCGGGAATCGTCAAACTGCCGTTGATAGCCACGCATGACGCGGAAAGCACATTGTCGGGAGTGTTTATCGCGGTATTGATTTGTGCCGCACTGCCGTTGTATAAAGCGCTCATAAAGGTAATCAAAAGCCCGAACGCCGCAGTGATTTGCTGGGTATTGTTCGGGCTTATGGCGCTTGTCAATAGTATGGAGAAATCCACGATAGAAGGCTTGACGTTTGTCTTTGCGTTTGCGGCGGTGGGAAATACTCTCGGAGCAATAGCGTTTAAGCTGTCCAAAGAGTTCGAGGAGCTTTGGAGATATTGCGGGCAAGTGGAAGTAACGAATCTGAACGGAGGAAAGGGAAATGGATAAGATACCCGAAGAAGATAAAAACGTCATGAATGTTACGGTAATCAATAAACCGAAAAAAGACGGAGCGTTCGTGGATATATTTACCATGGCGATAACGATAGTGATTTTTGTGGCGATTATCGCAAGCTATTTCGTGACGGTAGATACCTCTGCGGAATTGAATATACAGGAAATTACGGTCGAAGTAGTATGGTTAATGGCGGGGACGTTTTCCATAGGTGAGTTAATAAAAAAGTATGCCCGAAGCCGAGGGAGAAATACCGAGGCATACAAGAACGCGGCGGACGAAGCAAACGAGAAGATAAAAACTTTATGCGCTTCTCCGTATCGGTCGCGGGTATCGGAGTATTGCGAGAATTGCACAAAGAGCGCCATAATCGCTTATCGAAAACATAACCTGAATCTTGTGGGATTGACGATAGAGGAATATACCGATAAATATCTCGGGCATGGTCTTACAGAGCTTTTGAAAGAGATGACGGGAAAGAAAATCAGTTTCGCGCAATATAGGGCAATACGGCGGTGCAATAAAATCAAAATAAAAGCGTATGACCCGAATTTTATAACGTCGTTCAATGCAACTTTCACGTCGAATAAAACGCCTTCGGAAATGTTCGACGCGGAACGTGCCGACCGCATAAACACAATAAAATCTTTGATTTTGGCTTTTGTGTCTGCGGTATTTATCGGAAGATTGTTTGCGAAAGTAATTTTCAATTTTTCTTCGGCGGTGATATTTGCGGCGATTATAAAGGTCATAATGATATTGATAAACGTATCGTTTAAGGCTTCTTTCGGTTGGAATCTTTCTCGAATGGAAATCCAGAGGAACAAACTTCGAGCCTCCGAAACCGAAGCCTGCATGGAATGGTGTAAACAGAATCCCGTTCAACTTGTCGGAAAATCCGATAAGTTGGAGCCTGATATTATGTTGTTCGGAAACAAAACAGAAGGCTATAATAAGTAAAATAATCCCCGACAGGGCAGGTGAAACTGCTTTGTTGGGGTGATTTTATTTTTTGTCTTGACATTTTAATTAAAATATAGTAATATATTTTCAATAAAACTTATGAGGAGAAAAGAATGGAGGAATCTTCAAACAACAAGAAAATAGACCGTGAAAAAGATTTTGAATTAAGAGAGCGTCGGTTAAAACTGGTTTATAAGATTTTATATATATTAGTAGCGGCTTGGGCTGTATTGTTCATTATGTTTATGAAAACAGACGTAAAAACAGAAAGTGATATGGCGGCATATTGCTTTCTATTAACAGTAATAAGCCTTTATTTGGTAATGATTATAAAATTTATAATAAGAGAATTATCATGCTTAAAAATCGGAAGCGAAGTTTCCCATGAGGAGAAAGAACAAACGGAACTGGCATATAAAAATATTTGGAATAATTTACTTGTGGTTCTTTTAACGGGAATTGTGTTATGTTTCGTCAATGTATGGACATGGGAAATGTTTATTTCTGAAAAAAATCGGGTCATGGTTAGAATAATATTATCAATATTTTTGGTGATAGGGGCTATAATTTATTTTTTAGTCCCGCATTTCAAAGATAAATGGAAAAATAATAAAATAAATAAACAATGGATTCAGTCTATTTTTTCAACAATTTTTTCATATTCACTTTTTGCTATATTAATTATTGGCTAAGAAAAAAGCGACTCTCGCCGCTCGGAAGGAAAAAAAGAAATTGGGTAGTTTTTGGGTAGTAAAGTTATATTTATGTATTTTATCTGAAAAATATATTTTATTTATAATATATTTGTTTTAATATATGAATAAATATTATAAGGCAACGGACTCTGACTCCGTCATTCGTTGGTTCGAATCCAGCTACCCCAGCCAAATTTGACCGATTTTGAGGGTTTTTCCCTTGAAATCGGTCTTTTTTTTGCGTTTACGGTTAAGTGCTTACTACCCAAAACAGCCTATTTTTTGCATTTTTGGGTAGTAAAATTGGGCAGTAAATTGCCTTCAATACCTTACTTTACGGGCTTCTGCGAGTTGGGTTTCCTCAGAATAGTGGGAATATACCTGCACAGTAAGGGAAGAATCTATCCCCGAAATCTTATGTCCAGCCCACAAACTGACAATAGGAGTAGGCACTCCGCATTCTTGGCAACGGGTTATAAACGTATGCCTTAAATCGTGACAATGGTGGTTAGGCATAATTTTACTTACCCATTTTGTCAAAATATCGGGGCGAATCGTCTTTATCTCCGCGAGGTTTATAGACGGAAGCACATCGGCAAGCATGGGGGTGATAGGGATAGAACGCTCTTTTACGGTTGTGCCTTTACGTTGTTTTGCTGAAATAAGCCGAATCCATTCCCCGTCAATTATTACGCTGGAAAGCTCCGAACGCCGCAAGCCCGTATAAAGAAGAAATACCAATGCTCCGAAATAAGGCGTCTTTTTAGCTTTCTCGATGAATTCTTTTTCTTCTGCACGAGTGAGCGCCCGCCCGTGCTCCTGCTCGTATTTGGGCAAAATAACGCGCTCCATGGGGTTTTTAGAAATAAGTTCGTCGTCTACGGCGTAATCGAAAGCGGATTTTAAAAGCTGATAAATCTTTTTTGCCGTTCGATTGTTCCCTTTCTCAGAATAACCGTTGATAAATTCCTGTAATTCCTGCCGTGAAATATCTTTAATTTTTCTTTCGGGAAATGCGGGACTGATATATGCGGTAAATGTTTGCCTGTAATCCGCATAAGTAACGGCTTTTACAGAGGGTTTCTTTACGGTTTCAAGCCATTTGCACATATATTCGACGAAACATACAGGGGCTTTCTTTTTCGGCGTTTCCTTGCCTTCCAGAGCGTTTTCCAAAGCCTCAATGTATAACTCCTTGCAAACGGTGAAATCTTTATGAGTGACTTGAATATTCAACCCATGCGCGCGAGTGCGAATCTGATATAATCCGTCATCGGTAATACGCGGGCGGCCGAATATTCCGTGAACCTTAAAGGCTCTTTTGACATTTTTGGGCATTCTTTTCCATTCCTCCTGAGTGAAATGCAAAACGCCCAATTTCCTTTTTTCTTCTTCCTTTTTCTTTTGCGCCTGTATAAGCGCCTGTTTCTGCTTTTCCGTCAACGGCTTGCCTTTCGGTCGTGCCGCTTCGATAAGCGCTTCTCCGTCGTTTATATCGACGATTTTCAATTTAATGTCATCATGTTCCATTGTTATAATGCCATTCTGACTTCAACGACCTTTCCCAAAATCAGGAAGTCTGCACCTTTAAGAACGGGTATCGGCTCAAAGGCGGGATTTTCAGGCATTAAAAATATATTGTCGCCATACATTTTGAACCTTTTGACCGTCTGTTCTCCGTTCAGCATAGCTACCACTATATCTCCGCAATTTGCGTAAGGCTGTTTGTGGACAATTAAAATACTGTTATCCCGTATTCCTGCATTTATCATACTTTCTCCATGCACCCGGAGAGCGAAATATTCTTCTTTCGGCTTAAAACTGATATAGACATATCCCTCTAAATCTTCCTGCGCTTCGATAGGAACGCCCGCAACGACACTTCCCAAAAGGGGAACAGGATAAAAATCGTTTAATTCGACCTCGTCTTTAATGGCGAGGTCTTTTATTTTTGCCGCCCGTGGTGTTGTATCGATTGTCGTATGATTTTCCCGTCCTAAAAGATAATCAACGGAGACGTTAAAAAGCGTTGCTAATTTAGGAAGCATTTTTTGGTCTGGAATAGCTTTTCCTAACTCCCATTTAGAAACGGTTGTTTGGTCAATAAAAAGTCTTTGAGCTAATTCAGCTTGTGTAAGGTTTAGTTTTTTGCGTTGTTCTTTGTAGACATTCATAGATTTACCCCATAGGAAAATTATTCATATTTACATTATAAGAAACAAATTCCTAAAACGCAAGATATTTAAGAAAAAAAATCCTAAAAAGGCTTGACATTCCTAAATTGGCGTGCTATAATACTATCAAATAGGAATTAAAATCCTAAAAAGGAGGTGAAAAAGTGTTTAAGAAACTACGGACAAAAAAGGGATTTACTCAACAAAATCTTGCGAACATTCTTCACGTTGATCAAACGACTATATCTAAATGGGAAAATGGTATAGCGCGTCCAGATATTATCACAGTAGAAGAACTTGCGAAGATTTTCGGGGTATCGACCGACGAAGTAATCGCGTGTTTCAAAGATAAAAATTAAAGAGGACCATAAACGGAGGGAAAAAGAAAACCCTCCAAGAGGAGGGCAATAATGGAGAAGAAAGAAAATTTCTGTCTTACAGCAATCGAGGATGTGTATTTGTTGAGAATCCAAATAACAGAAGAAAGCGGAGTCAAATGCTTTTTTGAAGTAACAATCTCAAAAGAAATCGATAAGATGTCTCATGATAAAGGGAAAAAACTTCTTGAAAGAATAGACCGATTATTTTATCCATGTCTTGACGATTTTCAAAAAGAAATTATCCGCGAACGAAAGTTAAAATCTGAAAAAAATAATCCATGAAGGAAGGAGAAAGGAAATGACAGAGAAAGAAATCAAAAAGATGACCTCACGAACGGAAATCACCTTTGAAGAACTTCAAGAGGCTGCAAGTCCGCTTGTAGAGCTATTAAGAAAAAAAGGTCACCCACACATGACTGTGTTAGTGACCGACTGGAACATAGAGCTTGTTGAAGCTCTAAAAGGTATTCCTATGCCGTATGAAGATTAGCGTTTACTATTATAAGAAATAATCGGTCTGAAGAGAGAGCGGAGGCACCGTTCCGAAACCCCGGGAGGGGTCACCGAAAGCCAAAGGAGGGCGTATGAAACTGCCGATTTACATAGAAGGGAAGAAATATAAACTAAGCTATTTCAAATACATAGCATATCACTCATTGAAACGAATAGAGCGCTTGGAAAAGAAAATAGCTCGATTGGAAAACGAATTAAAGAAGTGGGAAGGAGAAAGCCATGAAGAAAGAAAATAACAGTGGTAGTATACGGTTCAAAGAGGCTGTTATTATGCTTATATTGAACGGAATATCGTTTCTATTCGGAGTGGCGGGAGTTATTCTTAGCTTAATCTGTATGTTATCTCCTTAGAGGCCTAATAAATGATTTTTATAAGAGTTTTTATATCAATACTATCTATAATTCCTATTTCAATGGGGATAAGTATGAGCCTTCATCTTATAAGCGATATAAAGCGTATAGGTTTTATGCTCCCAGATATAATAGGGATAGCGTGCGCTGTTGCTGCCTTTATTTTAGGTGCAACTCTTATATTTATTGCGATAACAGCTTTTTAACATGGATTTTGTAAGAGAAAGTTTTTTGAGTAGTTTTAACATTAAAGAGTAGAATCGGGGGAAGCTCTTTGATAGGAATATCGAAAATAGCTTCTATATCTTTGGACTCATGAGAATCAATTTGTATATTTTTTAGAGGGAAATAATCGAATAAATCATAAACACCTTTTTTACGAAATTTCATGGGAAATTCTTTGTCATCAAGAATTAGATTTGTTTCGATAATAGTAAATTGTTTGTCAGTAAAGTTGGAAAAAGATAAATGTACAATTACTTTTGCTTCAAATGTTTTTTGAATGTTTTCAACGGAAAGAGTAAAAGTATTTCGATTAAGGCGGTTTTTCCAAAAACTGTATGCGCCATAGATAATGCCAATAGAAGCAACAACCGAAAAAATGTTGGCAACTATATCAGAAATAATTTGCCATTGTTCTAATGTTAAATTGCATAGCAGCATATTATTCCCCCTCAATCGGGAACAGTTCTTCGACAGTAGTATTTAAGGCCTCGGCTATTTTGAGGGCAGTATAGACCCCGGGTTCTCTTTCTCCTGCTTCATAGTATTGATAAAGTCTGATGTATATATTAGCTTTATCAGAAACAGCTTGTTGAGAAAGTTTCCTCTCATTACGAATTGCTTTCAAATTATTTTGACGAACCATAAAACACCTCAAAGAATTTTTATTTTTTTACGATAAATTAAGCATAAAATACTTGACAACGTCTAATTGAGCGTATATAATATAATTACGCTAAATTAAGCGCAATAAGTAAAGGAGGTACAATGAACAACTTGAAGAAGCGCAGGGAAGAATTGAGCCTGACGCAAAAACAAGTATCTGACGCAACAAAAGTGGGCATTCGGCTCTATCAGTATTATGAGAAAGACGAGAGAGAGCCGAGTGTCCGAACCGCCATGAAAATAGCGGTAGCGTTAAAAACAACTGTGGAAGAGTTATTTTAAGCTATCTCTATTATAGGACGAACTTTTGAACGTGTCAAGCAAAAAAAAGAAATGAGAAGTCAAAAGCGTATCGACATGGAGAAATTTAGTAGCAAAAGAATGTGGTGGACGTATGAGAACGGAAAGTTGGTGGCAGAGAAAGACATCAGCCGAGACCCGTTCGGGACGTTTGAAATCAAATTCAGACAGGATTTGGAAAACGGTGCGGTGATAGTGGAGATAAAGAACAGAGACTATCCGTCGTTAAACAGAGCGCCTGTCGGATATGAGAGTTTTCCTGCGGCTGTGGAAGCGATAGCGGAATACTTTGAAGGAATAGACGAGAAAGCGAAGAAAGTCTCTCAGAACGTAAAAGAGAGGGCGAAACAAGCGTCAAGGTATATCATAGCACAAGAGATTGAAAGGATTTCAAGGGAGGGCAATTAAAATGTTACATAACGACAATATAGAAAACGGAATGTTGAAGTTTTGGGAGAAGGTAAAGGACGAAGAAACGGGAGAAGAATTTGAGGTGGAACGTCCTGCCTGTGAATGCTCTAATTGCGGAAAATATATTTTTGCCGATGACAACTGTTATAAAATCGAAATCGGAATGGGAAAACTGCCGCTTATCTTTTGTGAAGAATGTATTGATTGGAGTTCCACGTACGGGAGAGACGCGGCACAAGAGTTGTATGAGCGTAAAAAACTCATGAAGAGGAAAGCGATATGACGTTACTATCTGAAAAGACATATCCGGATATAGCGGAAATGCGAAAATTTATGGACAAAGTATCGAGCGAATATCCGGATATGACGTTGAAGGTATTTATATCGATTTTTGACAAACTGATAAGAGAAAACGAATTAGAGCTTTTGAGACGAATCGAGACCGCTCAATTAAAGGAGTTAGGCTAATGACGATATATGAAATCGAGCGCGGGATAGAGGAGTGCGTCGATGAAGAGACGGGAGAAATCCTTGACTATGAGAAACTCGACATGCTTCAAATGGAACGTGACAAGAAAATCGAAAACATAGTGTTTTTAATCGAGAATACGGAGAACGACATAGAAGGCTTGAAAAGGCAGGAAGAAATCTTCAAGGCGCGGAGAAAAGCGGCTGAGAAGAAACAGGAAAGCCTGAAAGGGTATCTCGCGCATGTATTGCAAGGACAAAGGTTTGAAACGGTAAGAGCGAAAGTGACGTTCCAAAAAAGCACAAGGACAATAATTGACAATCCAGCTCTAATTCCCGAGGAGTATAAGAAAACCGTCGTGGAAGAAAAGATAAACACAGACGCAATAAAAGCGGCAATAAAAGCGGGCAAGAGCGTGGAAGGCGCGAGGATAGAGGAAAGATATAACCCGCAAATAAACAGCGTCAGGAGGGCGGAAACATGAGCAAATTCAGGGTGTTAAAGCCAGAAGAAATAGAAGTGAAAGTGAAACAGGTAACGGAGAAAGGAGCAGTTGCCCTGATTTATAAGACATCCCGAGTAGATATGGACATACTCGACGAGACGGTAGGAGCGGAGAATTGGCAAAGCGAATATCAGGAAATCAAAGGTAACTTGTATTGCGGAATCGGAATCAAAGACGAGACGACGCAGGATTGGGTATGGAAATGGGACTGCGGAATCGAGAGCCGCAGCGACGGAGACGGAAACGAGAAGAAAGGGGAGGCCTCTGACGCATTTAAGAGAGCAGGAGTACAGTGGGGGATCGGGCGGGAACTGTATACCGCGCCATTTATATTCTTACCCTTGGAGACGGTATCAAACGGGAAAGGATATAAATTAAAGAATCCGTTTTCAAGATTTGACGTCAAGGAGATAGAGTATACAGAAAGCCGAAAAATCTCGAAGATAACAATCGTAGACGAACGCGGGCGAGAAGTATTCCAATACCCCAAGGAAGCGACGAAGGCAAAACAGACGGCAAAGACGGAAGAATGGAAACTGACGAAAAGCGAGCTTGTACAGGTCTACGGAGTAAAGAACGCAGAAGCAACGATTGCGGCATTAGAAAAGAAGTTAGGCGTTCCATATGGTGAATGGGACAAAGGAACGACACAAAAGGTCCGCGAAACGCTTGAAAGAATGAAGAAAAGAAACAATGAAGAAATGAAAAAGTATCGTTCAGAGTTAGAAAAAACAGATGACGACGATTTGCCGTTTTAAGGAGAAAGCATGATAAAAGGAAAAATAATCGATATAAACGCGGATGGAAATGCGATAATACAGGCTCCGATAGATACCTATATTTTTACGCATAGAAAGGTGAAGGAAGCGTATATCGACTATATAGACAGTCGTCCGCTCTCCGATAAACAGCGTCGGATGTGCTATGCACTTATCAATGCGATAGCGGAATGGAGCGGAGAGACGGCGGAGGGGACGAAAACGGCGTTAAAATTGGATTTTTGGCAAAACCACGTGGAAACACTTGCGGACAAGATTTTCAGTCTTTCAAACGCGCCTATGAGCCTTGTGGCGGAGTTCCAAAGGTATCTTGTAAGATTCATCATCGATAACGATATTCCGTTGAAATTTCCGCTTTTGGACTACGTGGATGACATCAGGGACTACACCTATGCGTGTCTGATTCATAAGAAATGCGTGGTGTGCGGGAAGCGCGCGGACTTGCATCATATCGACGCGATAGGCATGGGGAACGATCGGAACGACGTGCAGCATATCGGCCGAGAAGTAATAAGTCTTTGCCGGGAACATCATACAGAAATACATACGATCGGAAAATCCAAGTTTATGGAAAAGTACCATCTTGACGGCGGTATAGAGGCAGATAAAACAATCCTGAAAATCTACGGATTAAAGAGGTAAAAGATGAAAGGAGTCAATGGCTTCACGTTTTTCAAAAACTATTACGATGCAATAAACGATCCGGAGAATGGATTGACAGAAGAAGAACAAGGAAAACTGTATAACGCAATTTTTGCGTATATGTTTGAGGGAAAAGAACCTTCGCTGAAAGGAGTTTGTCGATTGGCGTTTAATCTGATAAAACCGTCGTTGGATAAATCCCGTCAAAATGGAATAAACAGGTCGAAAGTGGAAGAATCAGCTATTTCGGAATCGGAAACGAATGGAAACGAAATGGAACGAAATGGAAACGAAATGGAAAAAGAAACGAATGAAATGGAATCTGAAATTCGACATTCAAAGAATAAGAAAGAAGAAATAGAACAAGAAAGAGAATATAAGAACAAGAATAAGAAGAACGAACAAGAAGAGAAAAGGGTCATAGGGGAAAGGGAAGAAGAAAAGAGGGACGTACGTTCAGAGGCGCAGAAGGAATTTTTTGAAAGGTATCCATTGCAAGTAGACAACTATTCGGCGGGAGACTATGCGGAAATAGACTTTGAACTTCTAAGGAGAAGATTCGATGAAAGTGAATTTCTTAAAAAGACAAAATCGTTTTCATGGGTCTGTCAAAACTATCGGAAGATAGCGGGAGGAGGCTATCGGGATTTTGACCGAGGAAAAAAGAGAGAAGTGATAGACGAAAACGGAGATACGCCGGAGCAGGCAAAACGGCGCGCGGAATTTCGAGCGGAATACGGAGACCGAGGGAGGTAGGAAATGCAAAGAGCAGCGGGATTGACGCCGATAGGAGAAATCCTTGATAAAGTGTTTTTACATAGCGCAAAAGAGTATGCCGAAAAGAGGGAAATGGCGTTATCGAAGATAAATCCGGCAAAGGAGTTTATGCAGGGCGGGGAGATTTACTGCAAAAAGTGCGGAAAAGTGAAATCGTTCGACGATCCGGAAAGAGGCGTGTTTTTGAACTGCATGTGCGAATGCGAATACGGAAACATAAAAGCGCAAAAGGAACGTGAAGAGCGTGCATACTGCGTAAAACAGTACAAGAAACTGAATTTCAACGAGTTGGGAGATACATATCGGCGAGCCGAATTTTCTCGATTGGATATGCAAGGGGCAAGCCGAGAATATTTGGAAAGTGCAGAGAGGTGTGAGAGATTCTGCGATAACTTTGACAAGGTACAAAATACAGGCCACGGGATTTGGCTGTACGGAGCTTCGGGAATTGGGAAAACATATCTTGCGGCATGTATACTCAACAAGCTGGAAAACGAGTATTTGAAAACGTGTATATTCACGACGCTGGAAAGAATCCTCTCGTCGATAAAAGCGACGTATAAAAGCACGACTTCGGAAACGGAACAGGGGTATTTAAGGGCTCTGGAATTGTGTGATTGCCTGATAATCGACGATGTAGGAGGAACAAAACTCGTAAGGAAAACAGAGAGCGGGAGTTTTGCTTTGGATAAGTTCTCGGACATAATTTGCCGTCGATACGATAACCATCGTCCGATAGTAATCACGAGTAATCAGTCGATAGAGGACATGGCGGTAAACGGAGAACTACCGAAGCGAATATGTGACCGATTGATAGAAAGACAGGCGTTGCTGTTAGTGACGGGAAGAAGCAGACGTATGACGCGACTGCAACAAATGGAATTTTGAAGAGGTGAGAGAATGAGTATGACGTTAAAAGAACGTTTAGAAGCCTTGGAAATTTTTTATATAGACAAAGCAAGACAGCATGAAAACGCTGATAAAGCGTCATATTACAGCGGAGAAGCAGAAGGAATAAAAAAGGCAATAAAAATGATTTCGGAGGCGGAAGATGACGCAGAATGAAGAGGTGTTGAGGCACCTGCTTGATAACGGAAGTATTACGAGCCGAGAAGCGATGGAGAAATACGGAATCATGAGATTGGGAGCGAGGATATACGAGTTGAAGAAGCAAGGCTATCCGATAAAGACGTATTTGCGGGTAGGGAAATCGAGGAACGGAGAAAGCATGGTGTATGCGGAATACCGAATGGAGAGACAAGAGGAAGCGCGGAGGCTATGGAGATGAAATTCATCGTTAAAGGAAAACCGCAAGGAAAGGCGCGTGCGAGGACGTTTTATAACCGACAAAGGGGAAAAATGCAAAGCATGACGCCGCAGAACACGGTCGACTATGAAAACCTCGTGAGGTGGAGCTATAAAGCGGCGGGAGGTACATATTACGATAAAACGCCGTTAAACGTGTCTGTGAGAGCGATATACGATATTCCCGTGTCATTCTCCAAGGCAATGCGAAAAAGCGCGGCAGAGGGCAAAATAAAGCCTTGCAAAAAACCCGATTCGGATAACATAGCAAAAGCGATTTTAGACGCATTGAACGGAGTAGCTTACTATGACGATTCACAGGTCATAGGGCTGACGGTAAAGAAAGAATACGGAGACTCTGCTCGGGTAGAAGTAGAGATAGAGTGTTTGACGGAATAAAAGGTAAAGCGCCGAGAGAGGAGAAAGATGGGAAATAAAATAAATATATATCCGACAAAGTGTAACCTTTGTGGAGGGAAAGTGATTTACACCGAAAACGATACAATTTACGGAAAAAGGTACGGAAGCGGATATTGTTATCTATGTACGAAGTGTGGGGCGTACGTGGGAACGCATAAGCCGAGACCGAAAGAAGCGTTAGGACTGCTTGCCGATGATAGAATGAGAAAAGGGAAAATGGCGTGTCATGAAAAGTTTGATAGTTTTTGGAAAGGAAAAAAGAATGCAAGGCACAAGCGAGCGGCCCTCTATGAAAAGTTGGCGGAAGAAATGGGAATAGAAGTCACAAATTGTCATTTCGGGTATTTTACATTAGACGAATTAAAAAAGGCATATCGGATAATTCGTGGTTGGAAGAACTTGACGGAATAACATGCAAACGACAGTGCGCGGGTTGGAATAAATAAAAAGGAAAAGTTCAGTTTTGAGAGAAAGAGCAAACATGCAAGGCAAACCGAAACCCGTTCGCGCACATGAGCGGGAAGTAGGAAAAGGAGAAAAGATGAAATCGATAATAATAAGCATACAGCCAAAGTGGTGCGCAAAGATAGAAAGCGGAGCCAAGACAATAGAGGTGAGAAAGACGCGCCCGAAGATAGAAACGCCGTTTAAGTGTTATATTTACATGACGCTTGCAAAGCCATACTGTTATGAATTTGCAGGCGATGGAATGATGAAAGCCAGAAACGGCAAAGTCATCGGCGAGTTCGTGTGCAATAATATTGAAAAATTTGTCGTAGGCAGTCTTGCGTGCGATGACGTAGAAAAACAAGCGTGCCTTTCGTACAAAGAAATTTGCGATTATTTCTACGGCGAAAATTACGACAATACAGTTAGGATCGGCTACGGCTGGCATATCTCGGAATTAAAAATCTACGACAAGCCGAAGGAGCTGGGAGAGAACGGAGATTTCAAATTTCCCTGCGTAAGAGGCGGTGAGGACTTTTACACTCATAGAAAGTGTATGGGTTGTAAATATGCTCGTCGTTGGGCGGGAACAATGGAAATTTATTGTGACCGTTGGGTAACTCGCCCGCCGCAAAGTTGGTGTTATGTCGAAGAATTGGAGGAGTGAAATGAACTATCAGCAATCCGTATTTGACGGAACGGAAAATTCGACGGTAGAACAAAGTATAAGGCTGATAAAAGAGTTTGAGCCTATCGCTTTACACCGCAATCCGTTGGGATATATCGTAGGATATAGCGGAGGAAAGGACAGTGATGTTTTAGTGGACTTGTTTCGGAAATCGGGAGTAAAATTTTTCGTCAAGCATAATCATACGACGTTGGACGCGCCTGAGACGGTATATTATATACGAAAGAAGTTTGCGCAATGGGAAGCGGAAGGGATTCCGTGTAAAATCTATTATCCCGAAAAAAGTTTTTGGTCGTTGTGTTTGGAATGTAAGATGTTACCTTTGAGAAAAGCTCGATTTTGTTGCAGTGAACTGAAAGAACGGGATATACCAGAACTAAAATTTGCAACACATTCTTTCGGGGTAAGAAAGGCGGAAAGCGTGAAACGGTCATTACATCGGGATAGTATCGAAATGAGAGATGATGAAAAATATTCAGACATTCAGTTATTTCATTTCGATAACGCAGACGAAGTAAGACAAACGGACGCATGTTATCGAAAAAACTACTTTATAGTGAATCCGTTGGCATATTGGAGCAATGAATATCTTTGGAATTATATCGAAAGTGAGCATATAGAGGTAAATCCTCTTTACGGAGAAGGATTTACGAGAGTGGGGTGTATCGGTTGTCCAATGGCGAGGAAATACAGGATAGAGGAATTTAAGAAATATCCAAAGTATAAAGCACGATTCATAAAGTTGTGTGAGGATATAATGCGAATACGGATAAAACAAAATTTATCGAACAAATACGGGTTTAAGACAGGCGAAGAATATTTTAACTATTGGCTGTATGAAGAATTACCGAAAGGAGAAACCTTGTTTGACTTGGAGGACTAACATGGAGAAAGAGAAGTTTAAGATTAGATTATCAAAAGACAAACTTATTAGTGTAAAAGGCAAGAAGTATGTTATATCGTTACCAAACGGAGAAAAAGTTGAAGTGTTTACGCATAGGCAACGAGCGCGAAAAATCGACGGGAAATTAACAGGTTGTTATTGGTGTGTTACAGATTTGGAAAGCGGATTGCAAATTGTGGGGACATATGAATATAGCAGTTTAATGGATAAATTATATAAAAACACCGAAGAATCGGCTATTACTTGCGCCATAACAAAAATGAGAATTAATGTTACTGAATCTAAATTAACCTTTTCAGACCTTAGAGAAAAAGCAATGAAAAGAATATAGGACCGTGAAACGGAGAAGAAGAATGGAAGAAATTTATATGAGTAGTTCGGAAATAACGAATCACTGTATTGATTGTAAATTTAGAAAAAGCGCGGGAATTGAAGGGGTATATTTCTGTCCCATTAATAAAGTACCCTTAGAAATGTGTATTGAATGGCACGAAACAATTTGTCCCATTCGGTCTATCGAAGTCCATGATAAAGAAACGGTACAAGTATTTGCGGAAGGCTTAATAAAAAATGGAGTATATTCTTGTAAAGGTTCAACAGTGAAAGAAGTGGCGGAAAATCTTGTCGAACAGTTTGAAAATCATATAAAGGAATATGCGAAAGAATACGGAGTGGAGGTAGAGGAATGATTAAGACATTTATTTTTGTAGAGGACGGAAGTGTTGATCTTGACGAACTCAAAAATAACGTTGGAGATGATGTATTCGTTATTACGTATCGACAGGGCGGCATGCGTCCCGAAATTCAACAGCCGAGAGAGCCTGTTTCGCAATGGAACGATAAATCTTATAGTGAAACAAAGAAGGTTCTTGAAAAAATTCTCGACGGTAACTATAAAATGAGTAAAAAATTGCGCGGTGAGCTTGAATTGCTTTATGTCGACTATTACAGTTGATGGAGGTAGAAGAATGAAAACATATCTTGAAATGAATGAGAAGGTTGCAGATATTTTGCAGCATGGGGGTAAAATAGAACAATATGCTGCTCAATATATAGAAGAATTGCGGAAGGAAAACGCGGAACTCAAACACCGAGCGGAAGTAGCGGAAAGGGCGTTAGAGATATTAAATGATTATGAATGCATTAGCAATTCAATTGAGTATTATATGGAACAAGCCGAAAAAGAGCTGTCGGAGGTAGAGGAATGAGAGAGATATTATTCAGAGGAAAGCGGGTAGATAACGGCGAGTGGGTAGAGGGCGATTTACTCACACCGCCGAAAGAGGGCTTTATTCAAGTTTATGAAATAAGCGACACGCATTCGCTTATGGGTGATAGATATGAAGTCAATCCCGACACGGTGGGGCAATTCACAGGCTTGACTGATAAGAACGGGAAGAAGATTTTCGAGGGGGATATAATTATATGCGATACGTCCACGTATAGATATGTCACGGGAACTGTGAAATATAGTGAAAACGCGAGTTGCTATTATATTAAAGCGCTAAATTCGAGTAATGATTATATGTTTAATTGTGATAATATTTTAATAATCATCGGGAATATACACGACAATCCCGAATGGTCGGAGGAGACGAAATGAAAACATTAAAGAAAGGAACGGCGCATGAAGTATATACGCCGAAAGCGGAAGTGGATATCTGTCTTAATTGTCCGTTGTCGGAGTGCGGGAAAAAAGATTGTAAGAGGTTCGGGAAAGAAAAGAAGAAGCTGAAAGGAAGGAAAAGGGTATGACGATAGAGGAGAAGCGGGAATACATAAAGCGAGCATTTCGGGACTATGTGAATAACAAGAGACGGTTGGAAATGCTGAATATACCTGGTTTGGGCGGGGTGGATTACTCCCGCCCTTCCGTCGTTTCAGACCATTCAAACGGAACGGAAAAAACGGTGTTGAGATACATAGACAAAAAGGATATTCTCGAAAAACAGGTAGAGATTGTTAAAAGGACGATAGAACACTATAAAATTGAGGATAAGAAACACGGAGGTGAGGGAAAGGCAAGTTATATTTATAATCGTTGGCTTAGAAGATTGAGCTTCCGTAAAGCGGCTATACAGTCTCATATAGCGGAAAGCACCTCGGCATATTGGACGGAGGAAATATTCTTTACGGCGGAAATTATTGCAGAGGAATATCAGTTATTTTAATTACTCCAAAAAGTTTGGAGTAAATTCGTTAAAATCTATGATATAATGGTATCGTGGAAAAAGAGGGCGATACCGAAAAGTATCGTCTTTTTTTGTTGACAGACGGAAGAAAAGGCGGTATAATTATGGCGGATAACAGAATCGCATACGGACTTGCGAAGAAATACGGAATCGATACGAAAGGGATGTCTCCGAAAGAGGTGTGGGACGCGCTGAACGAGAAAGGCGTGACACAACAAAATGCGGAGGAAAAGTATTCTTCGGACGGAATGGGCGGAGAGCATGAGCCGACGAAAGCGGAAAGCAGAAGACTGAAAGAGTTGGGGATTGAGAAAGATAAGGATTTATCTGAGACGGACAGCAAGACAACAAAAGAATTTGTTGCTTCTTTGTCCAATGCAAAAGAAAGTATTTCTCCAAATGACGCATGGCGAGTAAGTTCTCCGTCTGCGGAGGAATTTGACGAAGAACACCCAAACGCGAGAAAATATGTTACAAAGGGCGGGAGTACGATTGCGATAACTCCCGACGGGAATATAGTCGGCGTGTGCCATAATATGGGTGACATTGTAAGCGGTAGCGATATGCTTAGTTTTGCAGTGAAAAATGGCGGGAAGAAGTTGGACGCATTCAGAAAGTTATGGCGTTTCTATTCAAAAAACGGGTTTGAGCCTGTGAGTTGGACGCCGTTTGATGAACAATACGCTCCACCCGGATGGGACGCTGAGCGGGACGAAAAAGAGCCTGTTATTTTTTGGAAGCATACAGGAAGACATACGGCATATAAAGATAGTGACGATTTTTTGAACAGTGTGGAGCCAAGCAAAAGTTACGATGACGCCAAACAAAAAAGGGACGCAGAGGTAAAAGAATGAGTTATCAAGAAACAAAATATGACCATATGGACAACACAAATACCTCTTATGAGGACTTCAAGGAGGCCTGCTATGAGCTTGCTCAAAAAGAGCCTGATGTGGATTATGCGTTAGAGGGATTATCTGATGAAGATGAATTGCGGTGTTTATATAATCATAAAACAAGTGTGGCAAGTGTTATTTACTTAATGTGCATGTGAGGTAAAATATGCCAAAGACAGAAGCGCAAAAGAGAGCGCAAAAGAAATATGACGCAAAGGCAAAGCAGTTAATTTTAAGAATATATCCCTCAGAGCAGGATATATTAGACAAGATTTTGGAAGTATCGGCAGACGGCGGCTACGCACCGTACATAAAGCGACTAATACGAGAAGATATAGAAAGAAACAAGGAATAAACGCCTTGTTTTTTTTCTTGAAAAAATTTTTAGAAAACTGCGTAAAAATGCTTGACATATATACATAATACGGTATATAATATAACTGTAATCAAAAGGAG
>PPYE01740007.1_pt1 | contig 33972 bp, 53 predicted proteins | sample 1559881 | NCBI WGS metagenome assembly PPYE01 (sample SAMN08240022, study PRJNA423297) | Human gut metagenome, whole genome shotgun sequencing project.
GGGAAGATAGAGAAACTGCTATCTATAAGTATAACGGATTTAAAGGGTGGTGATTCAATGAATAGAATCAAAAAAATAAGAGAGAAAAGGGGGTTAACTCAAAAACAGCTATCCGAAATGATTATGGTGAATCAGTCGACAGTCGCCATGTGGGAAACGGGAAAAAGTGTCCCAAGGGCAAGCAATTTATTAAAGCTGTCAAACACACTGAATTGTTCTGTGGACGAGCTGTTGCGTCGAAATTAAAAGGAAAAAGGAGTGATTTTAGAAGAAATGATGTTCTCGGTTTCAGAGACAGGGAAAATAGAGAAACTGCTATCTATAAACATAACGGATTTAAAGGAGATTCATGTTGTGAATAACATAAATAGTAAAACTATGCTGCCAGAAGAAATGGAATTAAGCATAGAGCCCACTGAACAGACGTCCTTCGATGTACAGGTTGAAGAATCGGTCTGCAAAGACGAGAACGATTTGATAACTGAAAGCGAGGAACTTAGAGCAACTCTCGAAGCCATGAGAAGTATACATCTTCAAGACCGCGTTACTATCGATATTCTAAGATGTCAGTTAAAATATGCAAAAAGCGATATAGAGGACAGGGATAATCTCATTATCAAACTAAAGGCAAGGCTTTATGACCTGATAACAGAGGAGAAGATAAAATGACAGAAGTTCAGCTTGTTAGCATTACACTTTCTTTAATAGGAGTAGTATTTGGAATTTTATCAATTATCATTTCTAAAAGATAGAGTGTAAAAAAGCTTTTAAAGCTATTTTAATTCTACCAACCAAGGAGGTAAAACAAAATGGGACAAAATCCAACGAAAGCTGCCAGTAACATATTCTGTCAGAAAAGGAAAGAGGCAGCGAAGTTTAATGACCGGCTCAATAGCCGAGAAGGAGCATCCGAGCTAATCGGTGTTTCACCGTCTGCACTGGCTGACTATGAGCTGGGAATTACCAAGGTCGTACCGGTGGATGTCGTCATCAAGATGGCGGAGGTTTACAACGCACCGGAGCTGCTCTCTTACTATTGCCACAACGAGTGCCCGCTGGGGGACCTGTGTTATCAGGAGCCAAAACTCAAAAGCCTTGACAGGGCAGTCGTTCAGTTTCTGGCATCGATGCAGTTGGGGGAGAATGCAGGTGCACAGCTACTCGCTATCGTAGCAGACGGAGAAATTACGCCGGATGAATACGAACGGCTGGAGCAAAGCATGGTACTGCTGGACAACATTGCACACTGTATCGCAGAGCTGCAGTTGAGAATCAGGAAAGGAGCATAGAAGATGGAATTTAAGCTTGAGCTGAAAACCCTTGACGGAAAGCCGGTACCACTTGACGCAAAGTTTAAGCCGCAGCAGGAGGCCTGCCAGATTGTAGCGGATGCAATGCTTCGGCAGCATTCCAAAGAAAAGGCAGAACAGCAGCAGAAGAAACAGGAGGAATAATTTGAAACGAGTAGTTTTTATCCTCTGCCTGTGCTTGCTGGCAGGAGGATGTAAACCAAGAGAACAAAAAGAAGATGCAAGCCCAACGGAACAGCCGGAACCGGTTATTTTGACACTGGCAGAAGAACCAGAATCCGTAGTTTGTGCAATGCGTTTTGAGATAAAACCTGCAGAGGTACAGAAGGTCTACCGGAACATTCCATTATCCCATGAGCTTCAGGATGCAGTAGACAACGCCTGCGAGGAATACCGTGTATCACCGGAAGTACTCTACGCCGTGATGGAAACCGAGAGCGGATATCAGGTGGATGCGCAAAACGGACAGTGTATCGGCTTGATGCAGATCCACACCATCAACCTGCCATACCTGGGAGAACAAATCGGCACAACAGATTTGAGCAACCCTGTCCAGAACATCCACGCAGGAGCTTATCTGCTGGGAGGCTACCTTCAAAAGTATAATTTGACCGACAGCCTGATGGCGTACAATCTCGGAGAAGGTGGGGCAAAAAAGAAGTGGGCACAGGGTGTGCATGAAACCGGTTACACCAGAAAGGTGATAGAAATTATGGAAAGGAGTGCTGCAAATGGAAGTGTTTGACCTGCTGTATCTAATGCTGTTACCTAGTCTTTTCCTGCTGACCTTATGCGTACTGTACGGGGTGACTGTACTGACAAAAGATTTGCTGAGACAAAAAGAAAAGGCCCCGACAAAATGTCAGAGCCAGAGACTTAATCAGATAAAAAACGGAAAAGTTGCTCAACCGACCAAAGCGACCAACTTCTCCGCCAACATAGTGGACTAAATTAAAAGTCCACTCCTATCATATCTGATTTTCAAAGAAAAATCAAGGGAGGACAACAAATGAATATTTTACTCAGTACAGATACCATAAAAGTGGAGGGTAGTATATCTTCACAGGCATTTAAAGGTATTCTTGGGATTCTATTTAAGGAATTTGCTGAAAAGAGCATGACCACTTTTGAACAGAAAAATAGTTTTGCAGGAAAAGAATCGGATTTTAAAGGGCTGGACTTAAAAAGCAAAGGATACACTGGAATTCTCCATGTTAGATGCAATAATTGTGGAAGCACTAAAACTTTTTGTCCAACATCTCCCACAGATCGTTTTGTCTGTCCAAACTGCAACAGACAAACACTTTTGAAAGACCTTTTACACGGAGAATATCTTTGCAGTTGTGGTAGAAAAGCTTTCTTTAAAACAAACATCGAAAAGGACAGTTTCGATATTCGTTGTGGAAGTTGTGATAAACTCATTACAATGCATTGGGACCCACTCGAAAAGATATATGTTAATTTCAGTGAGGAGGAAGGATCATGTGCGAAAATGGAATGATTATCGGTGCAGAATCACATGACCCACAATGCAGTGAAGAACATGGAACACGTTGTTCCCAGTGCGGCGAGAGGTATCATGAGGACGATATCACTTATATAGATGGAAAGGCGATCTGTTGTGATTGTCTGAAAGAATACATAGAGGAATACGGAAAAGAGCATGCCGAAGATTTTATTGAGGATTTTATCAGTGCTAACCTTGATGCTCGTGCTGAAGATTTTTGGAAAAATGATTTGGACGAGCAGACAAAGAAAAGGCTCATGAGAAACATTTATCAGGAAGAAAAACGGATGCGTCGTATGTCCAACCTTCATAATATTGAGCAGGCAGACCGGGACTTCTGCTTATCATCGGATGATTACAGCGAGTTTGTGAGGGAACGCTTATGCTGGTAAACAATCGTAAGGAATGGCTCAAAGCAAGGCAGAAGGGGATTGGTGGCAGCGATGCCGCCAGTGTCCTCGGAATCTCTCCATGGAAAACGAATGTGCAGCTTTGGGAGGAGAAAACCGGCATCACAGAGCCGGAGGATATTTCAGAGAAAGAGGTCGTCCGCTTCGGTAAAGAATCTGAGGCAGCCATCCGCCAGCTGTTCCAGCTGGATTTCCCAGAGTATCAGGTTTCCTATGATGAGTTTGGCATGATTGCAAACGAACCAGATTGCCCGTTTATCTTTGCAACGCTCGATGGGGAACTGACCGATGGCAGCGGTCGTAAAGGTATTTTGGAAATCAAAACCACTGAGATCCGGCGCTTTATTGATTGGAAAAAGTGGAACGGACAGATACCCGACTATTACTATGCACAGATTGTTCATCAACTACTTGCCACAGGGTATGAATTTGCAATCCTCAAAGCTCGTATTCGGGAACGTGGAGAGTATGGCTGAAAGATAACGGTCCGGCACTATACCTTTGAGAGAGGTAAAATGCTGGACGATCTTGTTTATTTAAAGGAAAAAGAAATTGCTTTTTGGAAAGCGGTTCAAAACAAAACCAGACCGGCACTCATTCTGCCGGAGCTTTAAAGGAGGGATAATGGATGGAAGTGAGAGTTACACCGGCGATTGAGCAGATCATTCCACCGCAGATCAGCTTTAACTTTGAAGAGATTCGGGCAGAGCTTGCACAGAAGCTGCAGGTCTACCAAAACATGGTTGTCACCGAGAGTGGCGTCAAGGAAGCCAAAGCGGATAGGGCAAACCTAAACAAGTTTAAGGCCGCATTGGCAGATAGCCGTAAATCGGTCAAATCGCAGTGGAACCAACCTCTCAGTGATTTCGAGGATAAGATGAAGGTACTGGAACGGATGGTGGATGAGCCAATCAGTGTTATCGACCGTCAGATCAAGTCTTTTGAGGAAATCAAAAAGGAAGAAAAGCGACAGAGTATTGAAGCGTTTTTCGAGGACAATATCGGCGATCTGGAAGAAATCCTCCCCCTTCAAAAGATATGGAATGACCGCTGGCTCAATGCAACCTATCCGATGAAGGAGATCGAACAAGAAATTATCAGCAGGATGAGAAAGACCCATAACGATATCAACATTATTGTTGCGATGCAGCTGCCCTGCACCGAACAGATGCTGTCCACCTATCTGGATACGCTGGACATGAGCAAAGCGATGGAAGAAAAACATCGATATGAGCAAGCGCAAAAAGCCAAGGAACAGATTGTAAAACCGAACCAGGAAGAAACAGTTCCACAATCTAAACCGGTCGTTGTTGAAAAGAAAGAGCAATCATCCGATTCGATTGTGATGCAGCAGGCGATGCCAGAAAATGAGCGGACGAAACAGCAGGCGGAAGAAACCGAAAAAGTGAAAGTGCTGGATTTCCGTGTATGGGTAACACCGGAGCAGATGCAGGCGCTCAAAACTTTCCTGCTCCAGAATCATATCCGATATGGGAGGGTTGAGTAATGGCAAACAGTTTGGTAAAAGGTGAGAAAAAGCAGACGTTCAGTGTCTTTCTGACGCAGGACGCCATCAAAAAGAAGATCAATGAGGTGATCGGCGGCAAGGGTGGTCAGCGGTTTATGACAGCGATCCTGTCCGCAGTAACTAATTCTCCAGCGTTGCAGGAATGCGATTCTATGTCCATTCTCAACTGTGCGTTTCTTGGTGAATCCTTAAACCTTTCTCCTTCTCCGCAGCTGGGGCAGTATTACATGGTACCGTACAAAAAGAGGGATAGAAATGGAAATGTGGTATCGGTGATTGCCCAATTTCAGATTGGTTATAAAGGTTATATCCAGCTTGCCATTCGTTCCAGCTACTATAAAAAAATCAATGTGCTTGCCATAAAGGAAGGAGAACTCAAGCACTTCGACCCGCTCAATGAGGAGATTGAGGTAGAGCTGATACAGGACGAGCGGAAGCGGGAACAGGCAAGAACTATCGGCTATTATGCGATGTTTCAGTATCTTAATGGATTCCAAAAAGCAATGTACTGGAGCTATGAGAAGATGCAGGCACACGCCGATCAGTACTCCCAGGCATACAGTGCCGAAGCCCACCAGAAGCTCTTAAACGGTGAAATCCCGCAGAAAGACTTGTGGAAGTATTCTTCTTTCTGGTACAAGGATTTTGACGCAATGGCGTACAAAACAATGCTGCGTCAGCTGATTTCCAAGTGGGGCATCATGTCTACCGAGCTGCAAATGGCAATGGAAAATGATATGGCAGCTATCAGAGATGATGGTACTCCAGAATATGTGGATAACGCTGATCTGGACCCTCAGCCGGTAGCAGAAGCACAGTCTACGGAAATCACAGCAAACGATGAATTAAACAGTGAATTTGATAGCAAGGCTAATAGCGAGGCTAATAACAAGGCTAATAGCCTGGAAGATGACTTCTTTGCAGGATTAGAACCACCACCGGAAAGATAGGAGGAGATGACGGGATGACAGGAGAAGGATGGCTTCCGGGATACATACAGGACTATGACGGACAAGCTCTGACTCTGGTTGTCCCGTTTTCTGATTCGGAGTTTTTACAGACCCACGATGTGACCGAATGTTCTGTTCGAGTTGAGGATGGACGCAGGATCAGTGCAATTCAGCGGCGTAAGATTTATGCACTGCTTCGGGATATTGCGGATTGGACAGGGTACGAACCGCAGGAGCTAAAGGAGCTGATGAAATACGATTTTCTTTCCCAATGTGAGGATGGGACGCAGTATTTCAGCCTGTCTGATGCGGATATGACAACCGCCAGAAACTTCATTACTTATCTGATTGAGTTTTGTGTCGTAAATGCCGTGCCCTGCAAAGTCAGTTTACTTCAGCAGTGCGAAGACATCGAACGATATGTCTATGCCTGCGTAGCGCACCGTCGCTGTGCCATCTGTGGTCAGAAGGCTGAGATACACGAAGTGGAGCGGGTTGGCATGGGTCGAGACCGCCGGAAAATCCATCATCTGGGACAGCTGGTAGAACCATTATGCCGGCAGCATCACGCGGAGGTGGATCAGCTCGGACAAAAGAGCTTTGATGAAAAATACCACTTGCAGGGGATTCGGCTGGATGCTACCCTCTGCAAGATTTTGAAGTGGAAGAGGTAACGAAATGGCACGTCCACAAAAGGAAGGTTTGGAGTACTTTTCTTTGGATGTGAACTTTTTCTCGGATCGCAAGATCAAGATTTTAAAGGGCAGGTTTGGTGCCGATGGCATCACATATTATTTATATCTGCTTTGTGAGATTTATAAGGGACATGGGTACTACCTTGATGTAGATGAAGATTTCGATTATATATCATCATCCGAACTGGGTATGAGCCCGGAGAAAATAGGGCAGATGAGGAAATTCTTATTGGAACGGTCACTGTTTCATAACAAACTTTTTCAGTCGGACACTATTCTCACGTCCACCGGAATACAGAGACGATTTCAGTTGGCAGTAAAGTCCCGTGCCACAAAAAATCCAATCGTCGTAAATGCAAAGTTTTGGCTTCTTTCAAACGAAGAAACGCAAAGCTTTATTAAAGTGCAGCCTTTTTTAAATAATTCCAAGAAAAACGGCAGTTATTCCGAGAAAAACCCTTGTAATTCCGAGAATTATGACACAAAGAAAAGTAAAGTAAATAATGTAGTAGTTGTTGTACGCGCGCGCGAGGAAATATCTCATTGTTTTGAACAGAACATCGGTTCAGTTACAGCAGCGGTAGAAGAAGAGATTGACAGCTATCTTCAAAAGGTACCAGCGGATTTGATACAAGCGGTAATTGAATACTCTGCTTTATCAGGTGCAAAGAGCTGGAAGTATGTAAAAGTTGTTTTGGATAGCTGTATTAAGAGAGGTATTCGCACGAAAGAAGAACTTATGAAACCAACATCGCACCAGAGCCGCCCTAGAAGCTCTGTAAACAACGATAATGGTTTGGGTGTAACTTCGATAGACTTTGACGCAATACAGCAATACATAGAGTCTGGTGGCCGCTGACAGATGTTTCAGTTGGAAGTGATGATATGGAACAGAAAGAAATTGAAAAATATCTTGAGAAACTTGGATTCAATCGTCATGGAATAGAGCTCATGATCGATGCGCTTGAAATTTATAGACCCGGTATCCCTATGAAAAAATTATATCAGTCTATAGCAAACAGAAGGAGCGTTTCTTCAGGCTTGGTATCTATTCATCTCAGAGAAGCGATACTATTTGCATGGGGGAAAAAGACTGAAAACATGAAAAAGCTCTTTCCTTTATACGATATATCCAGACCACCCAAAAACAAAACAATAATAGTTATTCTTGGAAAAACCACCGTTATTCTTGGAAAAACTATTGATACACAGGAGCGTGAAAAGTATGAACAGCCGTAAAAATCCGCTCTATAACACAAGTGGATGCAAAGATCCTACTGCTTTTCTGGCAATTCGGGAAGCAGATCGGGAACAGGATGAATGCGACAAACAGGCAGAGAAACTCATCAAGGCGGCAAAGCTTATGCTTTCCGCCGCCGGATTCTCTCTGATACGACGCATTGAAATTCGTCATGACAAATCGGGGAGGGAATACCGATGAAACTGGAAAAGGCAAAGCAGGTCTATGATCCCATTGTGAAGGCGCAGAGAGGAAGATATTTCGGTGATCTGAAAAATCCGGTTTCCAGACCATTTGTCGGCGCACATGGAAAAGTATATCGAACTGTATTTGTACGAAACCCTCTGAATGGAGATGATATCGATCGCGTTTTAATCTCGGAAGAAGATGTTCCAAAATTAGACCAGCTTTTAGAGATTGCTATAACCTCAAAAGGCGATGTTATCGGCAGAAAAAAGAGAGACAAAAATAGTACACATCAGGTTTCACTTGAGTTCTTGATCTACGGAGAATTTCCAAGAAATATCGTACATATCAACCAGAATATGCTTGATTTTCGCAGGACAAATATCTGTAAAATAAAGCCGTTGGAAAAAGGCAAATTTACAATAGAAGATATTTCACAGACAGAAGGATACTGGAATACCAGCTTTGAAGGTTCTACAAGAGCTCTGATTTCTCTTTGTATCCGGGATAATCCAAATCAGCGCTGGGATGAGCTTGTGAAAACGGTATCTGAGATTAAAAACTGTCCGGTACAGGAAACCGAACAGCACCTGAGGGAATTTCAGGAGAGGCAAATGCTAGGTTATCATGAGGGACCGGACTGGAAGGAGTGGGTAGGAAAATGAGTGATAGGTATCTAAAAGAAATTAAAAAGATAGATGAGATGACGCAAGTAATTAACTGGACAACAGGAATTGGTCGATTTATCTGTCCATTACCGGAAGGACAGTGCCTAAAAGAACAGTGTCCTTGTTATCATCCAGACCGATGTGCCATGGTCGAAGTGATGGAGGCTGTCAAGAAGAGGGTAAAGGAGAAAACACTTAATGGAAAATCTTGATTCTAGTAGATTTTTCAACCCCGGACCACAGGAAGTTTATGAAGCCTGCGTAGGACTAAATCAGGAATGCGTCGTTGGATGTTGTGGAAGTGTGATTGTTACTGTTCGCAGACCCAAACGAATGACCATAGAAGAACTTGACCGCATTCTTTTTCCTTATGACCCTATCAGAGAATATTTTGCTCAGGAAATCGAAAAGATTGAGCAAAAATATCGATGGGTAAAGAGAATGGAGGATAGATGGTAATGATTGATAAATACCCAACTGTATGTAATCTTTGCGGTGGAAAGGTAATTTATACAAGTAATGCCAGAATTTATGGCAAGGAGTACGGAAGCGGAAAATGTTATCTCTGCACTAATTGTGGGGCTTATGTTGGTACCCATAAGCCACGACCACGAGAGGCACTTGGGCTTCTGGCTGATGCAAAGATGCGTACTGGAAAGAAAATGTGTCACGCTATCTTTGATAGCAAATGGAAGGGTAAACCAAAGTCTGGCAAAAAGAGAAAAGATCTGTATCGCTGGCTTGCTGGAATGATGGATGTTTCGATCGATAATTGTCACTTTGGCTACTTTGATCTGAATCAGCTTCGTCAGGCATATAAAATCCTGCTGGAAATCAAGGACCAGGAACTGATATACGACAATAACGGGAATATTGTCAACTTAAAGGAGGATAGAAAATGTCCAGATGCACAAGATGCGATAAAGAAATAACGTCGGGATATGTGCTGTGCAGCAGTTGTTATGAGCAGATGAATGCGTTAATAGATGCCGCCGTCATGCAGGAAGAATATCGGCGATTGACAGCTGAAAAGAAACTGAGCAAAAAGGCTATATGTGCGTTATGTGTGCCATTTCGGGATAAATATGGTTTGACTGATCTGCAAACACTCAGAATTGCTCGTGAGGAAACGAGCTTGATGGAAATGCTCCAGCTGCTGGACGTTGTAAAGGAGAGATAGTCATGAAAAGAAGTGTAACAAGAAAAATTGACGAATTGGGAAGAGTTGTTATCCCATCGGATTTCAGAGAAGAACTTGGAATGGAGCCAGGCGAAAAGCTAGAAATCTACATAGAGGAAGGAAGATTGGTCTTAAAAAAGACAGTGAAAATAGATTCTCTATCTGAAATTAATAGCCTAAAAGAAAGAATAAGCAAAGCCTATGATATCGCATGGAATAACGATATTTCATCGCCTAATTGTCCGGAGTATGAAGAAATGCACAAAGCTTTGAAAGCGGTTATGGATGCATTGAAAGGAGACACGAAATGAAAACAACCACTTGTAAAGCCTGCGGAAATCCTATTGTTTGGATTCGCACAACAAAAGGAAAATCCATGCCATGTGACGCTAATCCGGTAGCCTACAAGGAAGAGCATGGAGGCAAAGAGAAAATCGTTACCCCGAACGGCGAAGTAATCAGTGGAACATTTGATGCAAAACCGGAGGAAATGACAGGTATTGGATACATCCCGCACTGGAGCACCTGTCCGCAGGCAAGCTGTTTTAAACGAAAAAAATAATTTGGTGGTGATAATATGCAAGGACCTAGTCCCATCGACCGGATTATCGCAGTATCGGACAAGCTGCCGTTTGCTATCCATTTTTACATCTGCCAAAAGGTAGAACAGTGGCTGAAATCCGGTGGTGACCCACAGGGAGAATACATGGTACATCTGGCAGAGTACGCTGAGAAAAATGTTATGGAAAAGTAAATTCACAGACGTTTGTGATTTTGAAGGAAAAGAGGAGTCAAATTGAAGTTTTATAACAATACCTCAAACCTGCAGGATTGGGAACAAACCGTGCGGGTAACGCTGCAATGCGGACCATACAAAGGACACATCGCTTTTCAGGTGATTGGCAATCAGTATGGGAAAAATATCCTCTGCTTTTATCCGGACCAACTGACACCGCGGGATGTTGATGCCTTTGTAGAAAACACCTGCAATATGAAGATCGATCCGACGCGCAGGTTCCTTCATTTTGACTTGCGTTCAGAGGAACTGGACAGCACGCAACACTATGCTTTTCCGTGTATGGACAGAAGGATCGATAATATGATTGTGGCAATGGAAATTATAGAATGCAAGCCATATAAAAAGCCATAAAAAAAGAGAGAGCTCGCGCCCTCCCTAAGACCTGTGACAAGGATAGTTTATCAAAATATTTTCTTTTGTACAAGGGGAGGCGCGAACTATGGAATTAACAGAAAAAGAGATCGTTGAACTTGCGGCAAAGAAGGCAGCACAGGTGACTTTGGAAACCTTAAAACAGCAAAAGAAGAAAGAGAGGGAAGAAAGAAGAGACTGGCGCCTGCGCAATACAAGGCTGCTCTTGGAACATCTTCAGGAGTTTAAAGATCATGCGGAAAAATCTGTTTTCGATGTAAGAAAGGTTCTGGAATCATCCCAGAACGACCCAGGTGGTGTCTACTCGCAGCAGCTTTCCAGCCGGCAGGATGTTTATCTGGAAGGACTGGCAATCTCTGCAGGGAGAACCGAGACTTTGGTACAGCAGACCAAATCAATGCTGGATCTATACCGACTGCAATGTGAAAAAGGTAATATAGAGAAGCAACGAAGATACCGTGTCTTGAAGGCTTATTCTGTCGATGGGAAAAATTATCAACAGATTATGGAAGAAGAGTCTATTTCTAAGAGTACCGTTTTTAGAGATATTGATCTTGCAATCGAAGAACTATCGGTCATGCTTTATGGAGCAGATATTTTCTATGATTTGAGGTATGATGAGCCGGATGGGAACAAGTTAGGAACACAACGGGAAAACGATGTGTTATAATGATTATGCTGCCAAACTGTCAAAAGACGTATATTGCTCAGAAAAAACCGTACCGTAACAGGTGCGGCTTTTTTCGTGTTTGTAATTGACGCATAAAAAGGCACTTCCTTGACAAAAATACATTATGTACGCTATAATGTACATACAAGGAGGTGGTTTCTGTGACAAATACAAATGCAACCAATTTTCGAAAAAATATTTTTGAGTATTTAAATCAAGCTGTGGAGTACAATGATGTCATCAATGTGACCACCAAAAACGGAAATGCTGTTGTTTTAAGTGAAGCAGATTACAACAGTCTTTTGGAAACGGTTTATCTGATGAGTCATCCAGCGACCCGCGACACCATTTTGGAAGGAATGCAGGAGTCATTGGAGGATTGTGTTCCACTGGATGAGGTGGACTGGTAATGTATCAAATTTATTTCACAAAGGCTGCGCTGAAACAATTGCCTAATTTAAAAGCAGCAAAGCTGGATGCCAAGGCAAAGGCGCTGATCGAGATTTTGAAAGAAAATCCTTACCAGAATCCACCGCCGTATGAAAAATTGGTTGGGGATCTGAAAACCGCTTATTCCAGACGAATCAATGTGCAGCACCGCTTAGTTTATCAGGTACTGGAAGAGGAGCAGGCGGTCAAAATCCTGAGTCTCTGGACACACTACGAATTTTAAAACAAAATCATTATTAAGCAAAAGGACTGTATCGCTTTGATACGGTCCTTTTGTTATGTCAGGAGGGAAAACAAACATGGACGAACTAAAAATTGTATACCGAAAGCCGGAGGAACTTTTAGAGTATGACAACAATCCTCGCAACAATGAGGAAGCAGTGGGAAAGGTTGCGGAATCCATCCGTCAGTTTGGCTTCAAGGTACCGATCCTCATCGACCAGAACAATATCATCATTGCCGGACACACCAGAAAGCTGGCAGCGGAAGAACTGGGATTGACACAGATACCGTGCATTTGCGTGGAAGATCTGTCCGAACAGCAGGTAAAAGCCTTCCGATTGGCAGACAACAAAGTGGCGGAATTTTCCTCATGGGACCCTGATAAACTGGCAGATGAACTGGCTGAGATTATGGACATTGACATGACCGTCTTTGATTTTCCCGATATGGCGTTGGACGAACTGGACGTAAAGGACGAGGACTTTTTGCAGGACACTGAAATTGTCAAAGACAAAACGCCAAAAGTCATCGTTTGTCCACATTGCGGAAAGGAGTTTACACCGTGAGGGTGTTCCTTGCTGCAACCAATCAGGGAATGTCTCGAGAAATGAGGGACTATTCCTTCCAGAAATACAAGCCGCGCTATGTACTGGAGACCTTCTTTAACGGAGAGAGCAGCTGTCTGAAGGCGATGCAGTCAGTGGGCAATGATAATTTCCTGCTGGACAGCGGTGCATTCAGCTATATGAACGGTCAAAAGGTAACGCTTGCTCAAATGGAAGAATATGTGGACCGATACATTGCTTTCATCGTGAAGCACCAGGTCAAACACTTTATCGAGATCGATGTGGACAATATCTTCGGACTTGCCAAGGTAGAAGAGTGGCGGCGGAAGATGGAGCGAGCTGCAGGTCGGCAGTGTATCCCCGTCTGGCATAAAGGACGCGGTGTGGACTACTGGAAAAGGATGTGCCGGGAATATCGCTATGTTGCCATCGGTGGACTGGTGTTCCATGTTAAGAAGCAGGAGTACGAACTGATCCGCCGGCTGGTCCATTATGCGGCTGTGCGCGGAGTAAAGGTACATGGGCTGGGATTTACCAAGACCAAATCACTAAACGATTACGAATTTTACTCGGTGGACAGTGCTTCTTGGACGATTGGAGCTACCAGAGGACAACAACTTCACTATTTTAACAAGGACCACATCGAAACAAGGGTACTGGATAAGAAGGGAAAGAAAGTGGACCTTGGTAAACTCGCCTCCTATAACATGGGGGAATGGGTCAAATTTCAAAAATATATGGACGGAGTAAAGTAATGCAGAAAACAACCTTTAATCTGATTTTATTAAACAGCATCTTCATGATTGGGCTAGTGATGTCCAATTTGTTTGGAGGGAAAATCATCAGCGTTCTGGGATTTACCGTAGCAGGAGCAATTATCACCTACCCGCTGACCTTCCTCTCCACTGACATCATCGGAGAAATCTGGGGCAAGCAGGAGGCAAACGACTGCGTCAAAATCGGCATCATCGTTCAGCTGATCTTTCTGGCTCTGGGGTATCTATCTTTAGCAATTCCGCCGCAGGAAGCAAGTGAGTCTCTCCAGCAGTCCTTAACGGTCGTATTAAATCAGGGGCTGCGCATGACGCTGGCATCTCTGGGAGCATTCAGTGTCAGCCAGTTTCTGGACGTGTTCCTGTTTCATAAGCTTAAGGAAAGCTGCAATGGGAAAAAGAAGTGGCTTCGAAACAATCTGAGTACCATGACCAGTCAGCTGGTGGATACGCTGATCTTTATCACGATTGCTTTTTATGGTGTGGTAGATAACCTTCCGGCGATGGTTCTGGGACAGTATGTGATTAAGCTGTTGCTTGCGTTAGGAGACACGCCGTTCTTTTATTTCTTTACACGCAGAACAAATCAAAACTGAAAAATAGAAATACAGGTTCAAATCAAAATGACAGAGAGGTGGTGAGATGTGGCAAGGGGGAGAAGCCCCAATCGAGACAAAGCGTTTGAGCTTTGGAGAGAATCCGGCGCAAAGCGTTTATTAAAGGACATTGCAGAAGAATTAGGCGTATCCGAAACACTGGTACGTAAATGGAAAAATCAGGACAAATGGGAGGAGAAGCTCTCATTACCAAACAGAATGGTAACGTTACCAAAAGAGGGCGATAGGAATAGTAACGTTACCAATGAACCACCAGTCAAACGGAGCCGCGGTGCACCAAAGGGAAATCAAAACCGCTACGTTCATGGACTGTATGCTAACCCCACAATGGACATGATTCCAAGGGAGGAAATGCAGCGGTTGCAGCAGATTGATTTTAGCGACGAGGAGACACTTATCATCGATGAAATTATCCTGCTCACCAGCAGAGAGAGACAGCTGCTCGAATCTATCCAGAAGTATCAGGATCAGAAGAACGGTCTGTCGTTGGATGGTGTAATTCGCCGGACAGTGGAAAGCGAAGGCGTTAAGGGCAGCCGCGCAAAACAGGTGGAAACGACCACCCGAACAAGAGATGTCTTTGACGTCATCCAAAAGCTGCAGGCGGAACTGACCAAAGTACAGAAGGAAAAGCGGCAGTATCTCAGCGAGCTGCGTATCCTGCGTGCACAGAAGGCACAGACTCCGAAGGAGGACAACACCCATGAGCGGATTTTACAGGAGTTTGACGACGAGGAGCTGAGGAAGTTGGTGAAGGGAGAGACATCATGATAACAGAGGAGCACAGGCAGGTTCTCATACAGGAAGCAAGGAGGGAGCTTGCCCGCCGGCACATGAGCGACTTTGTGCTGTATGTTGACCGAAACTATCAGATGAACTGGCATCACCAGCTTTTGTGCGAATACCTCGACCGGCTGGCACAAAAGGAGATCCGCCGTCTGATGGTGTTTATGCCGCCGCGGCACGGAAAGAGCGAACTGGTGTCCCGAAAGTTCCCTGCGTTTCTGCTTGGAAACAAGCCAGACACTTCGATTATCTCCTGTTCCTATGCTTCCGACCTTGCCAGCCGTATGAACCGCGATGTGCAGCGCCTAATCGACAGTCCGGAGTATGAACAGCTCTTTCCCAACAGCAGACTTTTTGGAAAGAATATCCGCAGCACTGCCCGAGGAAGTTATCTTCGAAACAGTGATATTTTTGAGATCGTCAATCATCGCGGCGTTTACCGTTCTGCCGGTGTCGGCGGCGGTATTACCGGTATGGGCGGCGAGTACATCATCATCGACGACCCGGTCAAAAACCGTGAGGAAGCTGACAGTGCTACCTACCGCGAGAAAGTTTATAACTGGTACACCTCCACCCTGTACACCCGTCTTGAAAAAGATGGGTGTATTTTATTGACCCTGACGCGCTGGCACGAGGACGATCTGGCAGGGAAACTGCTCAAGGCATCGGAAGACGGCGCGGACCAATGGACAATTCTGGAGCTGCCCGCCATCTGTGAGGAGCCAATCAAGCCGTATGACATCCGGACAGAAGGTCAGGCACTCTGGAAGTGGAAATATGACGAGGCAGCCCTTAGCAAGATGAAAGCAACGGTCGGAAGCAGAGACTGGGCAGCACTGTACCAGCAGCATCCGACCCCTGGTGAAGGCGGTACCTTCAAACGTGAGTGGTGGAATTACTACAAATTCCTGCCAAGTGGGCTTTACGATTATGTCCAGTCCTGGGATTGTACCTTTAAGGATGCGCAGTCCTCCGACTATGTGGTCGGTCAGGTGTGGGCACGAAAGGGAAGCAGCCGCTACCTGCTGGATCAGGTGCGCGGCCGGATGAGCTTTACCGAAACAATTCGGGCAGTGCGTTCCCTGTCGGCAAAATGGCCGCAGGCAGTACGAAAGCTCATCGAAGACAAAGCAAACGGAACGGCGGTCATCGATGTATTGCGCAAAGAGCTGCCGGGGTTGGTTCCGGTCGAACCGGAGGGCGGAAAGATCGTGCGTGCCAACGCTGTGACAGCGGTGGTCGAAGCAGGCAACGTCTTTTTACCTGACCCATCCATCGCCCCATGGGTACATGATTTTGTGGAAGAACACGCGCTTTTCCCAAATGGTAGCAATGATGACCAGGTGGATGCACAGTCACAGGCAAACACCTATTACAATAGCTCCTCTTTCAGCATGGAAGGTCTGATTTGAGGAGACGGCAGAATGAAAAAAACAGAGGAGGAGTGGCTTTGTACCGATTCGACGGCTTTCCGGATGTGCTGCACAGGTATAGCATGGAGAGCAGTATTTATGACAGTGGTATGCTGATCCCAGACTATGATCTTGCTGAAAAATATCAGTATAATGGATTGTTCAGTAAAATCATCGACCGACCAGCAGAGGAAGCTCTGAAACATGGAATAGAGTATAACATCAGCGATCAGACGCTTGCTGATTTTTTAGATGATGCTCTCGACCGGCTGGACTGGGAAGAAAAGGCGACCACTGCTATCCGTTGGGCAAGGCTGTTTGGCGGTGCAGTGATAGTGATGCTGCTCGACGACGGCAGGGGTTTGGAGGAGCCGGTCAACTGGCAGGACATCCGTTCGGTGGAAGAGCTTCGCGTCTATGAGCGTGCCATTGTTCAGCCAGACCCCAATTGTTACCTGACCGGAAAAGCAGAATATTTTGACATTTCCAGCACCTACGGCGGTTTCTTTCGGGTACACCGCAGCAGGTGCCTTGTTTTTAAAAATGGTTCATTGCCGGAATATGCCGCACCACAGCAGTATTTTTACTGGGGACTGCCGGAGTATGTGCGCATCAGACGGGACCTGTCCATTGCGCTGCACACCCATCAAAGCGCAGCGAATATGATTGACAAGAGTGTTCAGCCTGTTTATAAGCAGCGGGGATTACAAAGTACACTGGCAGGACCAGATGGGGACGACAAAACACTCAAGCGTTTGCTGGTGCTGGATGCTTCCCGAGGGATGATGAACTCGGTGGCAATCGATATGGATGGAGAGGACTACAGCTTCCAGACCTTCCAGCTTTCCGGTGCAAGTGAAATTTTGGAAAGTACCTACAGCCTGCTTTCCGCAGTGACCTGCATCCCGCAGACCATTCTTTTTGGGCGTTCTCCCTCAGGGGAAAATGCCACTGGCGAAAGCGATCTGGAAAACTATTATAACTTTGTCGAGGGAATCCAGAAGCGGATGCTCAAGAAAAACATCCGTACCCTTCTCAAAGCAGTGGTGCAGGCCGGAGTATATGATGGAAGTATTGCAGAGCCTCAGACCATCAAACCGACCTTTAAGCCGCTTTGGAGTTTGAGTGAGGCAGAACAGGCGACGGTGGAACTCAGTAAAGCCCAGCGTGCACAGGCAACCGCCCAGACTGCCCAGCTGTACATTGATATGCAGGTGCTGCAGCCGGAGGAAGTCCGTCAGGCACTTGCCCGTAATGGTACGCTCAACATCGAGGATATTCTGGATCACCAGCCGCAGGATGCACAGGACGACGGTTGGGCACAGCTGCTGGAAGGGCTGGAAACCAATGATAATCCGATTCCCGACGCCGCTGGACAGCTACCAGAACAAGGTGGTATAATGAACCCAGAAACCGCCAGAGATGTCAACGCCAAAGATGGCGGAGAGGGCAGCGGAAATTTTAACCACGAAGGCCGCCCTGGTAAAATCGGCGGCTCCGGTGGGGGAGGTTCTTCCTCCAAACTATCGAGCAGGTCAATGCCTGCCAAAAAGTATGTCACATCGGATGGAAAGATGGATGTTGACGCACTGCGAAAAGACTATGACGAGTTTACGCAGGAGATGGACGAGGGATGCAGAACCTATCTGAAACAGTCGATGGAATCGGTGGAGTTCAGAGTCAGCAAACTTCCTGATGGAGCACAGTTTGGGTATTCTCCGTCAAAGGATGCTCTTTATTACGATCCATCCCAACCTTCCCTGAAAGATATGGATCTGTCCGTTGTTGCGACCCATGAGCTGGCACACCGAATCGACAGTCAGTTTGTCCATGTAGCGGAAAATGAGGATTTTCGGCAAAAGGTAAGTGCTTCCAAACAGATCATTGATGCGGAGCCTGAGAAGTTTCAGCAGTTCTGCATAGAGAATGATGAAGAAGGCTTCCTGTCAGATATTTGTAGTGCGGTTTGTGAAGGACAGTACGATTTTGACTATGGACACTCTACCCAGTATTGGAAACTGTCTGGAAATAAAGAAAAAGAAATCTTTGCAAATTACTATTCTTTAGTTGCTTTTCGGGATATTCAAAAATTAGACTTCTTGCAGCAAAACCTTCCTGAAGTTTATGAGTCATGTGAAAAAATGAAAAAACAATTACTAGGGGAAGATGATTAGGCATGTATGTTGCTCGTATTGATGCTGACATTTTAAGAACTGATGAAATGTGGGAATTGCAGGAGGAATACAAAAGGAAATTTGGAGAATATATGATTCCTTTTAATTATGCTGACTTTGACCGAATTGGAGAGAAATGCGCTGCACAGGTATACAAGGAAGAGCTGGAAAAATGCTTGCGAGAGGGCAAACCAACCTCCATCGTTTCCAAGTGGTGTGGACCCAACAGCTTGTTTGGACACTAGGAAAAGACAGGCTTTGAGTACCGTTTTATTCCATGGGAGGAGGCAGAAGATGAGTAAAGAAAATGAAGAAGAAATGTTATCCTTTGACGGTGACATTTACTTTGAAAGAATGTTCAGTCCCATTTGTTTTGGCTGCAAGCATCATTATTTTGGAGAGGGACGATGTGACGCCTTCCCAGAACGTGATTCTATTCCTCCTGAAATTTGGCTTGGAAAACGGTCCCACTTGATTCCATATCCAGGAGATCAGGGAATTTTATATGAACCAAACCCTAAATGTTCGTCTCAAGTAACGCAGCAGGAAATAGATTTGCAGCTGAGACTTCAAAAGGAAGAAAACAGCCATGGATAGCTTCAAGGTCATCTGCCGTGGCTGTGATGATTTTATGAAACAGTTGCACGGAGAGGAGAAATAAGATGGTTGTAGCACCAGTGGATTCAGCATATATGAGGGAGCATAAAGTGCTGAATTTAAAAATTGAATACAGGAAAAGATTTGGAGAACCATTTATACCCTTTAATTACTGCGATTTTCAGCGAGTAGGCGATAAGTGCGCAGCACAGATTTACACGGAAGAGTTGGAGCGCTGCCTGCGCGAAGGGAAACCGACCTCCATTGTTTCCAAGTGGTGCCAGCCAGGCAGCTTGATCGACCATTAAAACAGAATGACCTTTCCGCAAGGACGACACAGTGTTGTGCCGTCCTTTTTTCATGCCTCGAAATAGAATCCAGAAGGGAGGGCGAATATGAACGATCTTGCCTACCGGCTGACCCTGCAAAAGCAGATCAGGCGCAAATTCTACGGTCACGACAACCTGAAATCCAAGCACGTTTTGCAGTATGCCATCTCGGCCGAGCGGCAATATTCACAGACGTTTGCGAATTTGTACCGCCGCTTTGACAAGGTGGTGCTGCGCTGGCTTCCCAAAATACTTCGGACAATCAGGCAGGAGCAGGAGGGCAGGCAACACACCGACGATGCAATCGGCATTTTGCAGCTGATCGACCTCTATCTTTCCAAAATGATGGAGGATCTCAAAAAAGAGGAGGAACAGGACGACACCACCGAGCAGGTCAAAGCCGCAGCGCTGCTTGTTCGCAACGTGGTCAACCGCGGATGGAAGCAGGCGGTCGAGCGGACGCTGGGAGTAAAGATCCTGTCCGGATATTATGATGAGGCTTTTTATCAAGAGCTGCTGGAACAGTGGTTTCAGGAAAACCTCGGGATGATTTCTTCCATCCCACAGGAGCTTGTCGAGCAGCTTCGGCAGGTGCTCTGGGAGGATATTTCCAATCAGGTACCGGTCAAGCAGATTGCAGAACACATTCAGCATACCTGTAAGGTTAGTCAAAACCGCGCAAAGTTTATTGCCCGAGATCAGGTCGGCAAGCTGCAGTCCCGTTTGACCAGACAGCAGCAGACGGATGCCGGTGTGCGCGAATACATCTGGTCCTCGGTTCACGACAGCAGGGTGCGGCAGCAGCACAGAAAGCTCAATGGCAAAAAGTTTTCCTGGGATGACCCACCGGTCTCCGACCCAAAAACCGGCCGATGCTGCCATCCTGGAGAGGACTACGGCTGCCGGTGTGTGGCGCTGCCGGTGTTTAACCTGAATGTTTCCTTTCCATGGCTTCAGGAGAAAAATTAAATTGAGAAGGTGAGAACAATCGCACAACGTTATGACAGCATCCCTCTGAGCGAAACCTACTTTACGCCGGAGGGATATTTAATGGATAATCCCATCCTGACTAGGGTGGGTATTTTTGAATATCAAAATCCAGATGGAACCATCCGTCGGGAGCTGCGCCTCCCTGAGGAGGTATTTGCACCCGAAAGCCTTGCAAGCTATAAGGGCAAGCCGGTCATCCTGACCCATGAGGCAGGGATGATCGACACCGAAAATGTCCAGCAGGAGCACATCGGCACCATCCTCTCGGAGGGGATACAGGACGGGGAGAATGTGCGGGCACAAATTGTCATCCACGACGCACATTCGCTCAGCTATGGACTGCGGGAGCTTTCGGTCGGGTACAGCCTCGATCTGGAGGAAACCCCAGGGGAATGGAAGGGTCAGCCCTATGATGCCATCCAGAGAAATATCCGTGTCAATCACCTGGCACTGGTCGAAAAGGCCAGAGCAGGGGATAGCGCCCGTCTGAATATCGACGGGAAAGATACACAACAAAATCAAAAAGGAGGAAACACCATGTCCAAACGAAAAGACGGGCTTACACCGGAGGAGATTGCAAGAGTGGTGGAGGAGTACAAAAAACGCAAAGAGCAGAGAATGCAGCAGAGCAGCCAGATGGTTGCCGATGAGGAAGGTTCTGAAGAAAATCCGCAGGAAAATCAGGATGAAGGGGAGGGTACCGCTTCCGATCCTGTGCAGGATGTCAAAGACCGCCGTGACCGCAGGGATGCTTCCGGCGACTGTGAAACGATGGACGAAGCAAACGGAGTCATTGCCCAGCAGGACGAGGACATCCAGAAACTGCTGGACTTTATCGCACAGCTGCAGGCAAAGATCGACTTTGATGAGGCGTCCGAAGAGAACAAAAGCACAGAAAACAATGCCGATGAGGATGGCGCAGAGCAGCAGCCGCAGGAGGAAAAGAAGGAAAGGCCGGTCAATATGGACAGCGTCAAACTTGACGCGGTGGAAAGCTACATCAGCCAGAAAATCGAGCTGATCCGACTGGGTGACAAGCTCAACATGGACGGCATCGAAACGATGAAACCGATGGACGCAAAGAAAGCAATCATCAAAAAGGTAAATCCGAATATCCGTCTGGACGGCAAGGATAAAGCATACATCGATGCGATGTTTGATATCACCAAGGAGAGCATTGGCAAGCGCAAGGATGTGGAGTATCAGCGTCAGCAGATGCGCGGCGACAGCTCTGACCGACCAGCGCATAAGCAGCCAGAGGCGGACAGTGCAGCTGCACGCCGTATGAAGATGATTGCCCGAATGGATGGCATTGCTACAATGAGTGGTAAGGATACTAAAGGAGGAAACCGATAATGAGCATGTGGACAAACTACAAACAGGGAATGGCTGCCGCTTCTGCCGGCGGCTTTTATGACCTGAGCGATCATGGTGTGGACAGCCGAATGAATGCGCAGAGCGATCTGAGCTTAAAGCCAGGCATGGGCGTGGTGCAGGGGGAAAAGGCCGGCGTAGAAGTAAAGCTGCCTGCCACCGGTGCAACTCTCGAAAAATTTGAGGGTATTGTTATCAATGACGTTAACCGCGAGATGAACATGGATGGGGAGCTGCTCATCCAGCCAAAATCCACCATTGGTGTCCTCAGATACGGCCGCATCTGGGTGCGTCTTGCAGAGGGCGTGACACCAAAATATGGCGATCCTGTTTATCTGGTAATCAATGGTGCCGGTCTGGGCTGCTTTAAAACAGCGGCGGATGAGGCAAATACACTGGAATTAAATGCCCGATTTATTGGTGCAAAGGACACTTCCAACATTGCGCCAATTGAGCTGTACCACCAGATTAACAAAACACAGGCATAACAAGAAAGGAGAAGCATCATGAAAAATAAACATACCGCCTTTGATCCAACGGACAGAAGGGTGCTGGAACGCTCCGGCATCGCTTCCACCCTTGCCGCTAATCCGGAGATGCGCTTTGACGGCGAGGAAGATGCAAGCCTCTATTTTGCAAGGGAGCTTGATTATGTAAAGGCAAAGACCTATGACCGCGTTTATCCGGAGCTGACCGCCCTGCAGATGTTCCCTGTTACTCACGAAGTACCAGAAGGTGCAGAGACTGTCACCTACTACGGCTATGAAAAGCGCGGCCTTGCAAGGATTATCGCAAACTACGCCGATGACCTGCCGCGTGCAGATGTAGCCGGCCAGCCAAAGACAGCACACGTCAAGGCTATGGGTGACAGCTACGGTTACAGCGTACAGGATATGCGCGCTTCCCGCATGGCTGGAAAGAATCTGGATGCTAGAAAAGGCGAAGCAGCACGCTATGCCATCGACCGTCTGACCAACAGCATTGCATGGAAGGGCGATGCAGAAAACAACCTCGTCGGCGTCCTGAGTGAGGACAACGATATTCCAATCTACACCCTCGGAACCGGTGCACAGGGCTCCAAAACCGATTGGAGCAGCAAGACTATCGACGAGATCATTCTGGATGTTTCGGGAATGCTCGCACAGGTAAACCTTGCCACCCAGAACACCGAACATCCGGACACTCTGGCAATCCCTTCCGATACCTACACCAGACTAAGCCTGCAGCGCATTCCAGAAACTGCCACCTCGGCGCTCAAATACCTGCAGGACAACCTCCATGGTATTCAGGTCGTTTCTTGTGCAGAGCTCAACTCCACTGCTGTGGATACAAACCCTTATGCAAAAGCAAGTGAAGGAAAGGGTGTAGCACTGCTGTACACCAACAACAAAGACAAACTTTCCATCGAGATTCCGATGCCTTTTTACCAGCATCCAGCACAGAACAAAAATCTGGAAGTGCTGATTCCATGTGAATCTCGCGTAGTCGGTGCCATGATCTACTATCCACTGTCTGCAATTATCGCAGTAGGTGTATAAACAGGAGGAAATCAAGATGAAAACAATCACCAATAAAGGAAATAAAATCCTTCATGTAGGCAGCCTGATGCTCCTGCCAGAAGAATGTCATGAGCTGCCAAAGGAATACGAAAACAATCCGGTGCTCGATTTCTTTGCAAAGCGCGGCACCATCTGCATCACAGAGGACATACCACCGCAGGAGGGTGCAAAGGATAGTGTGGAAGAAAATACACCACCTCAGGATGATGCAAAGGACAGCAGTGAGGAAAGTACACCACCGCAGGAATCCGCGGGAGAAGCAGCTGTAGATGAAAAAGAGAACACACGCAATTCGACAAGGAAAAAGTAAGGGAGGTCTTGTATATGGACCTTCCTTCTCTTTTGCGTCTGATTGCGCCGGAGTTTGCTTCGACCGATGAGGAAACAATACAGCAATGGATTGATTTGACCAAAACGCTTGTCAGCGATACCGCTTTCGGAGCTGCATATGAGCAGGCGGTCGCTTATCTCACTGCTCACCGGATGAAAATGGCGGGCTTGGGGGAAACGGGAATGTTTGGGAATATGGCAGAACGCGCAGGGGTGGCCTCTTATACCGAGGGGTCCACCTCTGTTTCGTTTGGAACGACTGCAGCTTCAGTAGGAGCGGAGGATTCTTCGCTTGCCCTTACCCCGTATGGGCTGGAATATCTGCGGCTGCGCAAAACGATCATTCCGATCATGGTTCGGAGGGACTAGGATGGCAGGACATGACAAAACCACTGCGGCAGGAAAGAAGCTTTTTAAGGAGCTCAAGGAGCTTTCCGAGATGCAGGTGCGTGTCGGATTTCAGAGAGGGAAAAAACACAAGGGAAAAGGAAAACGCGCAGGCGCTGATCTTGTGGACATCGCTTTGTATAACGAGCTTGGCACCGATACCATTCCATCCCGTCCTTTTCTTGCGCAAACGGTAGCCCAGCAGGGAGATGCCATCAAACAGGCCTCTATCGAGCTGATTATGCAGGTGGCAGAGGGAAAAATAAAGGGAAAACAGGCGCTCAAAAATATTGGTGTTTTGGTCAAGGGTGCAGTGCAGCACCAGATGGTGGAGGGAGAGTTTGTTCCTAACGCACCGTCGACCATCCGGAAAAAAGGCTCAGATAAACCGCTGATCGATACCGGTCAGCTGCGGCAGGGTGTCAGCTATAAAATCTGCAGGAAAGGGGAATATGACGATGTTTAAGTCAACCTATATTCTCCGTCGCTTTTCGGCGGCAAACGAGGATGGATGCCATCCGTATGAGGATTTTCCGGTTCGTCTTAATGTGCAGTCCTTAAACGCAAAGGAACTGCAGGCACTTCCAGAAGGTAAACGTTCGTTTGACCGCATCAAAAGTTTTGGAAAAGACGAGGTACATACCGTTAGCCAGCGCACAGGGACTCCCGCCGATCAGCTGTACTGCAATGGAAAATGGTACGAGTGCGAACAGGCATCGCAATGGGCACACACTCCACTTGCACACTGGGAATGTCAGTGGACACCCCTTCCGGAAGGAATGCAGACAGAGCCTCCGGAAGAATCTTGTACAGAGGAGGGGAAAGCATGACGACCGAAGAAATGCAGCTTTTGTTTGAACAGCTGGTCAAAAGCTATTTTGCGGGTGCATCGGTGCGCTGGTGCGAGACCAATCAGGTAAAGCCACCCTATCCGCTGGTTGCCCTCAAATTAACAAACGTTTCGCGATCTGTCCATCCTGATGTTTATGGTGAGGAGGAAGCCTGCCGCTGCTATCTCTGTACCGGCAGCTTGACCCTCAACCTTTACACACAGGGAAGACGTCAATCTCCAAAGCCAGGAATGACTGCACCGCCTGCCCGCAATACAGCAGTAAACGATTTGCAGGCGTTTATTTGCTACCTTGATTCGGATGCAGGACAGGACTTTCAGTCCGTGCATAATCTGTGCATCATGCCGGAGGGAAAAACGCAGGATATCAGCTCCCTGTTAAACGACAACGCCTTTGAATATCGCGCCCTGCAGGAGTTTAGCGTTGAGTTTATAGACAAAGCTTTTGGACATTCTGGCGTTACACCGCCAAGTGGGGAGGATTTTGAACAGACTCCAAGCGGCGGCGGTACACCTGAACAGTCAGAAGATAAAACAGGATGGTTTGAGAGCGCTCAAATAACACAGGTAAAGGAGGATGAAGCTGAAAATGAGTAATAATCTTAATGACATTGTCGATATTCAGATTCAGATTGCCGCACCGGCTACCAGCATGAGCGGTTTTGAATCTGTGTTGATCGTCGGTCCGGAACCGGCATCCAAAACATTGGAAGACTATAAAGCGTTAGGTGTTTATACCTCTCTGGAAGGGGTAAAATCAGCAGGATGGGTGGAGGGAGAAGCTGTTTATGATGCGGCAGCTGTTGCTTTTTCACAGCTGGTAAAACCGTCTCAGATTTATGTGGCAGCAAATGTTACCGCAGAGGATTCACCGGAATCTCTGAGCGATACCTTAGATCGTGCTGCAGCAAATACAGCATGGTTTGTGATCTGTCCAGCGGGATTGACAGGCAAAAACGAGGATATCGCAAAGTGGGCAGAAGCACACGAAAAGATGGCCTGCTTTACTGTCACCGGTACTGAAAGCAGTTTGTCGGTCGATACCTACCAGAACAGCTTTGAGATTTACAGCCCAGATAAGATTGAGGCAGACAAATACATAAATGTTGCTTTTGCTGTGACCGGCCTGCAATATCAACCGGGCAGCGAAACCTGGTCTTTTAAGACACTTGCCGCTGTATCTCCGGCTGAGCTTACCGCAACACAGATGCAGGCTTTACAGGAAGCGAACATCTCGTACTACACCGAGTATGGAAACAAGTACATCACCCAAGGAGGTAAAACTGTCGGTGGTGAATGGATCGATGTGATTCGCTTTATGCTGTGGCTCAAATCCTTTATGCAGGAGTGTGTTTATAATCTGTTTGTTACCCATCCCAAAATTCCGTACACCGACAATGGCATCGCACAGGTACAGACCCAGATGGTTTATGCACTCAAGCGCGGTCAGGCGATGGGTGGAATCGCACCGACCGAATATGACGAGGACGGCAATCCGGTACCGGGCTACACGGTTACTGTTCCAAGAGCAAGGGATTTGACACAGGCGGAACGCTCAAGTAGAGAGCTGAAAAACTGTAAATTCACAGCTCGATTGGCTGGAGCTATCCACTATGTTGAAATCCGCGGCGTGCTCGAATATTAAGGAGGTAAGCAATGTCAAGGGAATTTATTGTCTATAACTGCAAGGACATTCTAATCAGCTTTGGACCATACAGTCTGACCGGACTTGCGGACGATGCCTTTCTGACGATTGAGGACATGGCGGAGGAAGTTTCTCCAACAGCCGGTTGTGATGGAGCGCTTACAACCTCCATTGACCCGAACGCATGCTCTAAGGTGACAATCACAAACCTCTACGGCGTCAAGGCAAACCGCATCCTGACCCGCCTTGCAGCAGGACTGAGGCAGGGAGAACTGATTACCCATCCGCTGCTTATTAAAAAGAGAACCGGCGAAGTGCTGCTTTCGGCAGAAACTGCATGGGTAGCCAAGGTGCCAAACAGCGATTTTGGCAAGAAAGCAGGCAACCGTCAGTGGGTAATCTACACTGCGGAATCGGAAAGGGATGACGTATAATGCAGGCAAATTACAGCCGCCGAGTAGAAGGAAAAGAGGTAAGCGTTGGAGGAGAGCTCTTTGTGATCTATCCCTTTGGCGCTTTTACAGCGGCAAATCTTTCGGGAGAATTGGGCTCGATGCTCGGTCCGATGATTGGAGCGATTGCTCCGCTGGTTGCGGATAAAAAGATTAGTCTGGACGATGATGTTGCGACAGCGGCACCACAGCTGGCGACAGCCTTTTCTTCTCTGAGTGGGGAAAAGCTGGAAAGACTGATGAAAAAGCTGATTTGTTCAAAAAACATTGTGACAAAGACAGATGGTGAGTGGTTGACGGAGGAAATGGCTGACGAGATTTTCTGCGGCAAGGTGGACGAAATGTTCCAGCTTGCTTTTTTTGTGCTCAGGGAGAATTTCGGCGGTTTTTTCGAGAAAGCCGGCAGCCTCTTTGGAAAGCTTACTCAGGAGCCGGCGCAGGAGGCGTTGACCCAGAGCGCTACGGCCATTTAGATACTTCCCAGTTTGGGGAACTGGAGCTTCGGCTGTTTACCCTCATCAAAGCAGGCATCGCTTCTAAGTGGGAACTGGAAAGCTGCTACTCGCTGGATGAAGCACTCAAGCTGTATGCGTTGTATATCCGTGATTTGGACATCCAGCGCATACAGGTCGAGGAAATGAAAGGATAAGGGGGTGAGAATTTGACCATTCGGGATATCGCAATCGCCATCGGCTTTGATGTGGATGATGCTGCACTCAAAAAGGTTTTTGAGCGGTTAAACGATCTGAAGGACAAGACCGTAAAGGTGCAGGCACAAAATCCTGCCGATGATACTTCTGCTCGTCAGGCTGCTGAGGAACAGGTATCGACTGTTTTACAGGAACAAAGCCAGACTACACAGGAAATCTTGCAAAATGAACGTGAGATAAATGATAGTGTGAAAGAACAGTCTGAAAAACAGAAAGAAATCAGTCAATCAGAGCAGAAGATCAATCAGCAAACACAACAGACGGTTCGAAGCAAGATTTCTTTGCGGGATGTCCTGCAAAGGATTTTTCATCTAAACAAACAGAACACCACAGAAACGGATAAAGAGACTAAAAAGAAAAATGTTCTTTTATCCGTTGCTGGAAAGGTGTTGGAAAAGGTTCGAGCAATTGGAAAGGCAATCAAAGGACAGGGCGAGGAAACCGATCATGTGACCAGTGCCTATCAGGAAATGCTGGGGAAGATAAAATCGCTGGTCGCCACGCTCGGTATCGGCTTTTCTCTGGTCCAGTTAAAACAGATTTCTGAGGAGTTTGGCAGTATCAATAACCAGATTCGCAGTGCAACCGAGGGAATGGGCGAGCAGTCCGAAATCCAGCAGAAAATTTTGCAGGCTGCCAACAACAGCCGAACCGCATACGGAGATACAGCAAAATTTGTCGGCAATCTGGTGCAGTCAAACAAGGAACTGTTTGGAAGTGTTGATGAAGCAGCACAATATGCGGAGCTGACCAATAAGCTGTTTCGATCTGCTGGAAAAACGAGTGAACAGGTTGCCGAGATGCAGGAAGCCCTCAACCAGTCCTTTGCCCGCGGTGTAGTAGATACCGAGACGATCAGCCGCCTGCTGGAAGAATCGCCGGAGGCAGTTAAGCTTCTGGAAAAAGAGGTGGGAGCCTCCAAAGAGAAGTTTGAGGAGATGGCAAGCAGCGGGGAATTGACCGTTGCCGACCTCAAAAACGCTTTTGTCAACGGTGCGGACGAGATCAACCGGTCGTTTGCACAGGTGGATATGACCATCTCGGATGCACTGCTCAATATCCGAAACCAGTGGGGATTGTGGATTGCAAAGATCGACAAGCAGTATGGCTTAACCAAAAAGCTATCTGAATTTCTGGTATCCCTGTTTTCCAAGCTGATGAAGTGGCTCGACAAGGCAGTTGCCTTTGTGGATAAACTGGCCGATAAGGTCGGCGGCATGGAAAACCTGCTCAAGCTGATTGCAATGGCAGCAGGCTCAATCTGGATTGCACTCAATGCCAGCAAAATCCTTACTTTTTTTAAAAGTTTGAGCGGCTTGCTTACCTTTGCAAACCTCAAAACGCTTGCATTGGTGGCAGTTATTCTGCTGATTGCTTTGGCGATTGATGATCTGATTCACTTTTTAAATGGAGATGCCAGTGTCATCGGTGAGTTCTTCGAGCAGATGGGAATTGATGCTGATGATGCACGTGAGACAATCAGTAAAGTAATTCAAACAGCAATCCAGCTTGCAAAAACGGTTGGCAAGGTGGTTTGGGAAGTAATTAAATGGTTGGCAGAAGTTGTCGGTGCTGTTGTTGAAGGAATTACAGCTGCAATCGGTGCCATCGGCGACCTGATCGACAGCATCAAGGAGAAGTGGGAATGGTTGAAAGGTACACCGCTCGGTAAATTTGCCGGATGGGCGGGAGAAAAGATTGGAGAAGGTATGGATTGGTTACAGGATGCAGCCGATAAACTGACCCAAAACGGAACTGTTGCGACTGCTGCCAGAGCGGAAACAGTCGCCGCTTCTGCCGGTGTTGGCGGCTCCACAAACAACATTACCATTAAAAACGACATCCAAAACACCTTCAATGGCTCCGACCGGGAAATGCAGCAAAAAGGAGCCGAAATGATAGGGAAAGCAGCCGATAACAGCTTTGACGAAGCAGCAAGAGGTCTGGCAACAGGTTATTAAGGAGGGAATAGCATGAAGCCGCAACCAGTCAATATTGGTGGTATCGAGTGTGATGCTTTAATTCACCATGAGCTTCAGCTGGAAAACCAGATTCCGGATTATCCTGTTGAAGAAGGATTTTCGGTTCAGGATACCATCATCCAGAATCCCAAAACACTTACCCTTACTGTGGTGGTCACCAATACTCCCATCACCTTTCGGGAACATGCTTCCCCAAACCGGGTGCAGGAGATAGCAGAGCGCTTTCAGGAACTTTACAAGAGCCGTCAGCTAATTACGGTCACCAGTTCTAAAGGTGTTTTCCAGAACATGGGTATCACCAGTTTGTCCTTGCCCTACGATGTATCAACCAAAACTTCGCTGGAGATTCCGATCACACTCAAAGAGGTCTTAATGACAACTGCTAAAACAGTTGCTATTCCGTCCGAGTATGGACGGGGAGGGGATACCGGAACGACAGCGGGGACAGCCAGCACCAGTCCTTATGGCAATTCTGGAACAACAGGCAGCAATGTTGTAGGGAATGCAACGAACAGTGTCAATTCTTCGGAAAAAGATGGTTCAATTGCTTACAACGCCCTAACGGGATTGTTTGGGAAGGATGGACTTGAGAGCGGTGTAGAAACTATCGTTGATTTATTGGAGGGGAATTCATGATTACAGTAATCGAAGTGCCAGACTATAACGACAGCTTTTCCCGCGTTGTTTTGTCCGGCAAAGAATATCTCATCCGTTTTAGCTATAACTTCGAGGGAGATTACTGGACATTCGGTATCTATGACCACAATCGAACCCCGTATGTACAGGGAATCAAAATCGTTCCCAACTCTCCACTCAATTTCTTCTATCTCTGCCATGGTTTGCCAGAAGGTTTATTCGGTGCTTTATCGACGAAACAGACAATTGGCAGAAAAGACTTTCAGGAAAAAAACGCTCAATTTATCTTTTTCCCGAAAGAGGATGTTTTAAAACTAAGGAGGGATCTGTTTGGCTAACTGGCTTCGAGCTTATCAGTTTTCTGCCGGACAGGCGGGAGCTTCCGGTTTTGCAATCAGTGAACTGCACATCCAGTTTTCAGTGGAAAAAGCCGATGTATCAAGCCCTAACACAGCAAAAATTGCCCTTTGGAACCTTTCTCCAGAGCATAAGGCGGCGCTGGAACAAAAAGACTGCGTCGTTACTTTGAACGCGGGATATAGAGGAAATGCAATGGGCATTTCCTCCCATAACACTCCCATGGTACTGACCGGAACCGTGACAAATGTTGTCACAGAGGACGATGGCGCTGACCAGAAAACAACCATCGACGTGCTGGACGGACGCAAGGAACTTCGGGACAGTTATGTGAGCTTTGGTTATCTTCAGCCGACCGATTCCAAGCTGATTTTGCAGGATGCCGCCGGACAAATGGGGTTGCCTATTACATTTTCACAGGGAGCAACCTTTAAACGATTGGAAAGTTACAGCTATGTTGGGCTTGCAAAGAATGTGTTGGACAAAGTTTGTGCATCCAACGGTCTTGTTTGGAGTATCCAAAACGGTATTATTCAGGTCACAAAGGCAAATGAACCGATTTCCACCATTGCACACCTCATCAGTTCCAAAACGGGACTGATTGGCAGTCCTAAGAAGCTCACTCAATCCGAGAAAAATTCCGGCAACGCTGAGGAAAACAGCTCCAAAAATAAGGCGCAGGCCGGCTGGGAGATTCGTTATTTTCTCAATGCTGCCATCGGGGTAAATGATCTTGTTCAGCTGGAAAGCAAGGTAGTAAACGGGATCTTCCGAGTGGAGTCGGTCAAACTTGAGGGCGATAATATGGCTGGAGACTGGTTATGTACCGCACAGGTAGTGGAGGCAGCATCATGATACAAAAATTTATTCAGCAGGTTAAAAATTCGGTTCAGGAATCGATGGATGGGATTCATACCTGCATTCCTGGCAAGATTGTTTCTTTTGATGCTGCAAAATGCACGGCAGTTGTAAAACCTATCGGTAAATTTAAACGTCCGAATGGAAATTCCAGTGATGGTGCTTCCGGCGGAAAGGTGGATTACCCACAGATTGCACAGGTACCAGTACATTTTCAGCAAAGCAGCTCCCAGGAAAGCTGTATCTGTTTTCCTGTAAAACCAGGTGATGGATGTTTGCTGCTTTTTTCCGAACAGGCTCTGGATGCATGGCGCAGCGAAGGTGAGGATTTTCCTGATCTCAAGCATGATCTGACCAACGCCATTGCCATCATGGGTGTATGCCGGCAACCGAACACAATCATGCAGGAAGCACAGGATAAAGATGCCATCATCATCCGGCAGAAGGATTCCCGCGCTATGTTCTCCAATGAGGAGGTGCTCATCAAGCGAAATGACGACCAGCTTCTGCAGATGAAAGGCAGTGATATCCTGCTAAAAAATGGGGGAACAACCCTGAAGCTGACACCAGATGGGGCGGAGCTTGTCGGAAACCTTAAGGTCAGCGGACAGATCACCGCGCAGGGCGATGTAATTGGCGCCGGTATCAGCCTGCAGAGCCACACGCACAGCGGCGTGGAAGCAGGTTCAGGCAACACCGGTACCCCGCAGTAAAGGAGGAAAGCATGAAAGACCTGTTGCTGGATAAAGACGGCGACCTATATCTGACCCCGAATGGGGATGTAAGCCTGACGGACAGTGTCCGACAGGCTATTTTAATCCGCCTGCGCTGGTTTTTGGGGGAATGGAAATTTAACACCTTTTTTGGTTTACCCTATTTCAGCCAGATTTTTATGAAAAACCCAAACACTGTGGTGATAGAGCAGCTGTTTCGACAGCAGATTTTAAGTGTTGCCGAGGTAATCAAGATTGAAAGTTTAAGTGTACAAATTAACAGACGTCTGCGAATTTGCACTGTACAGTTTAAAGCACAAACCACTCAAGGTGCCATCGAGGAGGAGGTGATGATCGATGAGCTCTAAGTATGGAGTTACCCTGACCGGTTTTGTTCCCAAAAGGATGGACGAGATTTATCTTTCTCTGCAAGGGAAAGTGTCGGATGCGCTGGGAGTTAATGTTATGGAAAACCCACAATCCTTTCTGAACGTGCTGTTGACCCTGATTTCGGATGAAATAGCGCAAAGTTGGGAATGTGACCAACAGACATATCATGCCCTGTACCCTTCCAGTGCGCAGGGGGTAAGTCTTGACAATGCCGTTCAGTTTGCAGGACTCAGGCGCATCGCTGACCAGAAAACCTTCTACAACATTTTGTGTACCGGCGATGATGGATCTGTTATCCCTGCGGGAACAACCATTTCTTCTATCACCCAGCCGCCGATGCTGTTTTTATGTTCAGCAGACAGGGAAATCAGCCGACAGTCCTGCAACAGGGCAAAGATAAAGATTATCTCATTAGAGGAAAACGACGTCTACACCATTGGATTAAATGGCGATTTATACACTGTCAGTAGCGGGGAGGAGCCAGACGAACAGATCATCCTGCAGGCGTTGGCTGACAAAATACCAAAAGAGGAATACACCTCGACAGTGCAGGAAGGAATACTGCTCATAGAAGATAAAAATGTACAAAAGAGCAATACCCTGCTGCTGAGTGAAAACATGACGACCGAAAGCGTTTCGACCCTCATTAACTTTGAATCACAGGATTTTGGCAAGTATCAGCTTCCGAATGATTCTATTACGAAGATTGTCACCAACCGTACCGGATTTTTGTCCTGTACAAACCTCATTGAGCCAGTGCTGGGTCGTATGCAGGAAAACGATGTGGAATTGCGCCAGTCATACATCAAGCGCATTTCTGCACATGCTGCCCGCATGACCAACTCGATTGAATCAGCCATTCTCGATAGCGTGCAGGGTGTCACCGCAGTTAAATGCTATGAGAATAAAACCAACCTCACCGATGAATATGGCCGCCCACCGCACAGTATTGAGGTAGTTGTTTCCGGTGGGTCTGATATGGAGATTGCACAGGCGATTCTGGAACAAAAGGCTGGAGGCATCCAGACCTACGGTTCAACCAAGGTGGAAGTGCCAAGTGACGACAGCCAGCCAGTGGAAGTTTGCTTCAATCGTCCGCAGCTGGTCTACGCATGGCTGAAAATCACGCTGACACCGAACAAAAAGGAAGCGCTGCCGCCAAACTATGCTGATCTTGTGAAAACAAGCATTGTAAATCAGTGTGAGGAAATCCTCCCAGGCAGAACTTTGTTTATTCAGGAATTGTTAGGGGATGTGTACCGGGATGTGACCGGCATTGGCTATATTGATGTCGAAAC